>Ga0114963_10000037_pt1 | contig 71805 bp, 70 predicted proteins | sample C_131016_EF_Meta_FD_87019 | JGI IMG/M metagenome (GOLD analysis project Ga0114963, IMG submission 87019) | Freshwater microbial communities from Lake Croche, Canada to study carbon cycling - C_131016_EF_MetaG | ecosystem: Environmental > Aquatic > Freshwater > Lake | place: Lake Croche, Canada... | reverse complement strand
GGTGGGGTACTTGCCTAATGATGGCAAGGTGATTGATGATATGCGCACCTACACCTGAGCTATTGAACGCGGAGCGTGCCGCGCATGATGTGTGAATCGCCCGCGAAGGTACATAAAAATACATACGGTTCGCCGGCTTTCAGTTGCGCAACAGCAAATGTCACAGAAGCCGTTTCGCCCGTGCCGATCAACTTGGTGTGCGCAATGACCCGCTTATCATTTTGATCAACATGATGGGCGTCAGCACCTGCGTGCGTACCGGTACGTGCTACGCCGTCGAGATCACTTTTTTTTGTCAATACCCAATTGTGTGACATGGCCAAAGGTGGCAGATGGCCGGTGTGCGTGAGCTTAACCGTGAAGTCTTTACAACTGGCAGGCACCGCGATGTGCGAAGGGATAAAGCGTAAGGCGTCGTCCGTTTGAAGGGTGATGCTGCAATCGAGCGCCTGCGCAACGCCCGCAGTCAAGCCCAGTAGAAAGGCCGAAGTCAAACCTGCACAAACCATGCTGCGCAGGCGGTTCAAGCGTTGATGTTGTTGATGCATAGTGTGGTGACTCGCTTAGCTGACCGATCGCGTAGGGGTACGCACAAACTGACCATGACCTCGACGTTCAATGTGGCCCTCGAGTTCAAGGGTAAAGAGTTCAACTTGCAATTGCGCGGGCGCTAAGCCGGTGCGACGTTGCAATTGATCCTCAGTGATAGGATCGTAGCCGATTGCGTTCCAGGTAGGTGAATTTGGTGTTGGTTGTGAGGCTGTATGGGCAAAGCCTTTGGCTGCCTTGCGTGCAAGATTGGCAGTAGGTTGTAATTCGGCCAAGATGTCGGCGCCCGACTCAACCAGTTTGGCGCCTTGTTTGATCAGCGCGTGCGGGCCGCGCGCAAGCGGCGAGTGGATCGACCCAGGGATGGCAAAGACCTCGCGCCCCATGTCAACGGCAAGTCGGGCGGTAATGAGCGAGCCGCTTTTGAGTGCGGCTTCAACCACCACGACTCCAAGGCTCAGCCCTGCCACAATGCGGTTGCGCTTTGGAAAATGTGCCGCAAGCGCTGGGCTGCCCAAAGCGAACTCTGACAAAATTAATCCGTCAGACGACAAGATTTCCTGCGCTAACGCTCGATGTGCCGTGGGGTAAATCATATCGGCACCGGTTCCCAATACGGCAATGGTGCCGCCGCACTCAGGCCCTGCCTTCAGCGCGCCACGATGGGCGGCCGCATCAACACCATACGCCAGCCCACTCACGACGGCAAAGCCTTGCTCGGCCAAGTACCATGCAAATGCATGGGCGTGATCCAAGCCGTCTGGCGTGGCGTTGCGCGCCCCGACCAGGGCCAGCGCCTCTTGCTCAAGGCGGCTGAGCGCGCCGCAGGCATACAGCACCAGCGGCGCATCCGGTAATTGTCGCAAGCGTTCTGGGTAGCAGGCGTGGGCAGGGGTCACGAGAGTTTGCCCCGGTTCGCTCGCCCAGCGCAGTGCACGCTCGATGTATTGAGCATCAGTCTGGCTAAGTGGCGCTACCAGTTGTGCGGCTAAGGGCGCAGAAAGTATCGTACGTAAGGTCGCATAAGAGGCCTGATACAGCGCGCACGGATCCTTGAAGGATTGCAGCAAGCGGTAAGCATGTATCGCGCCAATGCCAGGTTGAAGGCTTAGGCGCAGCCACGCGGCAAGCGCGTCATTGGATAGGGTATTTTGCATGGCGCCGAGTTTGACATGAACAGCGTTACCCACCCAAGCTGCAGTGGGATCAAAATATCCACTACAAGGTGAATGATCACCTTGAACCGAACGCGGTTCGGTTTTCCGCCCCTATCGCGAGCGAGGTTGGTTGCCCCGCTACGCGCTGAGCTTTAGACTTTAGTTTTCAACTTTGATGCCGGCGTCGCGAATTGCCTTGCCCCAAAAGGCATAGTCTTTGGCGATGTAGTCAGCAAACTCTTTGGTTGAGCCATACAAAGGCACCAACCCTGCGGCGTTGAGTTTTTGACCAACTTCGGGGTCGGCCGAAGTATCAATAAAGGCTTTAGCAAGGGCGGCAATGATATTGTCAGGAGTCTTTGGCGGTGCCACAACGCCTACCCACGATGGTGCGATCACAGCAGTGCCTTGCTCGGTCAGCGTGGGGATTTCGTTGATCAGTTCAACACGCTTTGCAGACGCCACGCCGAAGGGAATCAGTTTAGTTTTAAAGCCTGCTGCCAATGGGGCGGGCACCAGCGCCAGATCAACCTGACCGCCCATTGCAGCTTGCGCTGCTGGTGCGGCACCTTGATAAGGCACGTGCAGCATCTCGGTTTTCGTTACTTGAAGAAACTGCGCCATGGCGATGTGACCGGCACTACCATTGCCCCAGCTCGAATAACTCAACTTACCCTTTTTTGCCAGTGCAATCAGCTCAGGTACATTTTTAGCATCAAGTCCGGGGCGACCCATCAGCACAAAATTGACGACTGCTGCCGGTGCGATAGGTACAAATTGCGCCGAAATGAATTTTGGGTTGGGATAGAGTGCGGGGTACATCGAATAGGTGTCTGCGCTTGAGAGCAGTAGGGTGTAGCCATCGGGTGCGGCGTTAAACACAACTTCGTGCGCGACCGCGCCGTTTGCACCCGCACGATTTTCGACCACCACCGTTTGACCTAGCTTATTACCCAAGCCGTTGACGATAATGCGCGCAATAGTATCCGAGCCGCCACCGGGTGGGTAAGGCACGATCAACTTGATGGGCTTATTGGGCGCCCAAGCCGCAGGCGCTTGGGCGCTTGCGATAAACGGTGTGGCTCCAAGTGTTGCTACCAGTGCGAAGCCTTTTAGCAAACCACGCAATTTTTTGTTTACAAGCGCTACCTGAGTGTCTTTTGCACGTTGGGTGAGTTTCATGTTGTCTCCTTGCTGTTGTTTGAGCAGTTTGCTCGGGTCGGGGTAAATCTTATTGGGTTGTCATTATGTGCCGGTAAATTTTGGCGGACGTTTTTCGTTAAAGGCACGAATGCCTTCCATGCGATCATCGGTTGCCACTAAGCGGCTGTAGGCTTCTACTTCAAAGAACATGCCGGTACGCATATCCATCTGCAAGCCAAAGGTGATTGATTTTTTTGCTTGACGCACAGCGATTGGGGCATTGGCAAGAATCCGTTGCACGAGCTTCATGGTTTCATCGTACAGCGCCGCTTTGGGATACACGTGATTGAGCAGGCCAAAACTCAGCGCTTCTTGCGCATCAAACGGGTCTCCTGTAAAGATGACTTCTTTGGCGCGCCGCACGCCAATGGCGCGGGGTAATTGCTGCGTGCCACCACCACCTGGCATGATGCCGCGTTTGACTTCAGCAAACCCAAAGCGTGCATTGTCCGAAGCCACAATAAAGTCACACGACAAGGCAAGCTCAAGGCCACCTGCGATGGCCGCACCGTTGACGCAGGCAATCGTGGGCACCGGGCAATCGTAAATTGCGCGTGCCATGCGTTCAAACAAATAATGTTGAGTGTTGAATTGGGCATCGGTCATGCCATCGCGCTCTTTAAGGTCAGCGCCGCCACAAAAAATAGTTTCGCCCGCACCCGTCAAAACAATGCAACGAAACTGCTCGGGCGACGCTTCGAGCGTACCGAACACCTGTATCAACTCTTCGCCCATGGTGGTGTTTAGTGCGTTGGCAACCTTGGGACGATTCAGTTGAACCACCAACAAACCTTCAAAGGGTGAGGATAGCGCCAGAGTCTGATAAGGCGTGGCAAGATTAATCGTAGCAACAGACATCATGTCTCCGAGTTGGTTTGCTGGTTGGTTGGGTGCAGCAAATAATCGTGCTCACCCAGTGAAGGTGTATTGCCCGCCAAGGGCGGACGTAGGCCGTTAAAAGAAAGCGGCAAGGCAACCGTAGTGGCTTTGCCATCAGGGGTCGTGCGCAAAATATCCAGTGCTTGTGTTTGTTCGTTAGCGATGACGCGATCAACAGTTTGAATTGGGCCGCACGGAATCGAAACTGTTTCAAGTTTGGCAAGCCATGTCTGAGCAGGCAACTCTTTAAAGCGCGCTTGTAACAATTCGATTAACGCCACACGATTTTCGACGCGACCACCGTTGGCGATAAAGCGAGGGTCTTGAGCCAGCGCTGGCAACTCCATCGCGTGACAGAGCCGCGCGTACAGAGCGTCGTTTCCGGCTGCGACCAATATTGCACGATCTGCGCAGTCAAACACTTGATATGGAACAATGTTCGGACTGCTTGAGCCGCTACGCTTGGGTAAGGCGGCACCTGCAAGCACATCAGAGAGGGGCACCATCATCCAGGCTAAGGCGGTTTCGTATAGCGAGACATCCACAATTTGACCGCGTCGCTGTGGATCGGCATCGCGCGTGCGTAACGCCGACAGTACACCTATCACGGTCCACATCCCAGTGCCCATATCGTTCAGCGATAAGGGCACTCGACTCATCGCGTCGCCTTCGTGTCCCAAAATACTCATCATCCCGCTATAAGCTTGCGCCAAGGGGTCGTAGCCCGGCTTGTCGCTTAAAGGGCCGTTGGCACCAAACGCGCCAAGATTGCAATAAATCAGCGAGGGCTGTTCAGCGGTTAGCGCTTTAGCGCCGAGTCCATGACCCTCTAGGTTGCCCGGTTTGAGATTTTGAATCACAACATCGGCGTGCTCAAGGATAAAGGCGCGCACGCGGGCGATGCACTCTTTATCATTAAAGTCGGCGCGAATACTTTGCTTGCCGTTGTTCATGGCATGAAACAGCGCAGCAGCGCCTTCAATAAAGGGTGGCCCCCAGCCGCGGGCATAGTCGCCTTTCGTAGAGCTTTCGATCTTAATCACGCGCGCACCTAACTGCGAAAAAATCTGGCCGGCATACGGTGCGGCAATACTGTGACCGATTTCAATGACGCAGACATCGGTCAAAGGGAGTGGCTGACTCATTCGATGCTTCCGTGATAACCGTACAGCGAGCGCGCTGCTTCAAGCGTGATGTAGCCGTCTAGCAGATCGGCCTCTATTGAGGCAACAGCGCGCTCTTTGGGGTCGCCGTAGCCGCCGCTGCCGGCGGGTTGCAAGAGCACGCGATCGCCTAGGTGTACGATCTCAGTCGCACCCTTGCTGGGCATGGTGCGCTCGGCACCATCGGGGCTGATGATGCGGCATTCAAAGAGGCCGCCCGCTAAGCCGCCAAAATAGCCCTCTGGGGCCGCTTGGCCGCGTTCGCCCGCCGCAGTCACGGTGGCCTCTTCGAAGCCGACTCGATAAGTACGCCGTGAGGTTAAGCCTCCGCGCCATCGCCCGGCACCGCCGCTGTCGGGCACAAGCGCCCAGGCTTCGACAGTGATAGGCATCGTTTGTTCGATAAACTCAACGGGCAACGCCCCCGCGTTACCCACATAGACACGAATGCCATTAATACCATCGCGCGTGGCACGGGCTCCCATGCCGCCGCCATGCGGTTCGACCAGGCTGATGAATTCTTTGCCGGTGCGGCGCACGCGTGCTTCGTTGGGGTCGCGCCCACCAAATACGCCCGAACAGGCTGCGCAGTTGCTTTGACCAATTACACGTTCAGGGACAGCTTGCGATAGGGCCTTTAAGCAAAGGTCGATGACGCGTGGTGAAGTCTCAGTGTTGCCACTCACGACCGAGGCCGGAAAGGTACAGTTCACGATACTGCCCAGGGGCGCTTCGATGGTCACGGGGCGATAGCAACCTTGATTGATGGGTATTGCCACATCGGTCAGAGCCTTGACCGTAAACCAAGTGCTGTTACAGGTCACCGCCAAGGGGCAATTGATCCCACCGCGTGCTTGTTTACCTGTGCCGGTGTAATCAAAGTGAATCTGGTCGCCCGCGACGGTGACTTTAACTTTGATTGGGATATTCGCGCCCGACCAACCGGGCGACTGCACGCCTTCAACGAAATCTTCGGCCTCATAGACCCCGTCAGGGATGCCGCGAATCGCTTCGCGCATCAAGGTTTCAGAATGATCAAGGGAGCGTTTCATGGCATCGCGCAAGGCGTCTGCGCCATACTTCTTGACTAAGGATTGAATTCGCTGATCCCCAACAAAGGTGCCTGCATATTGCGCTTGGATGTCGAGCAGGCGACCTTCTGGATCACGTGTGTTGCTCACGATCATGTTTTGTACGTCGCGTACGATCTCATCGTTACGAAACAGCAGCACCGGTGGGATACGGATGCCTTCGCCATAGATGTCCCAGGTGTTCAGCGCGTAGCTGCCAGGGGCCTGGCCGCCGATGTCGTTCCAGTGGCCGCGGGTCATCACAAAGGCGACGATTTCATTATCCACAAACACGGGGCGCGTGATCTGAATATCTGGCTGATGATTACCTCCGCCAAGGTAAGCGTCGTTGCTGATGATCACATCGCCGGGTCGCAGATTGTCGCGACCGATCGCTTCAACCGATACTTTGGTTGAGATAACGGCTGAGCCCAACATCGTTGGGATGTCATTGCCTTGTGCGACCAGTTGCATTTGTGCGTCAAAGACTGCGGCAGAGGCATCCGCCCCCAAATGCATAATCGGGCTGGCAGCGGTGCGCATCATGGCGATCTTCATTTCACGCGCGATCGCATAAAGTGAATTGCGCAAAATTTCGTAAACAATCGTTTGCATGTTGACCCTAGAGTGAAATACGCAAATTACCGACGGCATCGATCCGTGCGGTTTGGCCCGCTTTAAAAATCAGGCAGCTGCTCTGTTCTTCGATAATGGCAGGGCCCTCAATGACGGCAAGTGGGGCAAGGTTTGCGCGTTGGTAAGTGGGCAGCGCCTGCATACGACCGTCAACATACACTTCGCGTGAGCGCTGCATCACCTGTGCGGCGCTGTGTGTGGTTGACTGCTGCACAACGCCTCGCCAACCCGTGCGCACGCTCGCTTGTACGCGCAAGTTCACCAACACGATCGGTTGATTAGGCTTAGTGAAGTTCCACATTCGCTTATGGTTCGTTTCAAAGCCGGCACGAATGGTCGCGATCAAGGTGTGTTGTGCAGACTCGTCAAGCATGTTGGCAGGGATGTCGATCGAGATCGAGGCGGGCTGACCGGTGTAGCGGCAATCAGCCCGGAAATTGGTTTGTACCGGATGGGTGCTTTGTTGAGTTCCGAATGTATCGAGTGCCTGCTGCCTGAGTTCGGCGCAACATGCCGCAATCGCAGAGGGCGTCATTGCCTCAAGCTCGGTTTCAACCGCAGTTTGCCCATCAAACTGCCGATCGGCCACGATCATGCCAAAGGCACTGAATAGGCCCGGTAGTGGAGGCACGATCACCTCTTTAATTTCGAGTTCTTCTGCCAGATCGATCGCATGCACAGGGCCCGCGCCGCCGTAGCACATGTAGGATAATTCTCGCGGGTCAAAGCCGCGCTCGACGGTCATCAGGCGCATTGCCTGGGCCATTAATGCGTTGGCAACAACGCGCACTGTCCACGCCGCCTCAAGCGCCGTGACCCCTAACGGTTTGGCCAGATGCTCTTCCACGGCCTCAGCAGCGGCTTGAGCGTCGAGTTTGAACTCGCCACCTAAAAATGAATTCGGGTCGACATAACCCAGTAATACGTTGCAGTCTGTGACGGTTGGGCGCTTGCCGCCGCGACCATAACAGGCCGGCCCTGGGTCAGCCCCTGCGCTTTGTGGGCCAATATGCACACCACCCCCGCTGTCGATCCAGGCAATCGAGCCACCGCCTGCACCAATTGAGTCGATATCGATGGTGGGTGCGCGCACCGCATGCGTGTGCAGCAGGCTGCTGTTTCGAAGTTCGGGGCGCGAGTCGCGTATCAGTGAGACATCGAAGGTTGTGCCACCCATGTCGCCCAATAAAACGCCAGGCAGTTGTGCTTGCTCGCTAGCACGTACTGCGGCACTGACTCCGCCCGCAGGGCCCGACTCAAGCAGTACGATTGGCTTGGCGGCCACAATGTCGGTTGAGGCTAACCCACCGTTCGACTGCATAAATAACAGCTCTCCGCAAAAGCCTGCAGCCTGAAGCTGACTGTCAAAATGATGAATGTAGCGGCCACACACAGGACCTAACAGGGCGTTCATCACAGTCGAACTGGTGCGCTCGTACTCTTGCATTTCAGGGTTGACCTGATGCGAAGCGGTGATGAAGTGCAGTGGTAACAGGCGCTTGAGCAAGTCATGGGCTTGCTTTTCGTGCGCCGGGTTGACGTAGGAGTGTAAAAAGCAAATCGCCACCGCTTCGATGTCTGAGTTTTTGATCTTTTCAGCCAGACTTGCAAGGGCCTGAAGGTCAAGCGGTATTTCGATTGAGCCGTCGGGGCGCAGGCGCTCGGGCACTTCAAGGCGCCAGCGCCGCTCGACAAGAGGTTTGGGATTCTCAAATTGCAAATCATACAAATCGGCACGGTCATGGCGCGAGACTCTGCGTAGATCAAGGATGTCACGAAAACCGGCGGTAGTGATGAGCGCAGTTTTGGCACCCTTGCCCTCGACAATCATGTTGGTGGCCATGGTGGTGCCGTGGCCGATAAAGCCAATCTCGGCGCTTTTTTTGCCGCTAAGCTCTAAGATCCGTTGAAACCCGTGCATGGCACCGATCACCCGATCTGAAGGGGTGGTGGGTACTTTCGCCGACCAGATCTCACCAGTGCGGTCATCGACCAAGACGATGTCTGTAAACGTGCCGCCTACATCAATACCAATGCGATTCATACGCTTTTAAACCTTCGAAAAACACTAAGTTTGATCGTGGGTTGAGGCAGCCCCTTTGTCAAGGGCGAAACCCCTAGGTTTGCCCTAGGATGAGTCCATTAAGTTTGACGCAGCCGTTTGGCGCTCGTGACTTGAGCCCCGATCCCGCCTGCGCCGGGAAATGCCCCCAAAATAAGGTTTAGTTGGAATTCAGCGGTCGAATAAATTAAAATGTTAATAACGTTACAAACCTAACCACTTTGCATGTATGGCTCTGCTACCGATTCTGCATTTCCCTGACAAACGCTTGCACAAGGTTGCTAAACCTGTGGCGGCGGTGACTGAACGCATCCGAAAGCTGGCGGCTGACATGGCCGAAACCATGTATCACGCGCCCGGAGTGGGGCTGGCGGCCACGCAGATTGATGTACACGAGCGCGTCGTGGTGATCGATGTCAGCGAGGATAAGAACGATTTAATGGTCTTGATTAACCCCGAGATCGTGTCCCTGAGCGACGAACAAAAAACCCACGAAGAGGGCTGTTTGTCTGTACCTGGCGTCTATGACGAAGTAGCACGACCCGCGACTGTTCGCGTACGTGCGCTCAACCTCGAGGGCGAAGTACATGAGTTTGACGCCGAAGGGTTGCTGGCCGTGTGCGTGCAGCACGAGATCGATCACTTAAACGGTAAAGTGTTTGTTCAGCACTTGTCGTATTTAAAGCAAACACGGCTGAAAGCCCGTCTGCGCAAAGAACAACGTGAACTTGAGCGGGTATAAGCCTGAACGATGAATACAGAAATCATGGGCTACTTAGCGGCGTTTTTAACGACCGTGGCATTTTTCCCGCAAACCTACCAAACGATTAAAACGCGCGATACGAAGTCGATTTCATTGTCGATGTATGTGTTGTTTACAGCAGGGATCGCCCTTTGGCTCGCGTATGGCATTTTGATCGAGTCTTTACCACTGATTTTTGCCAATGCGATCACGTTTGTGATGGCGGCCACAATTTTGGTGCTCAAACTCAAAGAGCGCCAGGTTGTCGAGGCGCGTACGCTCAATTTTTGATACTTCAAATCTTTGATGCGCCGGCCCAGCCTTGAATGAAGGCCGCGGCAGTCTGCCGCTTGCCGCCGGCCCGTTGCAGCTCGGTCAGGCGCAACACGCCTTGAGCGGTCACTATATCAATCCCCTCTGCGCTGACGCCGATCACGGTGCCGGGCGCAGCGTGCTTGGCCTCTGCGGTGAGTGCCACCGCGGTCCATACCTTTACCGGCTCGTCAATCTCGGGTAACTGCAACGTGGTACCCGGGGCCGGATTGAAGGCCCGAATTCGGCGAGCAAGTTGAACGGCCGATTGAGTGAAATCAAGCGCCGCTTCGGCCTTATCAAGTTTTGAAGCATAGATTGCGCCCTCGGGCGGTTGCGGTCGCGCAAGCGCTGCCAGCTTGCCATCCGGTAGCGCTTGCAAAGCCGCCACAATCAGTCGCGCGCCTTGCTCGGCCAATTTGTCATGCAAACTTGCTGCAGTCTCGGTCTCGGTGATGGCTAAAGACTCAACTAACAGCATGTCGCCGGTGTCCAGTCCTTCGTCCATTTGCATGATGGTGACACCCGTTTGGGTGTCACCGGCTTCGATGGCGCGTTGAATGGGCGCTGCACCGCGCCAACGCGGCAGCAGACTAGCGTGAATATTCAGGCAACCGTAGCGTGGTGTTGTTAAGACCCATTTGGGCAAGATCAGGCCGTAGGCGGCCACGACTAAAACGTCGAGCTCGGCCAAGTCAAGCGCTGTCTGAGCGCTACGCGCCTCTTCTGGATACTTGCCGTCCAGGCGCAAGCTGCGTGGTTGGGCAACAGTCATTTCGTGTTTGAGGGCGCACTGTTTCACAGCGCTCGGCGTCAGCTTAAGCCCTCGACCCGAAGGGCGATCAGGCTGAGTGAGTACTAACGGCACCTTAAACCCCGCTGCCAGAATCGCCTGCAGCGCCTGGGCCGAAAACTCGGGCGTGCCGGCAAATCCGACACGCAAAGGGGGCGAGATTGTCGTTGAAGGCGGTGGTGCTGTTGCAGCCATATTGCTCGGGATCCTGTTCAGAGACGGGTGATTGATCCGCCGCTAATGGTCGCTATTTAGGATGAGGCCTGAGATTTGGCCAATGTGGGGGCGTGACCCCACTAAATCTTCTCGGCCCACAAGTCGTACTCGTCAGAGTCAGTCACGCGTACCCGTACCATGTCGCCCGGTTTTAAGGGCACGTCACTGTCGACAAACACGCTTCCATCGATTTCGGGTGCGTCGGCGCTTGAGCGCCCGACCGCGCCTTCGTCGTCAACCTCGTCGATCAGCACATCAAATTCTTTACCGACTTTACGCGCCAGACGTTCAGTTGAAATGGCCTGTTGATGCGCCATAAAACGGTCGTAACGCTCTTGCTTGACCTCGTCGGCCACAGCGCCTTCAAGCGCATTAGCGGGTGCGCCTTCGACCGGTGAATATTGAAAACAGCCGACGCGGTCAAGTTGGGCCTCTGACATCCAGTCAAGCAGGTATTGAAACTCGCTTTCGGTTTCACCCGGAAACCCAACAATAAAGGTCGAACGCAAGGTGATGTCGGGGCATTGTTCGCGCCAGCGGTGGATGCGTGCCATCGTGCGATCTTCAAAGGCCGGGCGTTTCATAGCCTTCAAAATACGTGGGCTGGCGTGCTGAAACGGGATGTCGAGATAGGGCAGAACTTTGCCCTCGGCCATTAAGGGAATGACTTCGTCAACATTGGGGTAGGGGTAGACATAATGCAGGCGCACCCAAATACCTAGTTCGGATAAGGCCGAGCAAAGCTCGGTCATACGGGTTTTAACCGGGCGACCGTTCCAGAAGCCGCTTCGGTATTTGACGTCTACGCCATAGGCGCTGGTGTCTTGCGAAATCACCAACAGTTCTTTAACGCCGGCGCGCGCCAGACGTTGCGCTTCGTCAAGCACATCACCCACGGGGCGGCTGACCAGATCGCCGCGCATCGAGGGGATGATGCAGAAGCTGCAGCGGTGATTGCAACCTTCAGAAATTTTGAGATAGGCGTAATGGCGCGGGGTCAGTTTGATCCCTTGTGGCGGCACTAAATCGGTAAAGGGGTCGTGCAGAGGGTTAGGCGGTGCAGCTTCGTGCACCGCACGTACGACCTGCTCGTATTGTTGTGGCCCGGTCACTGCCAACACACTGGGGTGTACCGCACGAATGACCGACTCATCGACCCCCATACAGCCCGTCACGATGACACGACCGTTTTCGGCAATCGCCTCACCAATCGCATCTAAAGACTCGGCCTTGGCACTATCAATAAAGCCGCAGGTATTGACCACCACTACATCGGCATTGTTGTAGTCAGGAACGATTAAATACCCTTCGGTACGCAGTTGGGTCAGAATGCGTTCTGAGTCAACAAGCGCTTTGGGGCAACCTAGACTCACAAAACCGACTTTTGGGGAGGACATGGCGCGTCACCTGGCGGGCCGCGGCCCGCATGAAAGAGAGCGAGATTTTACCCGTGATCGACGCGAACCCCTACAATCACCCCATGACGCAATCTGCCCCCGCACTCTCTGATAGTTTATTGGCCGCCGCGCGCGCTATTGGCGCTGTTGAAAATGGCCAGTCTTTGACCGAAGCCTTACTCGACGTCGCACCTGACTTACGACCCTCGGCGCAGGCCTTGAGTTTTTACGCCATGCGGCATTGGGGCCAGGCGATGGCGTTGCGCCGCCTGCTGCTTGACCGCGTGCCGCCAAATCCAACCGTCTTTGCGCTGTTGGGTTTAAGCTTATTGCTGCTTGAGGTCGCACTGAGTGACCCGGCTGAGCGCGACGCGACGGCGCCGACCTATACGGCGCACACTCTGGTGGATCAGGCCGTAGAGGCGACGCAGGGGCAACGCGATACGTTTAATTTCAAAGGTTTAGTTAACGCGATTTTGCGACGCTTTCAGCGTGAGCGCGCTGCGTTACTCTCGCAACTCGCGCCAGATCTTGAGGCTCAGTACAACCACCCCAAGTGGTGGATCGAAGCGCTGCAAGCGGCGTATCCGCAAGACTGGCAGCGCTTGCTTGAAACGGCCAACGTGCACCCGCCGCTCACACTGCGGGTCAACGTGCGCGCGACCACGCGCGAGGCTGTCGAGCAGGCTTTTGCTGCAGCTGGCATTACTGCAACAGCTTTTGGTGTGGCGGGCTTAGTGCTTGATGTGCCACGACCACTTGCCTCGTTGCCGGGTTACACGCAAGGCTGGTGGTCGGTGCAAGATGCGGGCGCGCAACTTGCCGCCCCGCTGCTTGAGTTGAAAGACGGCATGCGCGTCTTGGATGCTTGTGCGGCCCCTGGTGGTAAAACAGCGCATATGCTTGAACTGGCACAACTCAAGCTGACAGCGCTAGATATCGACAACGCCCGCATGGCGCGCGTTGAGCAAAACCTTGAGCGTTTAGGCTTGCTCAATGATCACGTTGAGCTGATCGCAGAAAGTGCTATGCGCTCGCACACCTGGTGGGATGGCAAGCCCTTTGATGCGGTGCTGGCCGATGTGCCGTGCACCGCCTCTGGCATCGTGCGTCGCCATCCAGACATCCGGTGGTTGCGTCGAGTCACGGACCTTAAGCCGACTGCAAAATTACAACGAGAAATTTTGGATTCACTCTGGAGTCTGGTCGCGCCAGGGGGTAAATTATTATTCGTGACATGCTCGATCTTTCCGCAAGAGTGTGAGCTGCAGGCGCAGGCATTTTTAAAGCGTCATTCTCAGGCGGTGCGCTTGCCCGCACCTGGTCAGTTATTGCCGTGCCTGGCCGATGCCCAGCATCCGGCAGGTCAAGATGGGTTCTTTTATGCTTTGTTTTCTAGGCAGACTTAAGCGTTCATGACACGATGACTGCTCGGGCGATTCTGTTGCTTGGTTGCCAGCGAGGCCTGTTAGGTGCGCTCGCGGCGTTGCTGTGCCTGGTGACCACCGTCAGTCGTGCGGCCGAACCACGTATCGAGCGTATCGAGCCTTTGATTACAGACGGGCAAATGACGCTTGATCTCGATCTGACGTTTGAGCTTGGCCGTGTGGTCATTGAGGCCGCTGAGCGCGGCGTGCCACTTTATTTCACGTTTGATTTAAAAATTACTTCACCCAGGTGGTGGTGGTTTGACCGCGTTCTCGTCGAAGCGACTCTCACGCGTCGTCTGACTTATAACGCTTTGACGCAACAATGGCGTGTGGCGACGGGCGACTTGTTTTTGCCCGGCAGGTCATTAAACGAGGCGCTGGCTGTGCTCAAGCAAGTGCGTGGGTGGCCCGTGGCACCGTCTGATCGTTTTGATAAAAATCAGCGTTATGACGGTCGCGTCAGGATGCGACTCGATGCATCTCAGTTGGCTCGACCGCTTCAACTCGAGGCAGCCAACCGCAGCGCCTGGTCGCTGGCAAGCCCCTGGGCGCCCTTTGATTTCTCGATTCAACAGGCGGGGCCAGGTAAATGAAGATGTTGCCTCACCCGGCGAGCTTGTATGCACCATTTGAAGCGCAGTTGGGGCGACCGGCATGAACAGACTGCTTCGCCTGGCGTTGTTTATTGGGGTGAGCAGTGGGGCAGGGCTGTTCGGCCTGCTGGCCTGGTCAACGGGTAACGCCTCGCGCGTTGCCCAGTACCAAGGGTTGTTGTTATGGCTCAACGGAGCGCTGGCTCTGGCGTTATTTGTGTGGGTCGTGGCACTTACCGTGCGCCTGCTTTTACAGCTGCGCAGTGGTTTGTTTGGGGCGCGTTTGACCGCACGCTTTGCGTTGGCTTTTGCCTTAATTGGCGTGTTGCCAGGCGCCTTGATTTACGGGGTGTCGTTGCAATTTATGGCGCGCTCGATCGAGTCGTGGTTTAACGTGCGTGTCGACACCGCACTCGAATCAGGCCTGGCGTTAGCGCGTGCGGCGCTCGACTCCCAGCTTGCCGAGCTCGAGTCGCGCGCGCGCGTGATGACCCCCGAACTTAACGCGACACCCGATGCAGAAGTGGCGGGTGTGCTGGCTCGGCTACGCGATTCTGGTGGCCCGTTTGATGCGATGGTGTTTAGTGGCAGCGGCAGGGTCATTGCTTTTTCGAGCGACACGCTCGGCGCGTTGTCGCCCGTGTCGCCTCCACCTGCCATTTTGAATCAGCTGCGGGTGACGCGGGGCTATTCAAATGCCGATACGGTTGACAGCCCTGCGGGTGGCCCGATTGATCCGGGCTTGCAGCTACGTGTGATCGTTGCGTTGGCGGCGCCAGAGCGTCTTGAAAGTTTGTTGGGCGTAAACGTTGAATCACGTTGGTTACAGCTCGTTCAACCGGTATCCGAAAAAATTGCACGTAATGCCAGTGAAGTGCAGCAAGGCAATCGTGACTATCAAGAGCTTGCCTTGTCTCGGCAAAGCCTACGTAACTTGTTTGGCGTGACGCTGACCCTGGCGCTGCTGTTGGCCGTGTTTGCGGCAATCGCAGTAGCCCTGTATTTGTCTAAAAAATTGGTCAGCCCCTTGCTGGCCCTTGCCTCTGGCACGCAGGCTGTGAGCGTGGGTGACTATCGTGCGTTGCCCGAGCCCCCCTCTAATGATGAAGTCGGACAATTGACAAGGTCGTTTAACACCATGACCCGTCAACTCGATGAAGCACGTCGAATGGTTGAAACCAACCGTAGTCAGCTTCAACGTTCAAATGTCTATCTTGAAAGTGTATTGGCGAACTTGTCTACAGGCGTATTGGTGTTTGATGAACGGTTTTGCCTAACGACCTTCAATCAAGGCGCACAAGCGATTTTAAAAGTTGACTTGCGTACGGCGCCCGGGCGATTGTTGCAGACAGTAGACGGGATGAGCGAATTCTCGCAGCGGATTCGACAGGCTTTTTCTGAACACACAGCAATGGGGTCAGAGCGTACGCACTGGCAAGAGCAGTTTGAACTGGTCTTGCAAGAGCCCGGACCTGAAGCAAAGGCGTTCACGCTGACGTTGCTTGCACGCGGCACACAGTTACATGTTGATGGCCGTGAAAATGGCTACATGGTGGTGTTCGATGACATCACAGAGGTGATCTCGGCGAGCCGCAGCGTTGCCTGGGGTGAAGTTGCGCGCCGACTTGCGCACGAAATTAAAAATCCACTCACGCCGATTCAGCTCTCGGCCGAACGTCTTGCCATGAAGCTTGCGCATAAGCTTGAGCCGCTTGATGCGCAGTTACTCGAGCGTGCGACCAACACGATTGTGAATCAGGTGAGCTCACTCAAGCATATGGTCGATGATTTTCGTGAGTATGCACGTAAGCCGCCGCTCGTCTTGGCGCCCGTCGACTTTAATGCGCTCGTTGATGAGGTGTTAGGGTTGTACGGCTGGGATCCGCTCAGCGGGCAGGTGCAAGAGGATGCCTCTGAGCCGTGGCGGCTCGAAGTTTCGCTGGATCCCGCGCTGCCAGTGATTTTGGGTGATCCGACACAATTGCGACAGGTTGTGCATAACCTGTTGGCGAATGCGCGCGACGCTTTGGCTGAGGTGGCGCACGCAGGCGTCATTAGGGTGAGTACGCAATTGATTCCGCCGGGAGGCGCCGAAACGGCCGATCGGTCGGCAGTACGCCTGACCGTTGCCGATAACGGCGCCGGTTTTTCGGCACAAGTGTTACAAAGGGCGTTCGAGCCCTATGTCACGACAAAAAAGCAGGGCACGGGCTTGGGCTTGGCGATTGTTCGTAAAATCATCGAAGAGCATCACGGGCGAATTGATGTGTCTAATCGCAAAGAAGGGGGCGCCCGAGTATCGATTTTGCTAACGCAATTAGCAGAACAGGTAGACGCAACGCCACAAGATAACGATAATGCAAGCTTGTAATAGGTGATAAAAAGTTTATGGCCAGAATTTTAGTGGTCGATGATGAAGTCGGAATCCGCGAACTGCTTTCCGAAATTCTTTACGACGAAGGGCATACGATTGAGTTGGCCGAAAACGCGGCACAAGCGCGAGCGGCACGCCTGCGTGTTCGCCCCGATCTCGTGCTGCTTGATATTTGGATGCCAGATACAGATGGCGTCACTTTGCTTAAAGAATGGAGCGCGGCAGGTTTACTCGATATGCCGGTCATTATGATGAGCGGTCACGCCACGATTGACACTGCAGTTGAAGCGACAAAAATCGGCGCGATTGATTTTCTTGAAAAACCAATCACTCTGCAGCGTTTGCTGAAAACGATTTCGACCGGCTTGGCGCGTGGTCGCTCAACCGTTGCAAAATCTGCTTCGGGTGCCTTTGCTCCGGTGCCAGTGCAAGCGATGGCTGCTGCCGTTGTAGCGCCAATCGCCGCAATGCCTGCGCCTGCCGTAGTCGCGGCGCTGCCGGCTGACCAAGGCTTGTTAGGCAATATCTCGCTCGATCAGCCGCTGCGCGAGGCGCGCGACGAGTTTGAGCGTGTTTATTTTGAATATCACCTGGCCCGCGAAAACCACAGTATGACGCGCGTGTCTGACAAAACAGGCCTCGAGCGCACCCACCTGTATCGCAAGCTTAAACAGCTTGGTATCGAGGCGCGTAAACGTAGCAGCTGAGCGATTAGGGTTGCGGTGCAACACTCTGTCTGAACACGAGCACGCGCGACTGGAGTGCGCGCCACAGCTCCGTTGCATAAAAAGCACACTTTAAACGTTTAAAAAGGTTTTTTTCTAAAAAAATCCAAGAGAAAGCCGTATTTTTTAAACGAGACAATATCTTGAAAGTGACTCATGCTATTGTTTTGCCGTTTGAAAACGGTCGTTTTCGCGGTTGCCAGATTGTGCAGATTGGCAATGCCGATTTTGGATAAAAATACTTAGAGGTGCAGCATGATGTACTTTGTTGGTCACTTGCCAGCGTGGATATTGCTGGTGGTGTTTGCAGCAGCATCGATTATTTTGATGCTGATTTTTCATAAGATTTTTCGGGCTGTTCTCGATGCGTTTACGCCCGGGTACAAAGCCGATCTCGCGCTCAATATCCATAACTCGGTATCGACACTGTTGGCGCTAATCGTAGCTTTCTCGCTGGTGCAGGCCGTTGCCACATATAAGCAAACTGAACACATCGTGCGCCAAGAAGCGGTGCGAATCAATAACTTAGATCGCTTACTGGTTCGCTACGGCAATCCCGAACTCGAGACCGTACGCAAAGCGTTACGTGAGTACGCGCAATCGGTCGTGAAAGACGAGTGGGTTGAGATGGATAAGGGGCACCATAGCGTAAAAACTGATGCGCTGTTTAAGCCCGTCTCAAAGGGCGTCATTGAAATCAAACCCGCTAATCCACGAGAGGTTGCGATTTACAACGAAATGCTAAAAATAGCGGACTCTTTGGCCGACTCAAGAAATGACCGTTTAGATGCTGCCGAATTCGCAATCCCCAGCATTTTTTGGATGCTGATCGGTGCATTGCTTTTGTTAAAAACAGTACTCTCAGCGTATGCCGATCGCTCACGAAGTTCTGACATCGTGTTAGCTGCACAAATGGCTGCTTTCTCTTCGCTCTTAGCGTTGACTTTCTTTTTTGACGGACCGCTTAGCGGAGATGGCGCGATCAAGCCTACCGTGATTATCGAAGTGCTTGAGGCAATCAGCACAAGAACCAATTGAGCACCCATACCGCTTGCTTCTTTGAAACCTATGTTGCACAAGGATTCGTATGTCTGACTGGCTTTACACGCAATCTGAAACACTGATTTTTTTGTTTGGTTTGGCGGGGTCTGTTGCCCTCATGTATGTTCTGGCATTTTTTTTAAAGAAAACGCCCATACTCACGAACATTACAGACCATGAAAAAGAGTTTTTGATTGCGATTCAGTCTGGTCTGGTGGCCTTAAGCGCAATTCTCTTAAGCTTCTCGCTTGTATTGGTGATTACGAATTTTGATCACGTTGATACCAACGTCAGCTCAGAGGCCTCGCGAATCAATGATGTGGATCGATTATTGGTGCAATATGGTGACCCGCAATTAATCTCGGTGCGCACGCACCTAAAAGCCTACACCGAAGCGATCGTGAAAGACGAATGGCCTAAGCTTGCACGCAAAGAAGATAGCGAACAGGTTGCGAATTTATATGCGTCGATCTCTACCGAGATTGGCAAAATCAATCCCACCACGCTGCGTGAGTCTGTGATCTACGCTGAATTACTCAAAAAAAACAACGAGATGGGCGAGCTTCGTGAAACGCGCATAGAAAGCTCTCACATCGGTTTGCACAAAATTTACTGGATCGTGAACTTTGCCATCTTTTTTGGCGTGTTGTTTATGTCGGCGCTAGGTTTGTTGCTCAATAGGTGGTTGACAGCCATTGGCATCACGATGGAGTTAGCGGCACTGATTGGTCTGATGACAATTGTTTTTGCGTGCGATCAACCTTTTAAAGGTTCTGTGTCAATCAGACCCGAGTCAATCGAGGCCACCCTCAAGACGATAACCGCGCGGCAAAAGTAGACCTTCAAGCTGCCGTAGCGCTCGCCGGTGGAGTATCGAGCCCACCCACCCGAGCGTCTTCAAATACGCGACGTTCTTTGACCAGTTCAGCTGCAATCGCCACTGCGATCTCTGCGGGGGTGCGACTGCCAATTTGCAGGCCGACAGGGCCGTGCAGGCGGTCTAGGTCGCTTTCGGTTAGGTCAAACGTAAGCAAGCGTTCGCGCCGTTTTGTTTGATTGCGCGATGAGCCCAGCGCGCCGACGTAAAACGCTTTAGAGCGTAGTGCTTCGAGCAGCGCCATATCATCAAGCTTGGGGTCGTGGGTAATCGCGACGATAGCGGTACGTGCATCGGTTTGAATCTCAAGCACGGCATCGTCGGGCATGCCAGGTTGTAAGGTGACGTCTGGCATGTTCCAGTCGGCCGTGAATTCTTCGCGTGGGTCGCACACCAACACTTGAAACTCAAGCATCGTGGCGATCTGTGCCAGGGCTTTCGCGGTTTGGTTTGCACCAATAATCAACAAGCGCCAATGCGGTCCGTACACAAAATAGCAACCCTGCTCTTTGACCTCGGTGAGTTGACCCGGTTTAGCTTCAGTCAGGGTTGATTCACCTGTGCCTAAGTCTAACCAACGCCCAATGAGTCGTTGCGCCGTGGTCACCTCAACGACGCGATCAAGCCAGCCACCTGCAGTGAGTGGTTCAATGACCAGTTTGAGTGTGCCGCCACACGGCAGACCAAAACGTGCCGCTTCTTCTTGCGAAACGCCGTAGGTTGCCCACTCGGGGCGCGCTGGTAGCTCGCCCGCCTGCGCGCGCGCAATCAGGTCATCTTCAATGCAGCCGCCTGATACCGAGCCCACGAGCCGACCGTCTTTACGAACGGCGAGCATCGCACCCGCCTGCCGTGGTGCCGAGCCCCAAGTTTTGACAACGGTTGCAAGGTGGACGGTGTGCCCAGCTGCCAGCCATCGGTGGGCTTGTTTAAGTACTTCGGTATCAAGAGAGTCCATAGCTATCGTATCGTTGTGAAGTTTGCGCCGATGCTCCAAGTGCACCAGAGCAGGTGGGTGACCTTATCACTTGTGGTCATATCAGTATACTAAGCCCCTTTGCGCGCTTTGACATTGAGACAAATCATATGGATCCGATATTTGCGTTGGCTTTGGCGGTTTTAGGCTGTGTGACAGGCTTTGCCGCCGGGCTCTTAGGTATCGGAGGCGGAATGATTCTCGTGCCGTTCTTGACCCTGCTGCTCACTTGGCAAGGCTTACCACTTGAGTTGACAGTGCACGCAGCGATTGCGACATCGATGGCAACAATCTTATTCACCTCTGTTTCAAGTGTGCGGGCACATAATAAAAAAGGTGCAGTGCGCTGGGATCTTGTGGCTGCGTTGACGCCGGGGATTGTGGTGGGCGGCTTGCTCTCGGGCGGCGCGCTATTTTCTCTTCTTAAGACGGGTTGGTTAGCCTTATTTTTTGCAGTATTTGTCGCCTATTCGGCGTTTCAAATGCTGTTAGACAAAAAACCTAAGCCCTCACGGCAGATGCCAGGCCCCGTGGGTACAGCGGCCTCGGGTGGCGCGATCGGTTTTATTTCGGGCTTGGTGGGCGCGGGCGGCGGCTTCATTTCAGTACCTTTTATGCTTTTTTGCAATGTGCCGTTGCATCAAGCGGTAGCCACCTCGGCTGCGTTGGGATTTCCGATCGCGCTCGCTAATACGATTGGATATGTGTGGTCTGGCTGGGGGCAAAGTGGGTTGCCACCCACGATGGTGGGCTATATTTTTTGGCCGGCGCTCATTGTGCTGGCGGTGTTTAGTGTGTTCTTGGCACCGATTGGTGCTCGCGCGGCACACAAGCTGCCGGTTAAAACCTTGAAACGAATTTTTGCGTACCTCTTGTTCGGCTTAGCGATGTACATGGGTTTCAAGGCTTATCTGTCATTTTTTGGCTAGCGCGCTGGGGGCGTTCGCGTGATTGCACTGACGCTGACACGGGTTTCGCCAGGGGCTGAGCGCAGCGTGCTGCTGCGCCAGGCGTGCCCATAAGCGACTTCAACGGTGAGGTGTAGACGACCGTCGGCTTTGCGTTGTGCTTCGAGGGCAGTGAGTAAAGCTTGGTACCGGTCACGGCCGAGCAGGCCCGGCCGCCTGCCGATGCTTGGGTTACCCCCCAGGGCTTTGACGTCTGCCAAAAGCTTTTTGGGCGTGTCATAGGTGAGGGTCAGCACCTCTTGATCCATCACTGGGTCTGCAAACCCCTTTTCAATTAGCAGATCGCCAAAGTCATGCATGTCGACAAAACTAGGCGTGACCGTCTTAAGCCCTGCTTGTTGGAGGGCGGCACGCACCTCTTGCAACGTGGCAGGCCCGAAGCATGAAAAAAACACCAGGCCATTGACCCTAAGAATGCGTCCCCATTCTTGCAGGACGTCGTGAGGTGCAGCGTGCCAATGCAAGGCCAAATTTGACCACACCAGATCAAGAGATTCGGGCGCCAAGCCCGTGTGCGCCAGGTCGGTTTGCAGCCATTGTGTCTGGGCGGGGGCACCGCGCCATTGCGCGAGCTTTTGTTTTAAGCCGGTGGTGAAATGTTTTTTAGCTTCTTGCTGTGCATGCCCTAAGAGGGTTGCAGAGTGATCTTGTCCGATATAGCGGGCGGCGGGATAGCGCGTGTGTAGTAGCGCAAGTTGTTGCCCTGCGCCGCAGCCAGCATCCAGGATGTGTTCGGGCTCAAGCCGCACAAGCCGAAGCCTTTCATCCATGCGCCGTGCAACCTCGCCGTACAGAAACTGGGCCGAGGATAAATCACCGCGTCGACCAAACTGCAGTGCGACGTGAGCAGGGTTGAGCGGGAGCGTATTAGGGGTGGACATTATGAGCGTAGTCAAAGCAAAAAAAGAGGCCGCAGAGCGAGAATGCCGGCTGCGCCGCGAAACCAAAATATCAAAATGTATTCTATCTCACGCAAAATTTTACAAAGTCTGCCGTCTGCCTGCCCGTTATGTGGGTTACGCGCGCGAGGTAGTGACTTGTGCCCGGGCTGCGCACAGGATCTGTCCAGTCCATTGAACAAACGGGCGCGCTGTCGGCGTTGCTTTGAGGCATTAGGTGTGCCAGCAACGACAGCAACGACAGCAACGACAGCAACACCAGTAATACAAGCGCTAACTGAACAGGCGCTAACTGAGCAAGCGCTACCTGAGACGCCTGCGCTGGCAGCCGACTTGACATGCTCACGCTGCGAGCGCAGGGCGCCAGCCTATTCCAGCCTTTTGGCAGCAATCGACTATGCCTACCCTGGTGATATGTTGATTCAGCGTTTTAAAGAAGGTGCTCGGCTGGCTTACGCGGGGTTGTTTGCACGCCTGTTGTGGGCACGCCTGCAAAGCCAAGCGACTCAGTGCCAGGCCAACGCACCGCTCGGAGCGTTGGTGCCGATCCCGTCAAGCCAAAGCGCGCTTAAGCGTCGTGGTTTTAACCCCGCTGGTGAGCTCGCACGCGAACTTGCTCGATTAAGTGGTTACCCCCTGCGACAAGAGTGGTTACTTCGTGCCCGCGAAACCCCCACCCAGAAGACGCTCAACGCCCAAGCGCGTCGCCAGAGTGTGCGTGATCTATACGCTTGCCCAAACGAGGTGCCTCGCGTTTGGATAGGCGTGGTGGATGACGTTGTTACGACAGGTAGCACGATGGATACTGCCGCTCGGGCATTGTTGAGCGCGGGCGCCGCTGGCGTGGTCGGGTTCGCGGCCGCGCACACGCCGCGCGCATGGCAAAATGATGCTTATGATTGATGTGATCCTTGTGCAGCCTGAAATCCCCCCAAATACCGGCAACGTGATCCGCTTGTGCGCCAACACTGGCGCACGCTTGCACTTAGTGCGCCCTCTTGGCTTTGACATTGATGACAAACGCCTTAAACGGGCCGGTCTCGATTACCACGAGTGGCAGCCTGTTCAGGTGCATGATTCGCTTGAATTGGCAATCGCTGCAACCGGTGCGCCGCGTGAGCGAGTCTTCGCGATTACAACGAAGGCCACGCAACTGCTGGGGCAAATCGCGCTGCAGGCTGACGACGTGTTTGTGTTTGGTTGTGAAACCGCGGGGCTCACGCCACAGCAGCGGGCCTTGTTTCACCCAGACCAAACCCTACGCCTTCCGATGTTACCCGCGCAGCGCAGCTTGAATCTATCGAATGCAGTGGCGATTGTTGTGTTCGAGGCTTGGCGCCAGCAGGGATTTACTGGGGGGGTGTAGCGCAAGCTAATCGCGTGAGCCCTCGTGTTGCCACCCTTCACAGACAAAAGGCGCTCGCTGAGCCTAAAGAAAGATTGGCTCAGTCTAAAGAGAGGTTCAAGCGCTCCATAACCCCATCCCAGCGTTTTTTTTCAGTCTGCATCAATGTCCGCAGAACTTCAGCACTAGAACCGACCGCCGAGAAATACTGAGCCGAAAATTTATCTTGAAGGTGTGGAGTGGCCAAAATCTCAGCGAGCACCTGTTGCAGTGTGAGCAAGATTGTTGGATCTGTGCCTGCAGGCGCGAGGATGGCATGCCACGAAATCGCCTCAAAGCCTTCAAATCCTTGGGCCGCTAACGGAACCACCCCAGGCAAGGTTGCCGAAGCAAGCAGGCTGGTCACACCGATCACCTTAAGCTTACCTTCGCTTGCCTGAGGCATGGCAATTGCAGGCACCATAAACGCGGCTTGAATGTCGCCCGCAAGCATGGCAGTTGTAATCTGCGGAAAGCTTGGGTAGGGCACATGCAGCAAGTCAAGGCTCGCCTGTTGTTTAAATAACTCCATCGCCAGATGAGCCGCGCTACCGGCACCAACCGAGCCATAGTTCAGGGTATTTGGCCGACTGCGCGCCAGCTTCACAAAGTCGGCGGTGTTGTTGACCTGTAGCGCCCCGCTTAGCACTAAAACGTTCGGGCTGGTGGCCACCAGCGTGACGGGCGCAAAATCTGAAGCGGGGTCGTAGCCTAAAGTCTTTTGATATAGCCTGGGGGCTGTGACTAACGGACCATTGATGGTGTAGAGCAGCGTGTAGCCGTCGTTGGGCGCGCGGGCGACCAAGCGTGTGCCTAAATTGCCGCCAGCACCGGGTTTGTTCTCGACCACGATATTTTGCTTGAGTGCCTGGCTTAAGGGTTCGGCAACTTGGCGAGCCAGTAAGTCGGGTGACGAGCCAGCCGGAAACGGTACGACCAAATGAATCGGACGATCCGCAGGCCATGCCGCCCACGCGTTGTGCGTGAGCAAAGCAATCAGTAAAAAACAGAGGGGGCGCAACATTTATTCTGTGGTCGCAACGCGCGACAAAAGGTGGGTAACGGCATCAAGGGGTTGGACACCGTGAAATAAAACGTCGCATACCGCCTCAGTAATTGGCATCTCGACCTTAAGCTTGCGTGCTCGCTCAAGCACCGCTCTTGCGCAGCGCGCACCTTCTGCAGTTAGGCCCGACGCAAGTAGCGCGTCAAGCGTTTGACCTTGCCCAATGGCCAGTCCAACCTGCCGGTTGCGTGAAAGCTCACCGGTTGCGGTTAAGACCAGGTCACCTAGGCCGGTGAGGCCAGCGAAGGTGGCCGGCTGCGCGCCGAGGGCCTCGCCGAAGCGCGTCATTTCGGCTAAGCCGCGCGTAATCAGTGCGGCTCGCGCATTGGTGCCCAAGCCTAAACCATCGCCCACGCCGCAGGCAATTGCCATAATGTTTTTTAACGCTCCGCCCACTTCAACGCCCAAAACGTCGTGGCTTGCGTAAACGCGAATATTATCGCCGTGTAGCGCCTGAATTGTGGCGTCGCGCAGTGCGCAGTGTTGACTTGCCACCGCGAGTGCGACGGGCAGACCCCGCGCCACTTCAAGGGCGAACGAAGGCCCTGACAAGACGCCTGTAGGGATGTCAGTGACCGCGCTGAGCGCTGCTAAGGCCACCTCGCTGGGTAGCTGGCCGGTGTCGGCCTCGAGGCCTTTACAGGTGTAGAGGATGCCGGCGAGCCGAGGGGGCTGTTGCGCAAGCAGGTCTGCGAGCTGCTCGCAGAGTGCACGCAGCCCGGCGAGCGGCACACCTAAAATCAGCAACCCCGGCGCACGACCGTTTTGCGCATGCCCGAGTGCCTGCTGCAAGCTTGCCGTGCACGTTAATGAGCTAGGAAGCTCAATGGCGGGCAGGTAGCGCGGGCTCAGATGTTGCGTGTTGATCGTGTGCGCCAGAGAGGCGTCACGCGCCCAAAGCATCGTTGCCGCGTGCCTGGAGGCCGCGCACGCGAGTGCGGTTCCCCAGGCACCTGCCCCTAGCACCGTCACGTGCTGTTGTGTGGGCGACGCCTGAGACGTAGACGGTTTGGGGTTGTTCAAACTACTGTCGCGTCATGCTAGGGGGTAGGATGAGCCCAGAGTCGCTCGCGTCGTTTGACGCTGGGGCTGCCTGTGCTGCTTCTGCCATGCGCTGCTCAAAGAGAGCCTGAAAGTTGACTTCGGCCAGGTGCAGTGGGGGCAACGAAGTGCGTGTGATCGCATCAGCAACGTTCGCACGCAGGTACGGATAGAGCATGGTCGGGCACACAATGCCCATCAGCGGGTCGAGTTGCTCTGCGGGTACGTTTGCGATTTCAAAGACCCCACCCTGCGTCGCCTCAACTAGGTACAGAATCTTATCGGCAATGCGCGTGGTGACAGTGACCGTAATAGTGGATTCGAACACGGTTTCAGCAAGCGCTTGTCCGCCAACATTGATCGCGACTTCGACCTTTGGGCCCTCTTGTTCAAGAAAAATATGCGGTGCGTTGGGCATCTCAAGCGACAAATCTTTGAGATAGACACGCTGCATATTGAACACAGGCGCGTTGGGATTTTGAGCTTGATCGGCTTGAGCGTTTTGGTCAGACATAAATAACTCTCTAATTCAAGGAAAGGTGAAATGGTTGCACGGTATGCGTGCGTGGTAACAACAGAAACAGAGCACAGCGCTCGGTCAGGGTGCTTCGCGCTGTGTGCACGATAATCAGCCGTTGAGTAAAGGCATCAGCTTGCCTTCGCGGTCAAGCGCTGACAAATCGTCAAAGCCACCCACGTGGGTGTCGCCGATATAAATCTGAGGGACAGTGCGCCGGCCGGTGCGCTCCATCATCAGTGTGCGCTGTTCGGCATCGACATCAATACGAATTTTTTCGATTTCGGTCACGCCGCGTTGAGTCAAGAGCATTTCGGCACGCGAGCAGTAGGGGCAATTGCCAGTGGTATACATCACAACTTTAGACATAGTCAGGCTCCGGTTTTATTGGCAGTGACGGGCAGCCCGGCAGTCATCCAGGCTTTCAGGCCCCCGTCGAGGGTCACAACTTCAGTAAAGCCCAGCGCACGCAAGCGTGTCGCGGCGCCAATCGCGCTGCGGCCAAGGTCGCAAATCACAATAATGGGCTTGTTTTTGGGCAGGGCGCCGGCTTTCTTTTCAAGGTCACTCAGGGGCAGGCTGCGGGCTTGGGGCACGTGACCAGCGTTAAAGGCCTCAGGGGGACGAACGTCGACCAATACCGCATGCTGGTGATTCATCATTTGTACGGCCTGAGTGCTTGAAATGGCCGCGCCGGCGCGGCTGCGCAGGATCATGGGCCAGGCGAGCGCGAGCCCCGAACCTAGCGCAACGGCGATCAGAAGCAAGTTGTTTTGACTGAAGAAAAAATCCACGGTGTGTCCAAATAAGTACGGTTGACCCCTAAATTATCGGGGAGGGTGGGCGTAATGCGCCAGACAATTATAAAATGGTGTCCTCCTTCACACTTTAACCTGTGTTAGCCATGTATAAATTAGTCTTAATGCGTCACGGCGAAAGCCAATGGAATCTCGAAAACCGCTTCACCGGCTGGACCGATGTCGACCTGACCGAGGCGGGGCGTGCGCAAGCGCGCAAGGCAGGCGAACTACTTAAAGAAAAGGGTTACGGTTTTGACTTGGCCTATACCTCGGTGCTGACACGGGCCATTCGTACACTTTGGCTGGCCCTTGATGCGATGGGCACAATGTACGTGCCGGTTCACAATAGCTGGCGCTTGAATGAAAGGCATTACGGTGATTTACAAGGCCTAAACAAAGCCGAAATGGCCGCCCAGTTCGGCGACGAGCAGGTGTTGATCTGGCGTCGCGCTTACGCGATCGCACCCAACCCAATTGCTCTCGATGATCAGCGCCACCCGCGGTTTGACCCGCGTTATAGCAAGCTGACGCCCCAACAGCTGCCGGCCACCGAGTGCTTGAAAGATACGGTAGATCGAGTCTTGCCTTTCTGGAGCGAAAGTATCGCCCCCTCTATTCGCGCTGGTCGACGCGTCTTGGTGGCCGCCCATGGCAACAGTTTGCGCGCACTGATTAAACATCTTGATGGCGTTTCAGACGACGAAATCGTGCATCTTAATATCCCGACCGGGCAGCCGTTGGTCTACGAACTCGATCAAGAGTTAAAGCCCATCCGGCACTACTATCTGGGTGATCCGGCTGAAATTGCTGCGGCGATGGCGGCCGTTGCGGCACAAGGTAAGGCAAAAAAGGATTAGATCCATGCGCCTGCTCACTTGGTGGCTGTGTGCGGCGCTCAGTGGATTGGCGGTCTGTGGCGCGGCCTGCGCCTCCCCCGCTGAAATTGCAGCAAAACAAGGCCAGGCCGAACAAGAGCGGGTCGAGCTACGTGCGCGCATCGGGCTCTTGCAAAAAGAACTCGATGAGCGCGAGGCGCTGCGTAAAGAGGCTGCCGACGCGTTGCAAGTCTCAGAAGCTGCAATTTCTGTCATTGCGCGACGCTTGGGCGAGTTGGCGACGCAGTTGCGTCAGGCACAAACTGAGCTTGATGACTTGCAGGCTCAATTCAAGCGACAGTTTGGTGTACTGGTGAGGCGTCGTGACGAGTTGTCTAACCAGCTGCGTAAACAGTATTCAAGCGGCCTGTCACCCTGGACGGCGTTGCTATCTGGCGACGATCCTCAGCAGATTGGTCGTGATTTGACCTACCTGGATTACATAGCACGGGCAAGATCAGAGGCGGTCAGCGCCGTGAAACAAGAAATCGAACGTTTGGCTGAACTTGAGTCAAAAACGGAGTTGCGTCGGCAAGACGTTGTGCGTGTCGTGCAAGAAACAACCGAGCAAAAAACGCTTCTTGAGGGGCAAAAAAAAGAGCGTGCTACGGTCTTAGCGCGCATTGAAGGCCAATTGCAGGCTCAGCGCGCTGAGGCTGCCACGCTGGGTCGTGACGACAAGCGGCTGTCGGACTTGGTTGACGAGTTGGCCGGGCAGTTACAGGCTGCCAGAGAGGCTGCTCAGGCAGCCGAGGCAGCGCGTAAAGCCGAGGCCGCACGCCAGGCCGAACAAGCTCTTCAAGAGCAGGCACGGCGTCAAGCCCAAGAAGCGAGCGAGGCCAAAGAGCGTCAAGCTGCACAAGCGCAGGCCGCCGCGGCGGCGGCAGAGGCGGGGCGCGCAGTTCAAAGCCCTGCAGCAGCGGGTGGAGCCGGTCTTAAGCCAGGCTTACGTTGGCCGGTGAAGGGCCAAGTGATGGCACGCTTTGGCACCAACCGTCCAGAGGGTGGAGTGTGGCGCGGGGTGTTGCTGCGCGCCACTGAGGGCGCCTCAGTCCAGGTTGTAGCCTCAGGCACCGTGGTTTACTCAAACTGGTTGCGTGGATTTGGTAATCTAATGATTGTTGATCACGGACAGCAGTACTTGAGCGTCTATGCCTACAACCAAAGTTTGTTAAAGCAAATTGGCGATGAGGTTCAAACCGGAGAGACCATTGCCCTTGCAGGAAGTACGGGTGGGCAGGTGGATTCGGCCCTATACTTCGAGATACGACATCGTGGGTCGGCAGTTGACCCCGTTCAGCTTTTGGCGCGCTAAAGCGCGCAGCGCAGCCGCAAGTAATTGGCTTCAATAGTTTTTAACTCAGGAACGTGCATGGGCACTCGCAAAATACGTGGTTTTGGTCTGGTATCGGTTGGCATTGTTGCCGGCATCTTGCTCAGTATGGGAATCACCGCGCTCGCGCAGCGTGGCTCGCCCTTGCCGCTCGACGAATTAAGACAATTTTCGAATGTCTTGTCAGCGATTAAAAATAATTATGTCGAGACGGTCACCGATAAAAAACTGATTGACGGTGCGATCGCTGGGATGTTGTCCGACCTTGATCCGCATTCGGCCTACTTAGATGCCGATGCGTTCAAAGAAATGCAAACCGCGACGCAAGGCGAATTTGGTGGACTGGGCATCGAAGTGGGCACAGAAGAAGGCATGATCAAAGTGATCTCGCCGATCGAAGATACCCCCGCGGCTCGGGCTGGCATTCGTGCGGGTGATTTGATTTCAAAGATCAACGACACTTCAACTAAAGGCTTATCCTTGACCGAGGCGGTCAAAATGATGCGTGGCCCGGTTAAAACGCCTATTACCCTATCGATTATTCGGCAAGGCCAGGCGCAACCGGTGGTGATCAAAATCATTCGCGATACGATTCGTGTGCGCAGTGTTCGTAGCAAGATGCTTGAAAACAACATTGGATATGTGCGCATTGCACAGTTTCAAGAAAAAACTGGTTCAGATCTTGTGCGCCATCTTAAAGACCTGAGTGTGAAAGGCGCGCCACGCGCCTTGATTCTTGACTTGCGCAATGATCCGGGTGGCTTGTTAAACAGTGCTATTGGTGTCTCGGCGGCGTTTCTCGAACCCAATACGCTTGTGGTGTCAACCGATGGCCGCGTGGCCGATTCAAAGCATAAATATTTGGCAGTTGCGTCAGATTATGCGCGCGGCGAGTCTGATTATCTGTCTGGTTTACCGGCCTGGGTAAAAACAGTGCCAATGGTCGTGTTGGTCAACGTGGGCTCTGCTTCAGCGTCTGAAATTGTGGCCGGTGCGCTGCAAGACCATAAGCGCGCAACCATTATGGGCAACCGTACGTTTGGCAAAGGGTCGGTGCAGGTAATATTACCGATCTCTGAAAACACGGCAATCAAGCTGACCACTTCGCGCTACTACACCCCGAAGGGTCGTTCAATTCAGGCAACTGGCATCGTGCCGGATGAGGTCGTCGCGGACACCGCAGAAGGCGATTTATTCAGGGTGCCACGTGAGGCTGATTTGCAACGTCATCTCAGTAACCGTCAAACCGAGGCCGAAGTCAAAGGTACCGCCGACGAGCCGCCCTTGGCCGACACGACAAAAATATTTACGTTCGGCGCGCCTGAAGATTTTCAGTTACAGCAAGCAGTCAATTTCTTAGATGGCAAGCCGTTGCAAAAAGCGGTGGCTCGTCCCAAGGCCGTGACGGCTGCCCCAGCAAGTGAGGGCGCGGCGACCAGCAAATGAACGATGCGCAATTGCTACGCTATGCCAGACATATCTTGCTTGATGAGTTTGGCATTGAGGGGCAAGAAAAGCTGCTGGCTGGCACGGCTCTGATCGTGGGTGCCGGTGGGTTGGGTTCTCCCGCTGCGATGTATCTGGCGTCTGCGGGTGTGGGCACCATTATTTTGGCCGATCACGATACCGTTGAGATCAGCAATTTGCAGCGGCAGATTTTGCACAACACCAGCCGACTAGACCATTTAAAAGCCGAATCCGGGCGCGAGACCATGCTCGCACTCAACCCAGATATTGTCGTTCAGGCGCTGACCACGCGCATGGATGCCGACTCGCTCGATGCGCAGATCGCACAGGTTGATGTTGTTTTAGATTGCACCGATAATTTTGCAACCCGTCATGCGATCAATCGCGCGTGCGTCAAACACAACACGCCTTTAGTCTCAGGCGCTGCCATTCGGTTTGAAGGGCAAATTAGCGTGTTTGATCCGCGCGATCCTGCGGCACCCTGCTATCACTGCCTGTTTCCTGAGGCCGAAGATGTCGAGGCAATTACCTGCGCGTCGACGGGTGTATTTGCCCCCCTCGTTGGCATTATTGGAAGTATGCAAGCAGCCGAGGCAATTAAAGTTTTAGCGCAGGTCGGACAGTCGTTGAAAGGGCAGCTATTGATCCTTGACGCTTTCGAGATGGATTGGCACCGCGTACGCGTGCAACGCGACCCGGGGTGCCCCGTGTGTGCTGAGCGTGCAATCAGCGCAACCGCGCGCAAAACGGTTGGTTGACCGTTAGCCCAAAATTAGGCGCAATTGTGCATCGATGTGCGTGGTCGGGGTGGCCTGCCAGCGGCTTTGTGCAAAGCGTAACCAGCTGCCTAAGACACAATGCGTTAAAAGCGCTGCCATCGGCGTGATTTCAGTGGTTGGCGCAAGTGCGCCCTCGGCCAAGCCACTGCGCAGCGCTTGTTTAAAAGTGATGTCAATGCGCTCGGTAATCTGACTGACGCGAGCTTGCAGCCGCTCGTCTTCCGTGACGAGCGCGTCGCCGCTGAGCACCCGAGTCATACCTCGATTACGCTCGGCAAATGTCACCAACATCACCGCAATTTTGCGCGCCTGCTCAACACCATTGTTTTCAGTGGCCACGATTTGATTGACTAAGGTAAAAATCGTGGTTTCGATGAACTCAAACAGACCTTCAAACATTTGCGCTTTACTGGCAAAGTGTCGGTAAAGGGCCGCTTCTGAACATTGCAGGCGTGCTGCGAGGGCAGCGGTGGTGATGCGAGCTGCGCGGGGTTGCTCAAGCATTTCGGCCAGCATCTGCAGGATCTGATGTTTGCGTTCGCCTGTTTTCGCTGACATGGTCATCTCGCGCAACATGAAGGATTAAAAAAGCCGGCGTGACCTACACGCTTCGCAGGGGGCGCTTGCGCAACAATAAGTCGCCCACGCAGTTTACCCGCAAGTCGACAAAATCGGGGCGTCCGTTTTTGAAGCGACCAAAGGACGAACCGGGGTGAAAGACATGCACCGTACGTAAGCCCGCTTTGCGCGCACTGCGCAGATTTTCAACTGTATCTTCAACCAAGACTGCACGCCTGGGGTGTACACCCTCGTGGGCAAGGATGTATCGCATGAGCGCGACTGAGGGCTTTGGGCGAAAGCGACCCAGAAACTGCATTTGTTCAATGCCCCAGAGGTGATCAAAGCAGCGCAGGATCCCAAGGTGTTTGAGCACAGCCCGCGCGTAATGCAAGGGTGCATTGGTGACTAAGACCTTGCGACCGGGTAAGCGATTGAGCTTGTCGCGCAGCCCGCGCTCGGCCTTTACCAACGGGGCGACCTCAAAAGCATGGCTGCGTTGTAAAAACACGTGCGGGTCGATGTTGTGATGTCGCACCAACCCGAGCAATGTGGCACCGTAACGTCGATAGTAACGGGTGCGCAATTCGCTTGCAGCAGCCTCATCCAGGTTGAGACTTTCCATGACAGCAGTTGTCATGCCGATATTAATTTCGCGAAAAATTTTATGCGACGTATCGTGCAGAGTATTGTCGAGATCAAACAACCATACTGGCGTTTGTTGCGCTAGTGCGGGTGAACCCGCGAGCGCACCTTGCCGCTGTGAAGGTCGGTGTACACCCGCCCGGCGCGAACGCACGGGGGGATGCTGAGGAAAACGCAGCCGAGGCACCGCTGCTTAGTCTGATGAAATCATGGTGCCGACCCCTCGGTCAGTCAAGATTTCAAGTAACAAACAGTGTGGGACACGGCCGTCCACGACGTGCACGGACTTCACACCGTTGCGTGCTGCATCAAGCGCTGACGAAATTTTTGGCAGCATGCCGCCCGAAATCGTACCGTCGGCAAAGAGGGCGTCGATGGTTGTGGCAGACAGTTTGCGCAACAGCTTGCCATCTTTATCGAGCACGCCAGGAGTGTTGGTCATCATCAGCAGCTTTTCTGCACCCAAGACTTCAGCCATCTTGCCGGCAACGACATCAGCATTGATGTTGTAAGCCAAGCCATCTTCGCCATAGCCAATCGGCGAAATCACCGGAATAAATTGATCGTCTTGCAGGGCTTTGACTACGGCGGGCTCAACGTGCTCGATATCACCGACAAAACCGATATCCAGAGGGTTAGAGGGATCCTCTTTGTTTGGCATGAGTTTCTTTTTGGCCTGAATCAAACAGCCGTCTTTGCCGGTCAAGCCAACGGCCTTGCCACCCGCCTCGTTGATCATCAGCACGATGTCTTGCTGTACCTGGCCGCCCAGCACCCATTCAACGACTTCCATGGTGTCGGCATCGGTCACGCGCATGCCCTGTATGAACGTGCCTTTTTTGCCAATACGGCGAAGCGCCTCGTCGATTTGCGGGCCACCGCCATGTACAACGATGGGGTTCAACCCGATTAGTTTGAGCAGCACCACATCGTGCGCAAAACTTCGTTGCAAGACCTCTTCGGTCATGGCGTTGCCACCGTATTTAATCACGATGGTTTTGCCATGAAAACGCTTAATGTAGGGGAGGCTTTCAGACAAAACTTTTGCAACGACTTCAGGAGGCATCTGCGAGGATTGGGGCTGGTTGGTCATAGGGCGTGTGCAACAGTAAAGACGTGTTGAGGGAAGAAAGGCGACAGTAGGGTGTCAATAATTGTAGTGTGTGGCGAGCCTTTAGCCAGCCAGCGCTTTTTCGAGCGTGCCAAGAAACTCTGCTTTGTTGTACTCGCCTAAATAGCGCTTAAGTATGCGGCCATTTTTGTCAATCAAAAAGGCGGTTGGCGTGAGCTTGACATCGCCGAACGCCTGGGCTACTTGCCCAACTGTATCCAACGCCACGGTAAACGGCAGTTTGCGCGTCTCAACAAAATTGATCACGTAGTTGGCGGGATCGTATTGCATGGCCACGGCAACGATTTCAAACCCCTGCGCATGGTAAGAGTTGTAATTGGCGATGTTGTCAGGCATTTGCGCAACACAGGTGACACAGCTAGTTGCCCAAAACTTAACAAGTACGACCTTACCGCGCAGCTCGGACATCTTTAACTGCTTGCCCGAGAGTGTTGAAAAGGTGACCTCAGGTGCTTGGGCGGGCGGGGTGACGAACAGCCACGCACCCAGAACGCCCAGAGCGAAAAGCACCGCCGCAGCGAGAAGTTTTTTCATTTAACTGGAAGCACCTCAACGCCTGCTCCGCTTGCAGGCGTCGCGTTAGAGGGGGTCTCGCCTAAGGGGGTCGTGTTGCTGTTATTGCTTTTATTAAACGGTCGGTTTGCGTCGTCAAGTTTATTGGCTTCGGTGGCCGAGATGACTTGAAAGAGTTTGTCAACGCGCTTGACGCCACTCACCTGTGCAGCCGCAGTCGCCGCCAGGTCACCTTCGCGCTGGGTCACCAGACCCATCAGGTAGACCACGCTACGATCGGTCACAACGATGATGGTGCGAGAGGGAACTTCGTTGGTGGTCGCCAACGTGGTCATTACTTTTGAGGTAATCCAGGTATCGTTGCTGAGTTCGCCAAACGAGGCGGTTTCTTTGACGACATTGACTTGGTTTGACACCGATTTGACGCTAGCCGTCTGGCGTGCAATTTCAGTGATGTCGGTTTTACGATCATTGCCAAGCGAGTCGCCAGTGAGCAGGACAACGCCTTGGTAGCTTGTGGTGGTGACGCGAAGGCTATCGCCAAATTTTGTGCGGATTTCGTTTGCGACTTTAATTTCGATCGATTTGTCTTCGACTTGCTGGCCCACCGTGCGCCGATCAGCGACAATGATCCCCGTCGTTGCTGCGGCCCCGCCAATCAACAGGGGGACACAGCCTTGTAGCAGTGCGCTTGTGCAGACCAGGGTTAGACAGAGCATCAGCGGTCGAGCAAACGGGGCAAGCTGCCTCATAGGGGGTCTCCGAGTAATAACGTATCGATGCCATCACAGAGCAGGTGTAGCAGCAGGATATGAACCTCTTGAATGCGCATCGTGCGGTCGTGCGGCACACATAAATGAATATCATCGGGCAGCAATAAGTTGCCGACGGTGCCGCCTCCTTTGCCCGTTAGTGCGATCACTTTCATGTCGCGTGCGTGCGCAGCCTCAATGGCGAGTTGCACATTGGTTGAGTTGCCACTGGTCGAAATCGCAACGAGCACATCGCCTGGTTGACCCAGCGCCATAATTTGTCGGGCAAAGACTTGATCAAAGCCGTAGTCATTACCCACCGCGGTCAAAATTGAGGTGTCGGTGTTGAGCGCTACACCAGCAAGTGGCAGGCGCTCGCGTTCGAAGCGCCCGACCAGCTCTGCAATGAAGTGCTGTGCATCGGCCGCTGAGCCACCGTTGCCGCAGGCGAGCATTTTGGCGTTGTTGGTGACGCAGCCAAAGCATAAGTCAATGGCGCGCAAGAGCGGAGCCGAGAGGGTCTGCATGCTGCGCTCGGTGGCAGCCATGTTGTCTTCAAAATGCGCGGTCAGTTTAGCGGCGAGATCCATGGTGTACGTAAAGGCGATTAAAGCTTAATTATCTCATTTATCCTGAGTCAGGCGAACCGCGTCGCGGTGCCAGACAACCCCCTCTGGGTCGAAGGCGATCACGTCGAGCCGATAAGTGGGCGTCTGCTGGTCAAAATGACGGCGCACGAGCGCGGGTAGCCACCACAGCGCGGCACGTATAAAGCGCCGTTGCTTGGCCTTGGACACGCTGGCTGCAGCGCCGCCAAAGAGGCTCGAGGCGCGCTGCCTCACCTCGACAAAGACTAAGTGTTGACCATCGCGCACCACCAGATCCAGTTCTCCTAGCGGGCAGATGAGTTGCCGACCGAGTAGCTGGCATCCTGCCTGTTGCATCAGGCGCCAGGCCGCCCGCTCGTAATGGTCGCCGGTCTGCTGATGGGCCGAGCGCCGCGGGCCGGACGCCGCTTCATTAAAATCAGGCTTTGCCCGCGCTCGCCTGGCAAGTTTGCGCTTACGCGCCAGCAGGGCTTTACGTTGTGCCAGTTGCGCACGTAAGAACAAGGTTGAAAGTGGCAGTTCATCTGTTGTCATAGGCAAAAGGGCTGATAAACGTGTGTCTCTGTCGACGGGCAGACTACACTGCCACAATTCACTCCTTTCGTGTTGCACTATGAGCGAACCAGTCCTACCCGAAAATTTACCTGACGCCTGGCAGCGTGTTGGACAACGCGTAGACGCACAGTCTTGGCCAACCCACGCGCTATATGTTGTGGCCACACCGATCGGTAACTTAGGTGATCTGACGTTGCGTGCATGGCAGGCGCTAGACCGGGCGGATGTAATCGCAGCCGAAGACACCCGCGCGAGCCGCACCCTGATTGATGCGTGGGGAATTACGACACCTTTGATTGCTGTTCACCGGCACAACGAGGCAAGTGCGGCGGCAGCGATTGTTGAGCGCCTACAGGCGGGGCAGCGGGTCGCTTTAGTTTCTGATGCGGGGTCTCCGGCAGTCAGTGATCCGGGTGGGCGCGTGGTGCAAGCCGTGCACGCTGCTGGGCTAAAGGTTGTGCCTTTGCCTGGTCCGAGCGCGGTGATTGCTGCGTTAATGGCAACCGGCGTGACTACCGACGCGCATCCGGGTTTTGTGTTTGCAGGCTTTGCGCCAACCAAGTCGATGGCCCGTCAGCGCTGGATTCGAACCTGGACGCAACTTCCGGCCGCGACGGTGTTTTACGAGGCGCCCCATCGCATTATTGACAGCGTGCAAGACCTGCTGCAAGTGTTGGGGCCTGGCCGACAAGTGGCTTTTGCGCGCGAGTTGACTAAGCGGTTTGAAGAGCTTGCCAGCATGCCACTGGCTCAGGCGCCAGGCTGGCTGTCGGCAGACCCACATCGTGAGCAGGGAGAGTACGTGGTGATTGTGTCTGCCCCTGCGCCGGTAGCAAGCGTCGAGCTCGACTTCGAGGGGGGCGCGGCAATTGACGCGTGGCTTGATGCGTTGCTTGAGTCTGTTTCGGTGCGCGATGCGGCCCGTATTGCCGCAAAGGCAACTGGTTTAGCGCGCGATACGCTTTATGCCCGCGCACTGTCGCGCAAGCCCTCCGAGTAAACACCTTCAGTGATTTAAGGTGGTGATAAGCTGGGAGCGACTCCGGTTGAAGTCTGGACCGGACTGACTGCTTGCACGGCGGCTTCTCGGCTTGCAAAGGGCCCGATTCTGACACGGTGCAGATTGTTCGTCGTTTGTTCGACCCGTACTGAAGCGCCTAAGTCAGCGGGGATTTGGTTTGAGACGCGTGCGGCAAGCGCCTGCGCCTTGTTCGCATCTGAAAAAGCACCTAGCTGCAGATACATACTTCCTGGCAGAGCTGCTGTTGGGGTTGACGCGCTGGTGACCGGATTGATGCTGCTGGTTGCCACAGGTGTATTGCTGACAGCCAGCGAGGGTAAAGCCGACCAGTCCGACAGATCGGCGGGTGGTGACAACTGTGCGCTCGTATTCATTAGAGAAGCCGTTTGGGTGTTGTTGGCAGGTTGAGTCTGTTCGGCTGCGGGGTTGGTTTGGGCCACAGTCTGCTCAGCAGCAACGGATCGTGCAGGCGAACTGGTTGCTGCAGCGATGTTTATCGTAGCGGGTGCTGTTTGCCAGTTTCGGATTTGATCAGGCGTAATCCGTTCGACCACGACCTCAGCACTACCGGGGCCCAACATGCCCAGTTTGTAAGCTGCGACATAAGACAAATCAATCACACGGTCGTTTAAAAAAGGCCCTCGGTCGTTGACCCGCACCACGACGCTTTTGCCGTTCGAGACGCGTGTGATGCGCGCGTAACTCGGCAAAGGTAAGGTTGGGTGTGCCGCGGTCATTCCGTACATGTTGTAGCGTTCGCCGTTGGCGGTCGAGTTACCATGAAATTTTTTGCCATACCAAGAGGCACGCCCTTGTGCTTTATAGGGCCCCCCGCTGACATCTGGCGTGTATGTTTTGCCAAATACAGAGTAGGGTTTGCTGGTACTGGGTGTGAAAGGTTCGATTTTGGGTACCGCGTCGGGCACTGCATCCAGGTTGGCCGGTGGGGTTGCGTCGGGGCCGTCATCCAAGTAGTAGCCGCCGCCCCGCCTTGCCCCACCTGAACAGGCCACCAGCAGGCCAACCACCAGACACGCACACACCATTCGCCCAAAGCGGATGACGGTGTCCTGCATTAGCTCAGCTCGGGCTGGTTACGATGTCGCACCAGCAATTGAGTGTGTTCAGCAAAACGCCGCGCAAGCGCTTCAACCACATACACCGAGCGGTGTTTGCCGCCGGTGCAGCCAATGGCAACCGTTAAGTAGCTGCGCGTGTCTTCTGTGTAGCGTGGTAGCCACTTGCGAATAAAACCTTCAATATCTGCGGTCATCTGCTGTACGTCGTCAAAGCCCGCTAGCCAGTCAGCGACCGGCTGGTCGCGGCCTGTGAGTGGGCGCAAAGCCGGGTCGTAGTGCGGATTGGGCAAACAGCGCACATCGAACACCATGTCGGCATCGCGTGGTACGCCGTTTTTGAAGGCGAAGGACTCAAAGGTCAGTACCAAAGGGCTGCGGTCAGCCTGGACCAAATCTCTTACCCATGCGCGGAGTTGACCGGGCGTGAGCCCCGAGGTGTCGATCACTTGCCCCTGACTGCGCAGAGGGTCTAAAAGTTCGCGTTCTTGGGTAATACACTCTTCAAGTGACAGAACTTTGCCTTTTTTACGCATCCAGTCTGAAAGCGGATGACGGCGACGGGATTCAGCATAACGCTGCAGCAGGGTTAAATCGTTTGCCTCGAGAAAGACAACACGTAATTGTGTACGACCGGTGCGCAGCGCAGCTATAATTTCAGGCAGTTCACCCAATTCGTCAGCTGAGCGGGCGTCGATGGCAACGGCGATACGCTCGCCAGCGTTGTCACGACGTGAGGTAATAAATTCGTGCAAAAACCGAACCGGAAGGTTGTCAACGCAGGTGTAGTTGGCATCTTCAAGCATCCGCAGCGCGACTGATTTGCCAGAGCCCGAGATGCCAGTAATCAACACGACGTTGAGCGAGCCCATTTAAGTGTTGCCCTGTGCAATCGCTGCGGCTTGGCGTTCCATGAATTCAGTCAGGGTGTCGATTCCGCGCAATTTCAAAATGGTGTTGCGTACTGCGGCCTCGACGAGCACGGCTAAGTTGCGGCCCGCAGCGACTTGGAGCATAACCTTGCGAATTGGACAGCCTAATAACTCTTGGGTCATATCTTGCAGAGGCAAACGTTCAAACTTATCTTGAGCCGTTGCGCGAACAAGATGCACGATCAGTTTCAGTTTCATTTTTCGACGGACCGAAGTTTCGCCAAAAATCGTACGGATATTGAGCAATCCTAGGCCTCGCACCTCGAGCATGTTTTGGAGCAGTGCGGGACAGTGGCCATCAATCACATGGGGGGACGTGCGAGAAAGCTCGACGGCATCATCGGCCACTAAGCCATGGCCACGTGAAATCAACTCAAGGGCTAATTCGCTTTTACCTAAGCCCGATTCGCCTGTGATCAAAACACCTAAACCTAGTACATCCATAAATACACCATGTACGGTTGTAACTGGTGCCAGGCGGCGGGTGAGATAAATCCGCAGTAAGTCGATGAGTTGTGCGGCCGGTACCGTAGTCATCAGCAACGGCACCTGATTGCGTTCGCATTCTTGGATGAGGTCGTTTGTCGCGGTTAAACCATCTGCGATCAATATCGCAGGAACACCGCCCGCTAAGAGTTCTTCAAGGTGGTGCACCCGCCGGCGCGAATCAAAGCGTGTGTAGTACGCCATCTCTTCGCGACCGAACACTTGAATGCGCGAAGGGTGAATCAAATTTAAATGACCGATCAGGTCGGCCGCGGCCATGCCATTGTCTGGGATTCGACGATCTGCTGCCGACTTGCCTGCTATCCAATCAAACGGGATGTTGTCAAGATTGTCGTTTACTAAATCTTGCACCGTCAGCATAGCGACTCCGTGGGGGTTAAGCGTGTGTGCGCGCGAGTGTTCAAGCTCAGCCTGCCGTGAGTAATCGGTGTACGACAGTCGAATCGGTTTCGCGCGCCAAGGCCTGACGAAACGTGTCGTCTGAAAATAACTGCGCCACCTCGGCTAGTATATCCAGATGTTGTTGCGCGGCGCTTTCTGGCGCTAGCAAAAAGAGCAATTGATTGACGGGCAGCCCATCAGGTGCCTCAAAAGCAATGGGCTTGGCCAACCTAAAAAAAGCGGCTATTGAGGTTTTGAGCCCTTTAACTCGCCCGTGTGGCACTGCAATTCCGGCCCCTAGCCCCGTTGAGCCCAAGCGTTCGCGCGAAAACAAACTCTCGTAGACCGCAGCGCGCTCAATGCCGTGTTGATTTTCAAATAACAGACCGGCTTGTTCGAATACCCGCTTTTTACTGGTCACCGCCAGCTCAAGCACAATATTCTCAATCGGCAAAATGCGTGACAAAAGTTTCATCGTTCGATTATATGACGCAGTATTTGAAGCGTGAGCGCTTGCTTGGTAAGCATGCCAAGTCACGCTGACACCACAATCATTCAGATTATTGTCGCTGTTGGGAGGCTAAAAAATGTGCCCCGAGCCAGTTAGAGCTGACTTGGGGCCGTCGTGCGCAGTGCCACTGCAGTCTAAAACTTAAGCTGCTTCAAATGGCTGGCGTTTGGCTGCGAGGTGATGGTGATTTTGGGTGCGATCTTTGTGTTGAATAATCTTGCGGTCAATTTTATCGACCAGTAAGTCGATTGCCGCATAAAGATTTTCGGCCGAGGCTTCGCAGTGAATATCTTTGCCCCTGACATGAAGCGTGATTTCAGCTCGATGTTTCAAGGGCTCGACCGAGAGCATGACTTGGATGTCAATCACATGATCGAAATGACGCAGAACGCGTGCCGTTTTAGTGTGGATGTATTCACGTATTGCAGGGGTAACGTCTAAGTGATGACCAATAATACTGAGGTTCATAGCGTACTCTCCAAGAAAGTGACAGTTTGCGCAGATGCGCGAAAGGGGCTTATAGGTTGACCTCGTTTTTGAATAGATGACACTTTTAGTTTAGTCAGATCGCGCAAGAAATCAAGCGCAAAAGCACTTTTATGTCACTTTAAAGACATATATTTTGAACTGAATTGCGTGGGCGCAAATTCAAGCCTTAAAAAGGCAGTGGGAGGCAGCGCGTTTAAGCCCGAGGCGGGCAGCTACATCTTGAAATGTTCGCCTAAGTAAACCTTGCGAACTGAAGCGTCGTTGATGATGTCTTCGGGCTTGCCAGTCGTAAGGACTTTACCTTCACTGATGATGTAAGCACGGTCACAAATACCCAAAGTTTCGCGTACGTTGTGATCAGTAATTAAGACACCGATACCTCGGCTTTTGAGAAAACGTACGATGCGCTGGATTTCGATCACTGCGATAGGGTCAACGCCAGCGAAGGGTTCGTCGAGCAAGATAAAGCGTGGACGCGTGGCCAATGCGCGTGAAATCTCAACCCGCCGCCGCTCGCCTCCAGAAAGTGAGAGCGCACTGTTACGCCGAATGTGTGTAATTTGAAGCTCTTCGAGTAGTGCGTCGAGCTGTTGCTCGATCACCGTCTTTGAGAACTTTTTGCCAACCTCATCAATTTGAAGCTCGAGTACGGCGCGAATATTTTCTTCGACGGTTAGCCGCCTGAACACAGAGGCGTCTTGCGGAAGATAGGACACCCCGCGGCGTGCGCGCTGATGAATCGGCATGCTGCTAATGGACGTGTCGTCGATCTCGATACGACCAGCGTCTGCCGCGACCAGGCCAACAATCATGTAAAAGCTGGTGGTCTTGCCTGCGCCATTTGGGCCTAGCAGACCAACGACTTCGCCGCTGTTGACTGAAAGCGATACGTCTTGAACCACCATGCGCCCGCCGTAAGACTTTCGCAGCCCCGTGGCACTCAGGCGCCCGGGGGTCAGTTGTTCAGAGGGTGAAGTCGAGCCGGCGTCGTGTGCTGTTTGCATATATCCAGAGTTTAAGGGCGAGCGGGCGCGGGGGGACGTCGCGTGCCTGCTGCAGGAGCCGCTGCACTGGGTTTGGCAGGAGTTGGGCTTGGGGCAGCGACCGACAGGCCGGCCTCTTTTGCTTTGCACTCTGCCACGGCGGCATCCGTGCGCGCCCGAGGTTGTGCAATTGATCGTACACGCCCACCAGAGTTCGCTGAGTCTGGGCCAGAAAATGCCTCGTAGACATCGGTTTTTTGACTGTAACGCACGCGCTCGCCACTGACTGTGTCAAAGTGCTGACCACAAATGTAGCGCGTCACGACAGCTTGCCCGATCAAGTCAAAGGTTTCGGTTTTGCCGTTGTATTCGGCGCGCACGCCGACCCCTTCAAGGACTTCGTAAACTTCGGGTCGCGTCTGCCGGATAAACACTCGTTTACCTGGCTTAACAGTACCGGTGCCATATTGGAAACCCTCAGGATCTTCACGCATTTGCAGGGCATCTGCATTCATGGTCATAAAACCACGCGTCATGACGACATTGCCTGAAAAGGTACTTTCGCGTTTTGTGTCGTCAAAATGCAAAGTATCCGACAAGATCATCGTGCTGGGTTCTTCAGGGGGCGCAACCGCAGTGGATGCGGTGGTTTTTTTTTGAGCGTGAGCGACAGTAAACAGTGCGCACAGACCAAATGCGAATAGCAAGCGAATCGAGCGGCGAGAGTACAAATCAATCATCATCGTTTGGGCCGTGTAGCAGCGGGTTCAGAGGTGCCAGCTTTGTCTTTTGGTGCAATTTCAACATCGGTTGATTTAAACACGTCTAGCTGCTGGGTAGCATTGTTATAACGCATCCCAGTGCCGCTCATGCGTGAGCGGCCACTTGTTGCGATGGCCGGTAGGTCGGTGTAAGCCAAGTCTTCTTTAATCAGCATGGTGACCTCATCGCTGCGAAAGTTCAGAGGCTGGCGCTCGGCATCAGCGAGTCTGACCAACACGGCATCGCCTTTCATGGTGATTCGATCACCCTCGTCAAACACCGTAGCCGTACGTGAAGTCGCGATGGTCAGTGGATTGTCTGCCTTCAAGCCGAACGCACGTGGTCGAATGACGTCGTAGGACTGATCGTCTGGAAAGTGTTCCATCAGGTCGCCCTCAAGCCGATGAATGACCAAACCTTTTTCGTCTGTGCGCACTAGCACAATTTTTTTAGCCCAGTGATCACGCTCGTGGGTGAGTCTGACCGGAGGGTCGATCTCGACCGCGCGTTGAGAATAATCCGAGGCCCACCAGGTGCCCATCACCAACGCGGTCAGTATCACCAGCGAGACAATAATCGCAAAGCGCTCTTTCACGTCGTGACCCTCATTGCACCGGCCCCGAGCCGAGCAGCCCAGGCTGGAAAAAGACCCCTAGACGTTGTTGGGCCGCGAGGATGAGATCGCAACATTCGCGAGCAGCTCCGTAGCCACCGCGTCTTTCAGACACCCAGTGTGCAGCCTGAGTGATGTAGCTTGGCGCATCGGGCACTGAGGCCGAAAACCCTGCCCGTTGCATCGCCGGCAAATCGATCAGATCGTCTCCCATAAAGCCTGTCTGCTCAAGCACGACGCCGTAACGCGTGACCAGTTCATCTAACGCTGCCCCTTTGTCGCGCACGTTTTGCACCACGGCGCCTAAGCCCAACTCCGCTGCGCGTCGAGCAATGATCGGGCTCTCGCGGCCGGTCAACAAGGCGACTTGAATACCACTGACTGCAAGCATTTTTAAGCCATGGCCGTCTAGCGCGTTGAAGCGTTTGATCGCCTCGCCCTGCTCGGTATACCAGAGGCCGGCGTCGGTCAGTACCCCGTCCACGTCGAACACCATGAGTTTGAGGCGCTCGAGGCGGGCACGCACGGAGGGCTCAAGGCGAGCCAAAATCAGTGCTTCAGCAGGGTGGGGGATGGATAATGGACGTTTCATGTGTGTTGCAATCTTAAATTACTTTTGCGGCCATCAAGTCGTGCATATGCACCGCACCTGACAACACACCATCATCCTGACACACCAGCATATGATTGAGCCGGTTGTTGTCCATAATAAGCGCGGCATCAACGGCAAGTGCGTTGGCGCTGATCTGCCGAGGATTGGGTGTCATGCCGGCGGTGACGGTCAGCGCACGGATGTCGCCTTCTCGCTCGATTAGGCGGCGCAAGTCACCGTCGGTAAATATTCCAACGACTTTACCCTGTGGGTCGAGCACCGCCGTCATCCCCATGCCCTTGCGCGACATCTCTTCAAGGGCTTCGGACATCGTCGCGCCCGCCGCGACTGTTGGAAGGGCGCTGCCGCTGCGCATCACGTCGGATACGCGGGTCAAGAGCTTTCGACCGAGCGCACCGCCGGGATGAGAGCGGGCAAAATCCTCTGGACCAAAGCCGCGCGACTGCAAGCAAGCCACTGCAAGGGCGTCGCCCATCGCAAGCGACGCGGTCGTGCTCGAGGTGGGCGCGAGGTTCAGTGGGCAGGCTTCGTGCGCCACCCCGACATCGAGGTGAACTTCAGCCAGGCGGGCGAGCTCTGATTGAGGGTTTCCAGTCAGCGCAATCACCTTAACCCCCAGACGGTGCGCCGCGGGCAGGATGGACAGAATCTCTTGGCCTGCGCCCGAATATGACAAGGCGACCAGAAGATCTTGAGCACCGATCATACCGATGTCGCCGTGAACGGCTTCTGCGGCGTGTAAAAAAAATGACGGGGTTCCGGTTGACGCGAGCGTGGCGGCTATTTTGCGTGCGATGTGACCTGTTTTGCCCAGGCCGCAGACAATCACGCGCCCTTTGCAGGCAAGGATCAGTTCGATTGCCCGAACAAACTCGGCACCCAAACGAGACTGGAGCGCCAAAATTGATTGCGCTTCGAGTTCGAGGGTTTGTCGGGCAGAGGCCAGCGTCGCCGAAGCGTCAAGCGAGGTTTGTGACTGGTGTGAATCTGAACTTGTCATGACTTGAGTTTAAACGGTTCGGCGCACTCTTGGGGTTCGGCTAGCGTATTCTATGGGTTTGCGCGTTGACTGCGCGAGACGTTTTCTACTGACATTTCAATGCGGAGCGCTGTTTGATGATTACGCCAATCCCCTACCAAGACCCGATCGAGCTGGTGCGCGGTCTCATCCGCACGGTGCCTGACTGGCCAAAGCCGGGGGTGATGTTTCGAGATATCACGCCCATGCTGCAAGATCCGCGTGCTTTTCGCGCATTGATTGATATGTTTGTTTATCGGCATATGCGTCACCGGCTGGATATCGTCGTTGGGATTGATGCGCGCGGGTTTATTTTTGGCAGCGCGTTGGCCTATGCGTTAAATGTCGGCTTTGTACCTGTTCGTAAACAGGGAAAATTGCCGTTTAAGACCGTGGCGCAGCCTTATTCGCTCGAATACGGGGATGCGACCGTCGAAGTTCATGAAGATGCGATCAAGCCTGGCCAGCGCGTATTATTAGTGGATGACTTGGTTGCAACAGGGGGGACCATGGTGGCGGCGATTAAGCTGCTGCAACAGCTGGGCGGAAATGTGGTCGAGGCCGCCGCGGTGGTGAATTTGCCCGCGCTTGGGGGTTCGGCCCTGATCGCTCAAACTGACACGCCATTTTTTAGCGTCTGTGAGTTTGACGGTCAGTAGCGGCTGCTTTGTCTTGTGAGCGGGGTGGCGCTGCAAAGGGGGGTGACCCGGACGCTGCGCCTGACTCTGAGCCCTACGACAAAAATAATTTGTAGACAGGGTTTGTTGTTTCATTAAAGTGCCGGTACCCGACCTCTTCTAAAAAGGCCTTAAAGGCTTTTTTACTACCCTGCGGGACTTGAATCCCGATCAAGACCTGACCGTAGGCGGCGCCCTGGTTACGGTAATGAAACAGGCTGATGTTCCAGTCAGGTTTCATCGATTGTAAAAAACGCGTCAAGGCTCCTGGGCGTTCTGGAAACTCAAAGCGATACAGCAGTTCATGCTCAGCTAACGCAGAGTGTCCGCCGACCATGTGCCGAAGATGGGTCTTTGACATTTCGTCATGGGTGAGGTTAAGAGTCGCGAAGCCATGCTTACGAAAGTTTTTTGCGATGCGCTCGGGTTCGGTGGCGTCTGCGACCTCAATCCCGACAAACACATGTGCTAGGTGTTCGTCTGAAATTCGGTAATTGAATTCGGTGACGCTACGGTTGCCGATCAATTCGCAAAACGCCCGAAAACTGCCGCGTTGCTCGGGCAGTGTGACAGCGAAGACCGCCTCGCGGGCTTCGCCTACTTCAGCACGTTCGGCTACGAAACGTAAACGGTCAAAGTTCATGTTGGCGCCGCAGGCGATTGCCACCAAAGTCTTGTCCCGAAGTTTGTGCTCGAGCGCGTACTGTTTAGCGCCGGCTAAGGCTAATGCACCTGCGGGTTCAAGGACACTGCGCGTATCCTGAAAAACATCTTTGATCGCAGCGCAGATCGCATCGGTGTCCACAACCACAAAGTCATCGACGTACTCGCGTACCAAGCGAAAGGTTTCGACGCCGACCTGTTTGACTGCAGTGCCGTCCGAAAATAAGCCAACTTCGGCTAAGGTGATTCGGCGGCCCGCGCGAACGCTTTTGACCATTGCGTCAGAGTCAACGGTTTGGACACCGATGATCTTGATGTCGGGTCTTAACTGCTTTACGTAGGCGGCGATGCCACTAATCAGGCCCCCGCCACCAATCGCGACAAAAATCGCGTCAATCGGGCCGGCATGTTGGCGCAGAATTTCCATGCCGATCGTCCCTTGGCCAGCGATGACATCAGGATCATCGAAGGGATGAACAAAAGTCAGGTGATGTTTTTTTTCAAGAATGAGCGCATGGGCATAGGCATCGCTAAAGCTGTCCCCGATTAAAACGACCTGCGCGCCAAGTGCGCGTACCGCGTTAATCTTAACGGCAGGCGTGGTGGTGGGCATCACAATCGTGGCTTTGCAGTCTAGTCGTTGGGCTGAAAGGGCCACCCCTTGAGCATGGTTGCCCGCCGAGGCCGCGATCACGCCGCGCGCAAGATTCGCCCGCGGTAAATGCGCCATCTTGTTGTAGGCCCCGCGCAGTTTAAAACTAAAGACCGGTTGAGTATCTTCGCGCTTGAGCCAGACACTATTGCCAATTCGCGCGGAGAGTTGGGGGGCTCGCTCAAGCGGTGTTTCAATCGCCACGTCATACACTTTAGAGGTCAAAATGCGTTTCAGATAGTCGATGTTCATATGATCCTTGGGCGGGGCTTGACTGATGCAAGAGTTTCGCGGCCGCGCGCCGTCTACGCTTGCCAATCATTATCCCATGTGCCAAGCTCAGAGATCGATCGGTCAGGAGTATGTGCTGGACGCTATTTTTGCTCCCTTATTTGAGTGGCTCGCCCGGCCGTCGGTCGGGCTGGGCGCACTTTTCGTGGTGAGTGCGCTGGCCGCGACGATCTTGCCACTGGGCTCTGAACCGGTATTTTTGGGCTATTTGGCGTTAAATCCAGAGTTTTTCTGGGTAGCAGTGATGGTGGCAACGGCTGGAAATAGTTTGGGCGGCTTTATGACCTATTGGATGGGTGCGGGTGCGCAGCGTGCGTATCAGCGCTGGCGTCCACAGCAATTGGGCGCGCCTGATTCGTCTGCCTCTCAAAGCAGCATGCTGCCCGAACGCGGTGTGAGCCGAGCGAGCAGCGCTTCGAGGCTGCCTGTGCAACGAACACGGGCTCAGAAGTTGTTGCAGCGGTTTGGGGCGCCAGTTCTGTTGCTCTCTTGGCTGCCCGTCATTGGGGATCCACTTTGCGCGGTTGCTGGATGGTTGCGTCTGCCTTGGCTGCCGTGCTTTATTTTCATCATTGCTGGCAAGTTCTCACGTTATTTGGTGCTAGGTGGGGTGCTCAAGCTTTTGCTCTCGCCACCCGGTGCATAATTAAGACGGTAGCCCTTGAGTGTCCGCGTCGCAGGCGGCAGCACCCCTATCGTAAGCAAGGTTGTCGAGCCGCGAGCTTTGGGGGTATTCAAAACATCTTTGTGGCTTCGCATAAAATACGACATTAAGGGCAACTGCCAAGACATCTCACCTATGAACGCCCCGTTCCCCAGCTATTTATTAAATGCCGAATCTGTGCCTGAATCCCAGGCTCGTTTGCGCGAAATCCCCTACAACTACACATCCTTTTCAGATCGAGAAGTGGTCTGTCGCTTGTTGGGCGATGAAGCGTGGGCGTTGTTATTCGATTTGCGGGGTGAGCGGCGCACCGGCCGCTCGGCCCGGATGCTGTACGAGGTGTTAGGCGATATCTGGGTTGTGCGTCGCAACCCATATTTGCAAGACGACCTGCTCGATAACCCTAAAAGGCGCAAACTGCTGATCGAGGCCATGCAGCACCGGCTCTCTGAGATTGATAAGCGACGTGCAGGTGACGACGCCGGGCGTGACGAAAAAGTGGCAAATCTGCTTGAGCGCGCGCGTGAAGCCGTCAAAGCGTTTGAGCAAGAATTTGAGCAGACCGGTCGCTTACGGCGTCAGGTGCAAAAAACTCTGGGTCGGCTAACTGCTCGGCACAATATAAAGTTTGACGGTATGTCGCGCGTTTCGCACGTCACCGATGCGACCGACTGGCGCGTTGAATACCCTTTTGTCGTCCTGACCCCCGATACTGAAGACGAAATTGCAGGGATGGTGCGTGGCTGTATTGAATTGGGTTTGACGATTGTTCCAAGAGGTGGCGGAACCGGCTACACCGGGGGTGCGATCCCGCTGACTTGGCGTTCAGCGGTAATTAATACCGAGAAACTCGATACGCTTGGTCAGGTTGAGCTCATTGCCTTGCCTGGGGTCGCAAAGCCTGTCGCCACAGTGCGAGCGGGTGCTGGCGTGGTCACGCGGCGCGTCTCTGAAGCCGCTGAGCTTGCAGGGTTTGTGTTTGCGGTCGACCCGACCTCTGCTGATGCATCTTGCGTGGGCGGTAACGTCGCAATGAATGCAGGCGGTAAAAAAGCGGTGCTTTGGGGCACAGCTTTAGATAACCTCGCTTGGTGGCGGATGGTTGACCCGGATGGCAACTGGCTCGATGTCACGCGCCTAGAGCACAACATGGGCAAAATCCACGAAGCTGGACGCGTTCGTTTTGAGCTGAAATGGTCTGACGGCACGGCGCCTGCAGGCACCCGACCCCTACGCACTGAAATCCTCGACGTTGACGGCGCTGGGTTGCGTAAAGTGGGTTTAGGTAAAGATGTGACCGATAAGTTTTTATCGGGTTTGCCTGGCGTGCAAAAAGAAGGTTGTGATGGTCTGATTACGGCCGCGCGGTGGGTGTTACATCGCATGCCCCGTCACACACGAACAGTCTGTTTAGAGTTTTTTGGTCAGGCGCGTGATTCGATCCCTTCGATCGTTGAAATCAAAAATTATCTTGATCAAACCGGCCGCGCCCGTGGTGCGTTGTTAGCAGGCCTTGAGCACCTCGACGAACGCTATTTGCGCGCAGTGGGCTATTCAACGAAAAGCAAGCGCGGTGTGTTGCCCAAAATGGTGTTGTTCGGTGACATTGTGGGTGATGATGAGTCGGCGGTCGCCGCTGCCACCAGCGAAGTTGTCAGGCTGGCGAATACACGGCATGGCGAAGGTTTTATTGCGGTGAGTGCCGAGGCGCGTAAAAAGTTTTGGCTCGATCGCGCGCGCACCGCCGCCATTGCGCGTCACACGAACGCATTCAAAATCAATGAAGATGTGGTGATTCCGCTCGACCGGATGGGCGAGTACACCGACCATGTCGAGCGCATCAATATCGAACTCTCGATCCGCAATAAGCTCAAACTGCTCGACGCACTTGAAGTGGTGTGCGAGGGCGTGTCGCCGGTGGCCAAGCTCGACCGAAGCACCGAAGAAGCGGAGTTGATTGAGGAGTCGCTGCGCGAGCGCAAAGCACAAGCACTTGAGGTGTTAGCGCGTGTGCGCCGGCGCTGGCGTTGGGTGCACGACAATCTTGATTTGTCGTTGCAGCAAGCGCTCGAATCTTTTGAGTTGCATGGCTTAGGTAGCTTAGCCGTGACAGCGCGCGAGCGGCTGAACAGTCAACCGACCGCGCGGTTGTTTGACCTGGCACAAGACCGCAGTCTGCGGATTTCTTGGAAAAACGAAGTCAAGGCCGAGTTGTCTGGTTTGTTCAGTGGCGCAGACTTTGCACCGGTGATGGCCGAACTGCAGGCGGTTCATGCACGGGTACTAAAAAGTCGGGTATTTGTTGCCTTGCACATGCATGCCGGTGATGGCAACGTGCACACGAACATACCCGTTAATTCTGATGATTATGAAATGCTTGGCGAAGCCAACGCAGTGGTTGCGCGCATCATGCAAATCGCGCGCGAGCTTGACGGCGTGATTTCGGGCGAGCACGGCATCGGCTTGACAAAGTATGAGTTTTTATCGGCAAGCGAGCTTGCGCCGTTTCAGGATTACAAACGCAAGATTGATCCCGACGACCACTTTAACGCGGGCAAACTCATGCCCGGGGCCGATTTGCGTAACGCCTGGACACCAAGTTTCGGTTTGATGGGACATGAGTCCCTCATCATGCAGCAAAGCGATATTGGTGCAATCAGCCATTCGATCAAAGACTGCCTGCGCTGCGGCAAATGCAAGCCGGTGTGTGCGACCCATGTGCCGCGCGCCAATCTGCTGTATTCGCCACGCGACAAGATCTTGGCAACGTCACTGTTGATTGAGGCATTTTTGTACGAAGAACAAACCCGTCGCGGGATCAGCTTAAAACATTGGGCAGAATTCGAAGACGTTGCCGATCATTGCACGGTATGTCATAAGTGCTACAACCCGTGTCCGGTCGATATTGATTTTGGCGATGTGTCGATGAACATGCGCGCTTTGTTGCGTCGCATGGGCCATAAGTCACTTAATCCTGGCACCTCTGCCGCAATGTTCTTTTTAAACGCCAAAGACCCGGCAACCATCAATGCGACGCGGCTCGCGATGGTGGGCGTTGGTTATAAGGTGCAGCGGTTTGCACACGATTTGTTGTCAAAGTTTGCGCGTAAGCAAACCGCTCAACCTCCTGCAACCGTCGGCAAGCCTGCTTTGCGTGAGCAAGTGGTGCATTTTATTAATAAAAAAATGCCCGGTAATCTGCCCAAGCAAACTGCACGTAAATTACTTGATATCGAAGACGCTGATTATGTGCCGATTATCCGGCCGCGTGAAACCTCAGCTGAGACTGAAGCTGTATTTTATTTTCCAGGCTGCGGTTCTGAGCGTTTGTTTTCGCAGGTTGGGCTCGCCACTCAAGCAATGCTTTGGCATGCTGGGGTTCAAACAGTGTTGCCGCCTGGGTATTTGTGCTGCGGTTACCCCCAGCGCGGCAACGGCATGAACGACAAGGCCGAAAAAATCATCACAGATAATCGTGTGTTATTTCATCGTGTGGCCAACACCTTGAATTATCTTGATATCAAAACCGTCGTGGTGAGTTGCGGGACTTGTTACGATCAGTTGGCTGGCTATGAGTTTGACAAGATATTTCCGGGATGTCGCTTGATTGATATTCATGAGTATTTGCTTGAAAAAGGCATCAAGCTCGAAGGTGTGCAAGGCACGCGTTACATGTATCACGATCCTTGCCACACACCGATGAAGCTGCAAGATCCAATGAAAACAGTACGCTCGCTTGTGGGAGACTCGGCGATTAAAACTGAGCGGTGTTGTGGCGAGTCGGGGACTTTGGCGGTGACTCGGCCCGATATCTCGACGCAGGTTCGGTTTCGCAAAGAAGAAGAGCTTGCTAAAAACACGAAAGAATTGCGTGCCGATGGTTTTGAGGGCGATATCAAGGTGCTGACCTCATGCCCTTCGTGTATGCAAGGCTTGTCGCGGTTTGAGCAAGATACTGAAGCTAAAGCCGACTACATTGTGGTTGAAATGGCACGGCTGATTTTGGGCGAAAACTGGCTTGAAGAGTACGTTAAAAAAGCCAACGACGGTGGTATCGAGCGCGTGCTGGTGTAGCGGGTTTTCAAGCTGCAACCTCAATTCCTGCAGCCAAAAGCGCCTCACGGATTGCTTTGGCAAACGTTACAGCACCGGGCTGGTCGCCATGGATACATAACGTATCTGCTTGCACTTTTACAAGGGTGCCATCGTTGGCCGTGAGGGTGCCCGTTTGCACCATTTGCAAGACGTGCTTGATTGACACTTGTACGTCTTCAATCATGGCACCTGGTTTGTTGCGGGGGCTAAGCGTCCCATCGGGGGCGTAGTTGCGGTCTCCAAAGACCTCTTGCGCGACTCTCAGGCCGACCGATTCGGCGATCGGCACCATGGCACTGCCGGCCAAGACAAAAAATACAAGTTCACGGTCGACATCAAAGGTCGCCTGAGCTAATGCGCGTGCGAGCCCTTCGTCTTTCACCGCCATGTTGTACAACTGGCCATGCGCTTTGACGTGGCGCAGACGAGCACCTTGCGAAGCTGCGACTGCAGCCAAGGCACCGATTTGTACAACCATCATGTCGTAGGCCTCTTGATCGGTGATGGCCATGTTGCGGCGACCAAAGCCTTGTAGATCGGGCAGACCCGGATGGGCACCGAGTGCAACCCCCTGTTTGAGTGCGGCAGCTACGGTTTTACGCATTGTGGCTGGGTCGCCGCCGTGAAAACCACAGGCGATGTTTGCGGATGAGACGAAGGGCAAGATAGCCTCGTCATTGCCTAGTTTCCAGACGCCAAAGCTCTCGCCCATGTCGCAATTCAAGTCAATTTTTAATGTCATCATGGTCTTTGTGATTCTCAGTGATTAAGCAATAAGGTTCGCACAGGTTGCAAGGCTTGTGCAAGTGTCGCAAAAGCCTTTGCACGGGTTGCGTCAAGCGCTTGCGCCTGCTCAAGGCTGATGGCTTTGAAGCTTACCCTGTCGCCCGGCCCCATCTGGGCCAGAATGGGCAAATCGACGCTTGCTACGTAAGCCATTTTGGGATAACCCCCGGTGGTTTGGCGATCGGCCATCAGGACGATGGGCTGGCCGCCTGCCGGGACTTGTATCGTACCGAAGGTGGTGCCTTCAGAGATCATTTGTCTGGGCGCAGTCATTAAAAGAGGCGCGCCTTCAAGGCGGTATCCCATGCGTTCAGAGTCAGGGCTAATGCGGTACGGCACGGTGAGTAAAGCGGCGCAGCTTTCAGGGGTGAACTCGCCCCATTGTTGGCTTTTAACCAGACGCACAAAGGCGTGATGTGATTCTGCAATCGGAGCTGGCAGATAAATTTTGAGCGCCCACAGATCCATCGCAAGCTCTTCAAGCCCTTTGTTTTTTAGCGGGTGCAGTAGCGCAATCTCGTCGTCGCGTCGTAACGCACGGCCTTGCCATCCGCCCATTGCGCTGCGCAGATAGGTGCTGGTGCTGCCAAGCACCGGTGTCAACGCAAAGCCGCCATGAACCGCGAGGTAAACCCGCGTGCCATGCTGGCGCACGCCAAAGCTGAGTTCATCCTGTGCGCGCACAATGAGCGGGCGATTCAAGGCGAGCGGTTGTCCATTTAAGGTTGCGCTCAAGTCGGCACCACACAGTGCGAGACAGCACGGCTTGGTAAAGCGAATGGTTGGGCCGGTTAACGTGATCTCAAGAGTGGCGAGCCCTGCGTCGTTACCGACCAGCAAGTTAGCGAGTTGATGGGCGCGCAGATCCATCGCGCCGGCGACCGAGACCCCCAAGTGTTGCTGACCGAACCGCCCGAGATCCTGGAAGGTGCTCAGCATGCCGGGCTTTAGAATCATCAGGCTCATTTGGGCACCTGATTATCCACAGTCGCCAGGTGGTCAAACTCTTCTGGTGTGATCGGGATAAATCGAATCTGATCACCAGGCAAGAGTAAGGTCGGCTGGGGGCGCGCCAAATCAAATAGCTTGAGTGGCGTAGCACCTAAAATATGCCAGCCACCGGGTAACCTGGTGGGATAAATCGTTGACTGGCGATTGGCAATGGCGACAGAGCCTGCTGGCACCACGGTGCGGGGCACCTCACGACGTGGCAGCGCAAATAACGGCTCATGGATTCCGATATAAGGATGCCCGGGGGCAAACCCCAGCATGAAAACCATGCTGCCTGGTGCACAGTGCATCTGTATCACTTGTTGTTCGGTCAGGCCCGTGATTTTCGCAACGTCGCTTAAATCGGGGCCATGCCTGCCACCGTAGCAGACTGGGATTTCGATGTTTCGTGCTGTGCGGGCGGCGGGCGTCAAGCCACTTTGAATGAACTTGGCGAGATCGACAGACAGGGTGTGAAAATTTGGCAAGCCCGTCTGAGCATGTGGCTGATAATGCACGGCAACGCTTGTGTAAGATGGCACCACATCGGTCACGCCAGCCAGTTGCGCTTGCCGGATTTTTTCAGCTGCTGCCAGGCAAATCAAGCCAGTCTCAACGAGAATCGAGTCGCCAAAATCTAGGCTCAGGCAGTGGTCGCCCTGATGACGTACAGAGAAATTGGGTGCGATCATTCGGTGCATCAAGCAACAGAGGACAAACGCAAAGTAGGCGTTAACTCAAGAAGTTTAACGGAATGCGCGAAAATCCTCGCCGCTAGATGTTACGTACGACGCGCTCGGTGCCAAACACTAAACTAAAGCAGCTGCCTTGCCCGAGTTTGCTTTGGATGTCCAGGACTGCATCATGTCGCATGGCGACATGTTTGGCGATGGCCAGACCCAGGCCTGTTCCGCCGAGTGCACGCGAGCGACCACGATCGACGCGGTAGAAGCGCTCAGTTAAGCGTGGCAGGTGCTCAGAGGCGATGCCAATCCCCGTGTCGGTCACGCTGAAGCGGGCATAACCATCTGCCTGCCTTTGCCACTTCACGCTAATCGTACCGGCATCGGGCGTGTAACGAATCGCGTTCGTCAGCAGGTTCGAGAACGCAGAGGATAATTCCGAACCATTCCCAGCAAGATTCAGGTTTGGCTCAATTTGCCATTCCCAATGATGACGTCCGCCAGAAAGCGCTTCAATTTGTGAGCGTGCGATGTCAATCATGGGTAACACATGTACGGGTGTGAACTCGGCGCTTGGGGATGTTTCTAAGTCAGACAGGGTGAGCAAATCAGTCACAAGCGCTTGCATCCGTTGCGCTTGTTCAGACATCAGCCCGAAGTACTGTTCGCGTTGTTGATCGCTTAACGCGCCCACAGGCGCATCGCGCAAGGTTTCAACAAAGCCGGCTAGCACCGTCAGTGGGGTGCGCATCTCGTGTGAAACGTTCGCAACAAAATCGCGACGGGTGGTTTCGAGTTTCTCGATTTGAGTGAGGTCGCGCGCGATGAGAAGGGTGCGATCGCGCGCATAGGGGACAAGACGCAGCAATAAATTGTAATTGCCGCTTGCATGATTGATTTTAAGAGTGATTGGCTCAGACCAGTTGCCGCTTTTGACGTAAGACGCAAAGGCGGGCGCCCGGATAATATTTTGTAAGTTTTGACCGAGGTCATGCTCGGGCTGCAGGTGCAGTTGTTTTTCGGCTGCTAAATTAAACCATCTGATTTGCAAGTCAGTGGTCAGAGTTACGACCCCCACTGGCAGTGCCTGTCCGGCCGCCATTGCGCCGGTGCTTGTTTCTTCAAGCTCTTGAATAGTTGCATCTTGGTCGCGAATGCGGCGATACAGCGCCGCAACAACGTCATCCCAAGGACCCACGTCCGCTGGGGGCTCACTATCCGGCGACATAATCCAGAGCGCTGCGCGCCCAGCGTTTCTGCGCCGAACAACAAGTAGCAGACCCGCTGCTAATGCGAACACAACCCAACCTAGCGAAGTCTGCCAGCGGTATTCAATCGCCAGGGCAATGGCTGACCAAAAGCCAACGAAAAATAGGGTACGTTTCCAGCTCATGCGCTCAATTGTCGCATCAAGCTCAAGCTTTCGGAATGAGCGGGGTAAAGCGATAGCCGCTGCCGCGCACTGTCTCGATATGAACGTCGTGTTTTGACGGCTCAAGTGCCTTGCGTAGACGCCGGATGTGCACGTCGACCGTACGCTCTTCAACAAATACGTGATCGCCCCAGACCTGGTCTAGTAGCTGGCCACGCGAAAAAACGCGTTCTGGGTGTGTCATAAAAAAATGTAGCAGACGAAACTCGGTGGGCCCAATGGCGAGCTGTTGACCATTGCCTGTTAGCCGATGTGAGGTCGGGTCAAGCTTGAGACCCTCGACTTCAATCAAATCATCGGTGAGTTGTGGGGCACGTCTTCGGAGTACGGCCTTAATGCGGGCCATGAGTTCTTTAGGCGAGAAAGGTTTGGTGATGTAATCGTCTGCACCTGCTTCGAGCCCATCGACCTTGTCTTGTTCGGCACCCTTTGCGGTGAGCATAATGACAGGCACCAAGCGAGTGCGCTCATCCACGCGAAGCTTACGTGCTAGCGTTAAGCCAGAAGCACCTGGCAGCATCCAGTCGAGCAGAATCAAATCGGGTAGTTCAGCCCGGATCAGTGTTTCAGCTTGCGCGACATCGAAGGCCCGTAAAACCTTGTGGCCTGCAAACGACAGGTTGACGGCGATGAGCTCTTGGATGGCCGGTTCGTCTTCAACGACTAGAATAGTGCTTGACATGGTGGGAGCCACTTTAATTTTGAGCGCGCCTTCGCGCGCGACGTGCATATAGTATGGCGGTAATGTGTCATGTATATGACAGCGCGGTCGGGTAAACCGCGGTGCACCTAGCGCGTGGCATAAGATGAAGTACATGAAGCAACAGACATTCAGACAGAACAAGCAAGGTAAGGATTGGGTAATGACTGAAGAGAACACTCATTTTGGCTATCAGACGGTCGCTGAATCACAAAAGGCGGCAAAGGTCGCGCAGGTCTTTCACTCGGTCGCTTCGCGCTACGACGTGATGAATGACCTGATGTCCGCTGGGTTGCACCGCGCGTGGAAGGCCTTCACCATTGCGCGTGCCGCGGTGCGTCCTGGTATGAAGGTTTTGGATATCGCGGGCGGTACTGGCGATCTGGCCCGGGCTTTCGCTAAGCAGGCGGGCCCGCAGGGCGAAGTCTGGTTGACAGACATTAACGACTCGATGCTGCGCGTGGGCCGCGACCGGTTGCTCGACGATGGCGTCGTGTTGCCTTGCGCCGTATGTGATGGCGAGAGCTTACCTTTTGCGTCAAACTCTTTTGACAGGGTAACGGTGGCTTTCGGTTTGCGTAACATGACCCACAAAGACCGTGCGCTGGCCGAAATGACGCGGGTACTGAAGCCCGGTGGAAAACTGCTGGTGCTTGAGTTCTCGAAGATCGCGGCTCCGCTCGCGCCAGTCTACGATTGGTACTCTTTTAAAGTGCTGCCCTGGCTCGGTCAAAAAGTGGCGGGCGATGCTGACAGTTATCGTTATTTGGCCGAATCGATTCGCATGCACCCCGATCAAGAAACACTCAAAGGCATGCTTGCTCAAGCAGGGTTGTCGCGGGTACAGTTTTTTAATTTGTCAGCGGGGTTAACGGCCTTACATGAGGGCGTCAAACTGGGCTGAGGCGGGTGCTTAAAAAAGACAAACTTTGGTTCGCGCTACCTGGTGAAATAGCCTAAATAGCGAACAAAACTGAACTTCTGCCTGTTTTTGCCGTCTATGCTTTACAACCTGTTCAGCTTTCAGTAAGATTCAGGTTCCAGTAAGGGTTTAGGGGTTTTGTCCTCTACACTCCATTCGAATGTTTTGGCGCGCAGTCGCCCAGGAGCTTACGATGTCCCGATTTGTTAGTCGTCTATTCGCGGCGGCACTGATTACTTTAGGCGGTTTGGCATTGTCGTCGGCTGCCTTCGATGCTGAGGCGGCGCGCGCCGGCGGCGGCGCTAGTTCTGGCCGGCAGTCTAGCAATGTCAGCAGTCAAAAGCCGGCAGCCCCAGCTGCGGCAACTGGCTCGACGACACAAAAAAGCGCAACGCCTCCAGCGGCCGCTGCTGCGCCTGCCGCTGCTGCTAAACCGAGCGGTGCTTCGCGCTGGCTTGGCCCTCTGGCTGGCATCGCCGCAGGCTTAGGAATCGCCGCCATGCTGTCCCACTTCGGTCTGGGTGGCGCCATGGGCGACTTCCTGATGGTGGCCTTGTTGGCTGCTGTGGTGATTTTTGGTGTGATGTTCGTGCTGCGTATGATTCGTGGGTCATCGGCGCAACCAGCGCCACAAGGTGCTGGTAACGCCGATGTAGGTCAACCGCCTGCCAACCAGACCTATCGCGAAAGTGCTGCACCGAGCACTGCGCCTGTGTCAATCCCCGCCTCAGCTACAGGCTCGATGCCTGCTGCAGGACTTGCTTCAGATGCACCCGCAACCAATCAAAACTGGTTTATCCCGGTTGATTTCGATACCAACCGTTTCTTACAAGAAGCCAAAGCACAGTTTGTCGAGATTCAAAAGGTCTGGGATAGCGGTGATTTGAGTCAAATGCGTAACTTTTTGACCGATGATTTGCTCAAAGAATGGCAAGTTCAACTTGCAGGGCGAATTGGCAAAAACCATACTGAAGTCGTGTTGTTAAACGCCGAAATCCTAGGAATTGAAAAAGTCACCGATGGTCATTTGGCGAGCGTGCGCTTTTCGGGGATGTTGCGCGAACAGGTCGGTGCAGAGGCTTTCCGCTTCGAAGAAGTCTGGAACCTCTTCAAGCCTGAGCAGGGCGGTTGGTTGCTGGCAGGGATTCAACTCATTCCGGTCACCCAAGCAAGTTAAGTGCGTGCTTCGACGTGATAAAAAACGCCCGCTCAGCGGGCGTTTTTTTACCCAGCGCAACTGACACGCAGTTCACCCGTTAAACTACACTCTTAACGAGACTTTTAGTGTTCGCACCGACGTGACCTTAGCCCTGCCTTCAAAATTGACGCGGTTTGCCTTGCACCCCGTCGGGCTGTGGGCAAACGCCTTCAATCTGCTGACCCGGCAGCAACCTTGGGCGGCCAAGCGCCTTGCAGTCCATGCTGGGCAAACCTTGCGCATCCGTTTGGGTGGTTTTCAAGTCACTTTTACCATCGGGCACGATGGTGCGTTGGAAGCTGCCGACTCGGCAGTCGTCCCTGACGTGGTGCTTGAGTTGCTCGTAGAGAAATTTTCACTCACCAAGTTGCTTGCGCCCAGTGCCCGGTCTGATATCGCTCAGTGGGTTCATGTCACTGGGCAGGCTGCACTGGCACAAGTGGTCTCTGATCTCGCGCGTGATTTACGGCCAGACCCCGAAGACGCCTTGGCTCAATGGCTGGGAGACATACCCGCGCACCGTCTGACAAAAGGTGTACGAGGAGCCTTCGCGGGCGCGCAATCTTTTGCCGTCGGTTTAGCCGAAAATTTTGCTGAATACTTTTCTGAAGAAACCAATACCCTGGCCGGTACGCCTGCGCTGTTATCGCTGATGCAAGAGCGTGAACTCGCCCTCGCTCGACTAGACGCAATTGATCGTCGGCGAGCAGCGCTGCAGGCGCGAGCGTCACGTTTAACGCCGCGCTCAGGCGCCAACGCATGATCTCTTTGCCTCGCCTGCTACGCATCATTGCCGTAGCACTTCGCTACCGACTTGATGAACTTGTGCTGTCGGGTATTGAGCACCCGCTGGCCTATCGTTTATTGTGGCTAGTGCGCTTAGGGTCACGGCCAACACTGCCGCGCGGTTTGCGTCTGCGGCTAGCACTCGAAGCGTTGGGCCCAATATTTGTAAAATTTGGACAAGTGTTGTCAACACGCCGCGACTTGATCCCAATGGATATTGCTGACGAACTTGCGTTGTTGCAAGATCGCGTTGCGCCCTTTGCTTCTGACAAGGCAGCGGCCATGATTGAGGCAGCGCTAGGCGCGCCGACTTCAGCACTTTTTGCACACTTTGAAACTGATCCGGTAGCCTCTGCTTCAATCGCTCAAGTGCACTTTGCGGTGCTACATGATGGGCGACACGTTGCAGTCAAGGTATTGCGCCCGGGTATGCTCGAAGTGATCGATAAAGATCTTTCGCTGATGCGAGCGCTGGCAGGCTTGGTACAAGGTTTGGTGCCCGATGGGCGACGCTTAAAGCCCCGCGAGGTCGTTGCCGAGTTCGATAAATACCTGCACGATGAGCTTGATCTGTTGCGCGAGGCGGCAAATTGCAGCCAGTTGCGCCGTAATTTTGGCCCTGAAAGTAAGCGCGGTGAGCTGCTGTGGGTGCCTGAAGTGATGTGGGATTACTGCGCCTCGACCGTCTTTACGATGGAGCGCATGTATGGCATACCCGTCAGTCAAATCGACCGCCTGAAGCAAGTAGGTGTAGATATCCCTACTCTGGCGCGCACAGGTGTAGAAATATTTTTTACGCAGGTCTTCGATGACGGTTTTTTTCACGCAGACATGCATCCCGGCAATATTTATGTCTCTGACCAGCCCGAGACCCTTGGTCGTTATATCGCACTCGATTTTGGTATTGTTGGGTCGCTCTCTGAGTTTGATAAAAACTATTTAGCCCAAAACTTTTTGGCATTTTTTCAGCGCGATTATCGACGCGTGGCGCGTTTGCACATTGAATCAGGCTGGGTACCCGCGAATACCCGTGAAGAAGAGCTCGAGGGAGCCGTGCGTGCAGTTTGTGAGCCCTATTTTGATCGGCCTTTGGCTGAAATCTCACTTGGACAAGTGTTATTACGACTATTTCAGACCTCAAGGCGTTTTAATGTCGAAATACAGCCGCAATTAGTGTTGCTGCAAAAGACTCTTTTAAACGTCGAAGGATTAGGTCGCCAGCTTGATCCGCAGTTAGACTTGTGGAAAACCGCCAAACCTTACCTTGAGCGCTGGATGCTTGAGCGGGTAGGTCTGAAAGGTACGCGTAAAAAGCTGTTGCAAGAGGCAGGTCAGTGGGCACAATGGTTACCTGAGTTACCGCGGTTAGTGCATACGCAACTCAGTCGAACAGATGTGTCGAGTCAGGTGCTACACGAGTTGCAGCAGATGCGTCGCTCGCGTGAACAAGGTAATCGGTTATTAATGGTATTGACGGGCGTGGCTGCCCTGAGTTTGACAGTTGCACTCTGGACGCTAATGCGTTGATTGAAGTTTAAACATTAAAGGCAGTGACTATGCTCTACACAGAACTTTTTAAGTCAATGGAATCCGTGCGCTGGAACATGGCCTCCGATATCCCTTGGCAAGATTTTGATCGCAGCAAGCTCACAGACGAGCAGGCGCAGACGATCAAGATGAACGCTATTACCGAATGGGCTGCATTGCCCGCGACAGAAATGTTTTTGCGCGATAACCGTGATGACAGTGATTTTTCGGCCTTTATGTCAGTCTGGTTTTTTGAAGAGCAAAAGCATTCACTCGTGTTAATCGAGTACCTGCGTCGTTTTGCCCCAGACTTAGTGCCGACTGAAGAAGAACTGCACCGCGTGCGCTTTGAGTTTGATCCTGCGCCCCCACTCGAAACTCTGATGCTGCACTTCTGTGGTGAGGTGCGTCTCAATCACTGGTATCGGCGAGCCTCTGACTGGCACACCGAGCCCGTGATCAAAGAAATTTATAAAGTGATTGCGCAAGACGAAGCCCGCCACGCCGGCGCCTATTTGCGCTACATGAAGCGTGCCCTGACGCAGCGTGGACAAGAAATCGGTGCGCAGGCACGTATGGCGTTTACAAAAATCGGTGTGTTGATGGCCTCGGCTCATCGCACACCTCAGGCGCTGCATCCCACTAATTTGCACGTCAATAAAGACATGTTTCCAGATGACACCGTTCAGTCAAAGTTGCCTGAGCCTGGTTGGCTTGAGCGCTGGTTAGATCATCAAATTGTCTTTGATAAAGACTGGGAACATAAAGTCAGCACGCGTATTTTGCATAACTTGTCGCTGTTGATGGATAGTTCGTTTAAAACGGTGCAAGACCTGAACCGCTACCGTAAAGAGCTGATTCGTTCAGCCGCGGGGGCAGTAGGCTCAGTCGCTTGACCGCGCGTTTCGAGGCCAAGCTCCTTTCAGCACAACAGGCTATTGAAAGGAGTGCAAGCGGTCAATGGCCTAAGCCTTTGGTGTTTACCAATGGGGTGTTTGATATTTTGCACCGCGGCCATGTGACCTACCTAGACGACGCGGCACGGCTTGGCGCCACGCTAATCGTGGGTGTGAACTCAGATGCCTCTGCAAAGCGTTTGGGTAAAGGACCTGATCGTCCACTGAATACTGCTGCAGATCGAAGCGCGCTGTTAGCGGCGCTCGAAAGCGTAACGGCCGTGGTTGTGTTTGATGAGGACACCCCTCTTGAGATCATCGACCAACTTCGGCCCGACGTCATTGTGAAGGGTGGGGATTACCAAATGCAACTTTTGCCCGAAACCAAGCTCGTTGAGTCTTGGGGCGGAAAAGCCGTCGCAATACCGTTTGAGTTTGCACGCTCGACAACCAACTTGGTTGAAAAAATTAGGCAGCGCTAAGGAACGATCAGGCTGAAAACGTTTTTTACCTGACGCACATTTTGAGCGTTGCAGTGTAAGGTGTGCAGGCGGCCTAAAAGTTGTTAGAACTTGAAGCGCGACCCACAGGCGCCGGTGAGTGGTTTAATGACCGTCTCAAACAGTGACGTCGTTTCAAAGCTTGCGGCAGTGGTTCGTGTGATGCAAAAGGCCGTCATTGAGGGGGCGTGACCAACGATGACGACCATACGGCCACCGATTTTTAATTGATACTTGAGTGCGTTTGACACTTTGTCGACCCCGCCACTGACTAAAATTGCGTCATATTCAGCAGTGCCCCAACCATTATTGCCGTCACCGATTTCAACCGAGACGTTCTTGATATGCGCTTTTTGTAAGTTTTGTTGCGCAAAACTTGCCAAGCGCGGATCAATTTCGATGGACGTGACCGTGCGTGCCAAGCGTGCAAGCAAGGCCGCTTGGTGCCCCGAACCGGTACCGATTTCGAGTACACAGTCGTCGTCTTTAAGCTGTAAAAATTGAGTGAGGCGGGCCTCGAGTTTAGGGCTAAGCATAAACTGGCGCGTGTCGACGGTTCCGAGTTGCAGCGGGATCTCAAGGTCTGCGAATGCCAAGCCTTGAAAAGCGGACGGCACAAATAGCTCTCGCGGCACCGTGAACAGCGCCTCGATCACATTGGCATCAAACACGCCAACTGGTCGAATCTGTTGCTCAACCATATTGAAACGGGCGCGCTCAAACTCGGATAAGGTCGATGCATTCATCATCTGGTGTACGCATGGTGGAAAACCCTTATTGTAAGGGTTTTCCAGACCAAAGCGCATGAAAATGGTGCACCGGGCCGTGGCCGTGGCCAACTTTGAGTGCGTCTGCCTGAGCGATGGCCTGAACGAGGTACGCCTTCGCCTGATTGGTCACCTCGGGTACGTCTTGAAGTTGTGGCAAAAGCGCCGTAATCGCAGCCGAGAGCGTGCAGCCAGTGCCGTGCGTGTTGCGCGTCCGGATGCGATGCCCAGGTAGCTCAATCATTTTGTCGCCGTCGTGTAACACGTCGATCGTGTCGTTGCCCGGCAAGTGTCCGCCTTTTACCAGTACCCAGCGATGCCCGCTGTGGGTCATCAAATTGCGCAGACGCTCGGCGACCCGACGCATTTCGCGTACGGTCTCGACCGAACGCATCTCAAGCAAGACCCCCGCTTCTGGCAAATTTGGAGTGATGATTGTTGCCAAGGGCAGCAATTGTTCGCGCAAGGCACCGATCGCTTTTTGCTCGAGTAATAAATCGCCACTTTTTGAGACCATGACCGGGTCAAGCACCAAATGAGCAGGTTTGAAATGCCCAAGGCGGTCTGCAACCACCTCAATGATGCCCGTTTGCCCCAGCATGCCAAGTTTGACGGCGTGTATATCAACATCGGCAAACAAGGTGTCAATTTGCGCGCGAACAAATTGCGGGTTGACGGGCGAAATCTCGGTGACCGCCTGAGTGTTTTGCGCGGTTAAGGCAGCCACGACAGCACAGCCATAGGCTCCCAACGCACTCATTGCTTTGATGTCGGCCAAAATACCTGCGCCGCCCGAGGGGTCCATCCCTGCAATGGTCAGAGTGTTTGGAATGGCCCGCAAGGGCGCGTCGCCGCTCATGTCTGGTGCTGAGGAGCAAGGGGCGCGATGAGCCCCGTCGTGGGTGAGCTTGGTGCCGCCTGGTAAGTTTTGCGGGGTACGCGCCCAGCACGAAAGGCCTCACGACCCGCCTCAACGGCTTTGTTCATGGCGCTTGCCATCAGCACTGGGTTTTGCGCACCCGCAATCGCCGTGTTCATCAGAACACCATCGCAGCCTAGCTCCATGGCGATCGCGGCGTCTGAGGCGGTACCCACACCCGCATCGACCAAAACAGGAACCTTCGACTGGTCAATAATGAGACGCAGGTTCCAGGGGTTCAAGATCCCCATGCCCGAGCCAATCAATGAGGCTAACGGCATGACTGCGACGCAGCCGATGTCTTCAAGCATGCGACATTGAATTGGGTCGTCGGTGCAATAGACCATCACGTGAAAGCCGTCGGCGACTAAGGTTTTGGCCGCCGCAAGTGTTTCGGGCATATTCGGAAACAAGGTGTGCGGGTCGCCGAGCACTTCGAGCTTGACTAACGTGTGTCCATCGAGCAGTTCGCGCGCTAATCTAAGTGTACGCACGGCCTCGTCAGCAGAATAGCAACCCGCCGTGTTGGGTAATAGCGTGAATTGGTTGGGCGGTAGGTACTCAAGCAGGCTCGGTTCACCAGCAGTTTGGCCGATGTTGGTGCGACGAATAGCGACCGTAATAATTTGCGCACCGCTGGCATCGATTGCCTCGCGAGTTTGCGCAAAATCTTTGTATTTGCCGGTGCCAACAAGCAGGCGCGATTGGTACGCTTTGCCGGCAATCACCAAGGGATCAGACAGGTCTGTTTTCATAGTTCTTTCGTTAAGTTAGCGCGCGCCGGCTTGCCGCAAACCGACCGCCTTCGTTACAGTTTAACGTGACTGGCCCGTGCAGACGAATCGTTCCCACTCTGTTCTATTTTCTGCTTTGCTCGATCAGTTCACAAATCGTCTCTGCAGCTTCGATCAGGCGCGGTCCAGATCTAAACACAGCATCGGCATCGATCATGAACACGCGACCAAGTCGCGCCGCGGGTAAGCCTGCGTCCTGCCAGTCTTTGACGCCGGCGGTATCCACTAAGGGTACTGATCCTGAGTTTGTACGCGCGATCAGGACCAATTCAGGCGCTCTGGCGACAAGTTGGGCCACGCTTGGCTTTGGAGCCCCTATGCCGTCTTCTGTGATGATGTTGCTGCCTGCGCACAGCGCGATCACGTCAGATAATAAATGCTCGCGCGTTAAGGCACTTTCAGGCTCGGCGCCGGCTTGTAGCAACACACGCACCACGCGCTTGCCAGCAGACGCACGTGACAATGCGTCTAGCTTTTGGCGTAGGGCATCAGCCCTTGCATGCGCCACACCAGCTGAACCCAAAAGCACCCCGAAGGTTTCGATGCTGTCTGCAATTTCGATGAGCGAGGTTGGCGTGCTGATGAACACTGGTATGTTCAACGATGTGAGTGAGTCAAGGTCAGAGGTGAGCCAGCCGAAAATTAAATCGGGCTTGTAAGCGGCAATGCGCGCTGGGTCGGGCGAACGTTGATCACCAAGCTTGGGCAGAGCTAGAGCCTGAGCCGGAAAATTACTGCCTTCTGTGGTCGCAACAAGTTTGTCGCCGCCACCTGCCGCAAAAATTAATTCGGTGGTGTGGGGTGATAGAGAGATCACCCGACGGGCCGGCCCTTTGAGCAGCACTGCGCGGCCACTGTCATCGATCACTTCGATGTCAGTCGCATTGGCCGCGAATGCCAAGGTACAGCAGGCCAACACAGAGCAAGCTAAAAAGCTGACCTTACAAGAGAAAGCGCGCATCACACCGTTCGTCCAACAAACACTCGATGGCTGATGCTACATCCGCCACGCTAAGTTGACAAACACATTCGAGCCTAAGGTGTTGTAGCCCTGAATCAGGGTGTATTGCTTGCCAAAAACGTTGTTCCAACGCACTTGCATTTCAGCGCCCCCAGGAAGGGGATAGCTCCCCATGAGGTTAAGTAAACTATAGCCCCCCAGGCTGCCGCCAGACATGGTGTCTTTGCGCTCGCTACTGACGTACCACTCGGCAGTCAAGCGGGCGCGCCAGACGGCTTGATCTAGCGCGAGTTTGGCAACTTGTTGCGCCCGTTGAGGTAACAAGGCGCCGGTCTCGGCATTGCGCGGGTCAAGCCAGTTCAGGCTACCCCGCACTTGTGTGTCGCTAGTGAACCGATGCGAACCAAACAGACTGACGCCTTGAATCAGTGCTTGTCCGACATTGATCGGCGCGTAGGGCGAGTAAATATCACCAGGCACCACCGGCTGAGTCAAGATCAAGTTCGTGATCTCGTTGCGATACGCGACCAGACTTAATTGGGTTTGTTCAGTCGAGTATTTCAGCCCCATCTCGATATTGCGTGACTTCTCGGGTTGCAAGAGCGGGTTGCCGGCATAGAAAGGCGTGACGGGCCAGTAAAGCTCATTAAAATTTGGTGCACGAAAACCTGTGTTGGCCCCCACCGTGGCACGCCACTGCGGTGTTAGCGATAGCCCGTACACCAGACTGCCTGTTACAAAGTTACCGTACTGTGAATTGTTGTCGTTGCGCACGCTTGCCTGCACCGACTGTGGGCCCCAGGTGCCGCGATAAATACCGAAAAGCGAGTTGGTATACCTTGAGGTTTGTTGATAGTTCACATAAGAGGCTTGTGGGTAGTCGCCGTTTGAAAGCGTCCCATCGACGCTTTGTTCAAGTCGTTCATAACCCAAGGATACAAGTTGGGTCGGTGAAAACTTCAGGTCGTTTTGCCACAAGTATTGTCCTTGCTGCGTCGCAAAATGTTGCTTGCCATCAAGCGGGTTCGTCGGCACAAGTTCAGCCCCCGCGTTCACCGTCTGATAGCGCTCGTTGGTGAAGCCAGCGCGTAGCGTGCTGGTCCAAAAGTCAGATACCCGGTTTTTACTCGTTAGCATGTTAGTGCTTACGGTTTGGATGCCGCGGTCGTTGAAATAAGGCGTGCCGGCATCGTAGCCGGCATTGACGCTTGATTGATAACTTTGAAACGTGAGTGTTTGGCCCGGCTTCCAGGTATAACCTAAGGTGCCGCCGACGTTGCTGCGGTAGTACGAGTCTTTGTCGGGGTTGTAAGAATAATTGCCCGGCTTGGTGGCGTTGGTGCCGCCGCTCTGCCCATAGCCGCCAAACAAGCTATACACCCAACCATCAGTCGCGCCTGACAAGCCCGCGTCATACTGCGTGGTGCCGTAGCTGCCGACCCCGGCGTTGGCAAAGGCTGAAAACGGCCGGTCTTGATCGCCTCGTGTGATGACGTTTACCACACCGCCAATGGCATCGGCGCCGTACAGACTGCTTGCGGTGCCACGCACGATCTCAACGCGTTCGATGCTATTGAGCGGGATCGCGTTCAAGGGGGCGTTGCCTGAGGTGGCGCTATTGACGCGTAGCCCGTCGATCAGAATCAGTGACTGGTTGCTATTGGTGCCGCGGATATTGATGCTGCTTTGTGATTGCGGGCCCCCATAGTTCAGCGCTTCGATGCCGTGTTCGCGCACCAGGGCGTCAGCCAGCGTACCGTTGGGTAGCGTGTCAAGTTCATCGCGACTGATCACGCTGTTGTCGCCGAGCGTTTCGCCCAATGGTTCGGCGGTGCGCCCTGGGGTGACCACGATGGTGGCCAGTTGTGGGGTGGGCCCAAGCTTTAGTTCGCCTGCAGACGCTTCGGTAGGTATTTTGGCCGCATCCGTCCCGGTGCTTGTCGAAGTGGGTGTTGAGGGCTGGCTTTGCCCAAACGCGCTAAAGGTGACGGCCAAGGCCGCAGCAGCGGCGCTGAGCCGATAGGTGAAGAATTGCATCAGTGATACCTCGTAATGGCTTGCGTCCCCGCAGGCCTTGAACGTTCAAAAAGAATCAATACCCTTACGGGTCTTGGTCTTTGCTTAAACTGGCCGGTATCGGGCTGGCGCCAAGGTTTAATTGATAAACCCTGGCGTTGACCGTTGCGGGGGCAGCACAGGCACAACCGTCTTGCGACATGTTTCCCTGTTTCCCGTTTAACTTTCCCAACGCGGTGCGTAAACTCTAAGCCGTACGCACTTTTGCATCGAAAGCACCAATTCTGCGGCTGATGTTACACCACGGTGTTTTTGGTAAACTGACTGGTCAGTAAAGAGGCTTCTGGTCAGGCCTGAGCCAAGTTGAGTGCACGATGCGCTTTCCGTTGTGTTCTGTTGTTTAAGTTTAGTTTTTAGTTTTAAGTGCAGCCGTTTGCTTGCGCTTCAAACCCGGTGCCGCCCCACTTTGCATCGTCACTCCTATTTTTAGCCTCGTGATGACTTACCCTAAACTTCCGTTTCCGATAGCAAGCTACACCCGTGGCGCCGACTTTGCGCGCGCGCTTGGTACCCGCATCATGATTCTTGATGGTGCCATGGGCACCATGATTCAGCAATACAAACTCTCAGAGGCTGACTTTCGCTCAGAGCGTTTTGCGGCGCATGGTAAAGATGTCAAGGGTAACAACGAGTTGCTCTCGCTGACACGCCCCGACATCATCCTGGCGATCCACAAAGAGTATTTGGCTGCTGGCTGCGACGTGATCGAAACCAATACCTTTGGTGCGACCACCATTGCGCAAGGGGATTACGAGTTAGCCGAGCTCGCTTACGAGCAAAATATTGAATCGGCTCGCCTGGCACGAATTGCCTGCGATGCCTACAGCACGCCCGAGCATCCACGCTTTGTCGCAGGCGCCTTAGGCCCTCAGCCTAAAACCGCTTCGATCTCGCCCGATGTCAACGATCCGGGCGCCCGCAACGTCACCTTTGATGAGTTACGTGTGGCGTACATCGAGCAGCTCAACGGTTTGCTTGATGGCGGGGTCGATCTCATTTTGATCGAAACTATTTTCGATACGCTCAACGCCAAGGCCGCGATCTTTGCTGTCGAAGAAGTTTTTGAGGCGCGCAACGAACGCCTGCCTGTGATGATCTCGGGTACCGTCACCGACGCTTCGGGGCGGATCTTGTCGGGGCAAACCGTTGAGGGGTTCTGGAATTCTGTTCGTCACGCGCGCCCCATCACAATCGGTTTGAATTGTGCACTCGGTGCCGCGCTGATGCGCCCTTACATTGCCGAGCTAGCAAAAATTTGTGACACCTATGTTTGTGTGTATCCGAATGCGGGTTTGCCCAACCCCATGAGCGATACGGGCTTTGACGAAACGCCGGCCGATACTTCAGCCTTGCTCGAAGAATTTGCGCGAGCTGGGTTGGTCAATATGGCGGGTGGTTGTTGCGGCACGACACCCGAGCATATCCAAGCGATTGCTGAAAAAGTACGATCCTTACCCATTCGCGTCGTACCTGATATCCCGGTAAAAACGCGCCTGTCAGGCCTTGAGTCTTTAAATATCGATGATGACTCTTTATTCGTCAACGTCGGTGAGCGTGCAAACGTCACGGGCAGTAAGGCCTTTGCCCGCCTGATCCGCGAAGAAAAATACGACGAAGCCGTGGCCGTCGCGCGTCAGCAAGTCGAAAATGGCGCGCAAATTATTGATATCAACATGGATGAAGCCATGCTTGATTCAGTGGCGTGCATGCATCGTTTTTTGAACATGATCGCCTCTGAGCCCGACATTGCTCGCGTGCCCGTGATGATCGACAGCTCAAAATGGTCTGTGATTGAAACGGGCCTGAAGTGCGTACAAGGCAAATCGATTGTGAATTCAATCTCGCTAAAAGAAGGCGAAGAACAGTTCTTGAAACAGGCGCGGTTATGTCGCTTGTACGGTGCGGCCGCAGTCGTCATGGCGTTTGACGAACAAGGTCAGGCCGACAGCCTTGAGCGCCGCAAGCTGATCTGTACGCGCGCCTACAACTTGTTAATCGAAAAGGTTGGGTTCCCACCAGAAGATATTATTTTTGATCCGAACGTGTTTGCCATTGCCACCGGCATTGACGAGCACAATCATTACGCCGTCGATTTCATTGAAGCCACAAAATGGATTCGCGAGAATCTGCCCCACGCACGAATCTCGGGGGGCGTTTCAAACGTCAGTTTCTCGTTCAGAGGCAACGAGCCGATCCGCGAGGCCATCCACACAGTGTTTTTGTATCACGCCATCCGCGAAGGGATGACAATGGGGATTGTCAACGCGGGCCAGTTAGGCGTATACGCCAACATCGATCCCGTGTTACGCGAATTAGTTGAGGACGTGGTGCTTGATCGTGGATAAAACTCAAGCGCTGGGCAAAAAAGATCCAAACGATACGCGCACGCCAACTGAGCGCTTGGTCGAATTTGCCGAAAACTTTAAAGGCAACGGCATTAAGCGCGAAGAAGATCTTGCGTGGCGTCAGCAGTCGGTGGATAAGCGTCTGGCCCATGCCATGGTGCATGGCATGACGCAGTTTATTGTCGAAGATACCGAAGAAATCCGTCAACAGATTGCCGATCGAAACGGGCGCCCGATCGAGGTGATCGAAGGCCCGCTCATGGATGGCATGAACATCGTGGGCGATTTGTTTGGCGAAGGCAAAATGTTTTTGCCGCAGGTGGTGAAATCTGCCCGCGTCATGAAGCAGGCCGTCGGGCATTTGATACCGTTTATTGAAGCTGAAAAAAAGCTCATCGAGGCGGCCGGTGGTGACGTACGTGCAAAAGGCAAAATCGTGATCGCCACCGTCAAGGGTGATGTGCACGATATTGGTAAAAACATCGTCACTGTGGTGCTTCAGTGCAATAACTTCGAAGTCGTCAACATGGGCGTGATGGTGCCCGCTGCCGAAATCTTGGCGCGCGCCAAAGCCGAAAAGGCTGATATCGTTGGCCTCTCGGGTTTGATCACGCCTAGCCTCGAAGAGATGGCCTACGTTGCTAGCGAAATGCAGCGCGACGAATATTTTCGCAGCCGTAAGATCCCGTTGATGATTGGTGGCGCAACCACAAGCCGTGTGCATACGGCTGTCAAAATTGCCCCGCATTACGAAGGCCCCGTGATTTATGTACCCGATGCCAGTCGCTCGGTAGGGGTTGCGCAAAATCTGGTTTCTGAAACCGCTAATACCTACCTAGAAGAGCTTGCGGTTGAATACGAAGACGTACGTCGTCGCCATGCTGCGCGTAAGGCCACACCGCTGATGTCTTTGGTGGATGCGCGTGCGGCAAAGCCTGCGATCGATTGGGCGGGTTATACGCCGCCTCGCCCAAAATTTATTGGTCGTCGCACTTTTAAACATTTCGACTTAGCCGAGTTGGCCAGTTATATCGACTGGACCCCATTTTTTCAAACCTGGAGTTTGTTCGGTCAATATCCGGCGATCTTAGATGACGCAATTGTGGGCGAACAAGCCCGGTCGGTGTTGGCCGATGGTCAAGCCATGCTTAAGCGCATGGTCGATGGCCGTTGGCTCACTGCGAATGGTGTCGCGGCGTTTTACCCTGCCAACACGATCAATGACGATGATATCGAAATCTACACAGACGAAACGCGCGAAAAAGTATTGTTTACCTGGCGTGGCTTGCGTCAGCAGGGCATGAAGCGCGAGGGCGTCGAAAACAAATGTTTGGCGGACTTTATTGCGCCCAAATCCTCAGGTGTCATGGATTACATCGGGTTGTTTGCGGTGACGGCGGGGTTGGGCATCGAGAAAAAAGAACAAGAATTTGAACGTGCCAACGATGATTATTCGGCCATCATGTTTAAGTCACTGGCCGATCGCTT
>Ga0114963_10000034_pt1 | contig 73995 bp, 152 predicted proteins | sample C_131016_EF_Meta_FD_87019 | JGI IMG/M metagenome (GOLD analysis project Ga0114963, IMG submission 87019) | Freshwater microbial communities from Lake Croche, Canada to study carbon cycling - C_131016_EF_MetaG | ecosystem: Environmental > Aquatic > Freshwater > Lake | place: Lake Croche, Canada... | reverse complement strand
TTGTAATCTTTCTGCCTCAACCGTAGAAACATGGGTCACTTCGTAAGAACCCATCACCATAGTGTCTTCATGATTGGTTCTTACCATCATTCCGGGCTTGAGTTCACCAGCAGGAACGAGCGAACCATCACTCAATAAAATATTCATCCAAGGAGCAGGGCAGGAATCTCCAGATGAACTGCTAGATGAACTGCTGCTGCAAGGCAGGCAATCGTAGGGGAAGCATGGACCGGGTTGGTCGTAATGCATGATATAGCCGCATTGGCAAAAAGGAGGAGCGCAGGGCGTATCTTCGCTACTGCTGCTGCCACTTGTGCTGCTACTACTTCCAGACGAAGACGAACTGCTTGAACCAGCGGAACTGCTGCTGGAGCTTAGGCAGTCGTTGGTGCCCATGGCCGACTCAGTAGACCATGGACCTTGTCCGCATGAATTTACAGCGGCGATCCTGTAAAAATAGACTAAGGTGAGTCCTTCGCAATTAACCCTGTACGGGTTCATCGGCTGCGTGATGGGTACATCTTCCCAATCCCACGGTCCGAGTTCGAACACATCCCCGGTTGAAAAATCAAGATTCACGGCAGCCTGCTGCATCACGTAATGCGATATATACCCGCCGGTCAACGCAGGAGCGCACCAAGACCCCTTCACCTTTAATCCCGGGCCTCCTAGTAGCGGCTCTCCGGGAGCTTCGGTGCAATTGAGCGAAAGTTCACCACCGTCCACATGGAAGTAGGGAAGATTGTTCCAAGCCGTCGTGCCGTCCCCGAACTTCAATTTCTTAGTGTCCGACTCAAATCCAGGTTCGCCAGTCGCAAGGATGGGATTTATTCCCCTCCACTGTGCCGCCGTACCCCTCCGCATGTTTAATTCATTTTCTCTCATGAACTATGGTATGCCGCAGAACTTTTTTTTTACCAATGCACGTCCTTCAACAACTGAAGAACCCTCCGGGCCAAGGCGGCTCCACCCACCACCCGACCGTCCGCATAGTCTTCACCATAACCAGCCCCGGCCTCATGACGCCTCTGGTCCTCTATCTTCTCATTACACAGCCGTATAACTTCGGCAATCTTATCCCGCTGCTTATTATCCATATGAGACAATAACCGCAAAGAGAAAGAATAATAAACAGCTCACTACAGAAGGGCATTTTGCCATCCAAATATTCAATTTTTGAATGAATAACCCCCTAGATGCACTATATTATCAAAAGGAAAAGGTCGTCATGAATTCCAATGAAATATCCATAATAATTCCATTTTTTGACTCATCGGATGAAAGGTTTGATAACATAATTTGTGTATTGAACTCAGTAGAATCTGCTGACATACGTGTTATAGTATGTGAACAACACAATGGCACAAGCCGTTTAAAGAGTCATTTGCTAACTTATTCCAATGTATTATATGTAGAAAACATATCAGATTCAAAACAAATAAACAAATCAAAACTTGTTAATATTGGATCAAAGAATGCGAAAACAAAATACATTTGGCAAGTTGATGCTGATGTAATTTTAAAATGGAATGATGTTCTAAAATGTATAGAAAATGACCATGAAGTTGTAAAGCCTTTCAACTATATTGTTAAATTAAAAAAGGAAGAGACAGAATGGTATAGGCATAATAAAAAGTTAACTATAAAAAAAGGCGATATTCGGGATACAGTATCAAAATTCGGACCATTGTCTTTTATAGTTAAAAAATCAATATACGACGATGAAAATGGAATGAATGAATTATTTGAAGGCTGGAGTTGGGAGGATATAGAATTTGCAAAAAGAATGCAAAGAAAATACACAGTTCATACAGTCGAATCATCTAAAGGAGTTCATCTATGGCATCCCAAGTCACCCTCAAACGAAGAAAACAACAAGAAAATAATTGATGAATGTGAAAAAAAAAGTTGCATCAATGATGAAAACTCCACCAATTCAATAAAAGAACATATAAAAATAAAATCAGAGCACGTATTTACAGATCATACCGTAATAAATGGTGTTATATCTCTTGACAACAAACTATCAGTAGTAATACCAGTCAAAATAGACACAGTTGATAGATTAAAAAACATTCAAATTGTATTGTCGTATTTTAAAGAAAACTTCAAAGATTTTGAACTTATAGTCGTCGAACAAGACTCATCTTCAAGACTTGAACAAATAGTCAATTCTTTCGGGTTCAAACATGTGTTTAGAAGAAATGAAAATTGCTTTCATAAGACATGGAACTTCAACTACGGCATAGCATTGGCAAAAAATGATTTCATATTGGCCTATGATTGTGACGTAATTTTTAAACCAGAAGCCATAATAACTTCCTTACGCAGGCTGCTCGACAAAGAAACGTCTTTCATATTTCCTTACAACTCATACATGCTCGAAATAAAAAAGGACATGTTCAAAGAAAAAGACTTGATAAGCAGAGAAATAATAAACTCTTTGCCAACAGTAAATCACTTAAATAAAAACATACTAAATAGCAACAATATTTCAATTCTATATGGCGAAATGACGTATGATTGCACCGGCGGCGCTTTCATGTTCTCCAAAGAAGAATTTTTAAAATGTGGTGGCTACAACCCAAACATAATATCATATGGTTGTGAAGATAATGAAATAGAAGTCAGAGTCAAGATTTTAGGAAATAAGATAGAAAGAAATAGTAGTTTTAATGCGTATCATCTACAACACGACAGAAGTACTGATAGTCACTATAACAACTTCTTTGACAGCAACCTTACAGAGTTTGACAAAATACAAGGGATGGCTGGCGATGAATTATGGTCATACGTTAACAATGGATTCAAGCATGTCAAATTTGATACGAGAATGAATTTAGAGATAACTAATGATTGTTTTAACTACAGCATCAGATTGTCTGAACATAGAAACAAATATGATTTGACAGACGTTGACATAATTATTCCAACCTATATCGATACAGTAGAAAGATTTAGAAATATAACTTGCTTATTGAAATACATACAGAAGTTTTTTGTTAACTACAAGATATACGTCGTGGAAATGCAGAGTGAAAAATGTAAAATTTTGTATCACAACAAGAATGTAGAATATCGCCACGTCAAAGAAACATACAATAAAACATCGGCTATAAATATCGGCATTAGTTTATCAAAAAGAAAAATAGTGTGCGTGTGGGACATCGATGCCATCATAAAACCAGACGGAATAAAAGATTCTGTTGACAGTATAATAAATGATAATTACAAAATATCTTATCCTTATAACGGTTGGTTTGTTGATATTGACGGAGATGTGTTAAACAAATTTACCAAGGATATCAATTACACCAAACTAAAGGATTTTCCATCAGACACAATTGATCCCGGATATAAAATAAGATTTAGCACTCGCTATCACACATCAGGCGGCGGAAACAATGGCGGTTGCGTCATGTTTGATCGCGAATGTCTGAACCAGTGCGGCAATTACAATGAGAACTTCTATCAATGGGGATTTGAGGATGATGAGATAGAGGCTAGATTTGAGATTCTTGGACATACAAGATACAACTCCAAAAAGTCAACCTGTTACCACATGAACCATTCCAGAAGTGATGAAGAAAATGGTTTGGGCACAGAGTACTGGAATTCCAACTATGAAGAGTATGCAAAAGTCAACAAAATGGGCAAGGATGAACTTCTAAAATACATTGGTTGCAATTTCATTAGTCCCGTTGATAGCATAACTGTTATTTTTAACAAGCGCGTTTCAGTCAAAGATATTCAATACTTAATTTCCGATAATATGGTTAGAGATATCTTTGTTGTAAACAATGTAAAAAACATTAAATGCGTGAAATATGACTTAGATAACGCAAAGTATAGAGACAGAAATATACATGAATTTTTTAATGGACAGATCGTAATTGTAAATCCCGTCAAAAAAGACATCGATAAAGTTAAAGAAATATTTGAATCCAAAAGAAGAGCCGTGGTAATTAAAAACAAAAAGATATACGCTTATAGGAAAACTCATAGCGAATCTATAAAAAATGGCAACATGTCAACCTTTGACAGAATTGACATCACGCCAGAAAAAGACAAACTGGTTTCCATTTTGTTTACTACTTACGGAAAAGAAACACTGATGACTTATGAATGGATGCAAAGATTCACACAGTGGAAAAATTCAAAGCATGAAATAATAGCAGTAGTTCATGATGAAAGCGTAATTCATCGTGAAACTTTGAAACACTTTAACAACTTGGGAATAATTGACAAGCTTATATTCGCCACAAAAAACCATGGACACATAAATGGATTGGCGTTGGCTACGCAATATGCAAAAGGGAAATACATAGCAGTTATCAACAACGATATGCTTGTTAGTGAAGAGTGCGTAGAATGGTGTTTGAATAGAATGGAGCAAAATGAAAAAACTGGACTAATAGGCTGGCATTATGACGACGTCCGTTGCCCAGGAACTTTTTGGAGTGGAGAAACCCTTGAGTACAATATAAGACCAAATGCCAATCCGAATTTGACCAATAAAGAATCCCACAAACTAGTAAATGCCAGTTGGTTCTCTGGTAAACTACTAAATGCTCTAGACAACAATTTCAAAAGACTGTACTTGCCAAATGGAAGCTTCATATTCACTAGAAAGAAATTGTGGGATGACATAGGAGGCTTTTGCTTCCAAGAACAAGACCATTATTTCCATGATGACTGGTATTCATACGGCGTTTTAGAAAAAGGATTCGACATAGAGAATCTACCAAAAAAATGGGGAGACAGCAGTAAGCCAGAAATTTTTCTATCCAAGACGGATTATGTTTGGAGAGGAATAGAAGATTCTTCTAAACATATTGACGACTTGGGCGATGAGACCGAGTCAAAATTGATAAAAATGATCTGCGAAAATAAGAAAGTTTGTATATTAGGAAACAAAAACATACTGAAAGGTGTGGATTTTGAAGAAGTAAAGTATATTGAAGAAAAATGTGATGTGATCATGGTGTTTGACTATGTAACATCTTTCAGTAAAATAGAAAAGTATCTTTCGACCGAGGGCACTGTAATATTTGATTCAAACTTCAGCAATGTCTTTGAAAAGATACCACCAGAATATGTCAAACAGACAGTCGGCTCTATTGGAATAATATCAAAAATTCCAGATAGAATTAATAGGGAAGTCAAGACCAAACAAATAAATTCATCAAATCTATTCACCAATATAAACATACAAAACGCAGATAGACAAAAATTTATCATACTAACGCAACCGAGATGTGGGTTTAATAATATGAAGCAAGTTCTTTGTAAACATAAAGACATATTCTTGGATCATGACATTTTTCAAAAGGACAGAACAAGAATATCACAAGTTTTGGATTACAACAGAATAACGTCACCTTCTGACTTTTTAAGTTCTTATTGGGACTTAATCTTGATGAGTAATGATAAGAAGTTTTGCGGTTTTAGATTTAATATTTGGGATGAGCCAGAATCAGTTCCATATAACAACATAAGCGATGAATTCAAAGTAATTCTATTGGGCAGGCAAAATATTTTTAATGCCATGATAGATTGTGCGTATGCTCACAGCAGCGGGGTATGGCATACTGGGGTCGATGTAAAAGAAGTAGAACCTTTTAGAATAGATGAGGAATGGGCATCTGGGTGGATAGACGGGGTATTGTCCAGATATAATGGATGGAAAAACCATTTTGATCATAATGGAATACCATACTTAGAGGTAAGTTATGAAAATATTTATAGAAACAACACTAGTGACTTTTCAGAAATAATTGATTATATAGGAGCAAGAAACTTTTCTGATCCTACGTATGACTTATTTAAGAGTATACCTTTTGAAGTCATCTACGAGTCAATAATAAACAAAGACCAAATAGATGAATTGAGGGAGCAATATGAATAACGCTATCTACATGGCTCTTGATAACAACTATGAAAAGTATGCCACAAACTGCTTAAATAGTTTGAGAATCAACTGGGCGAACCATCCTAAGGTGTTTATCTTTTATGATACTCTTACATCGCAATTTTTAGACTTCCTCAAAACTTTTAATGATCGTGTTAAGTTGGTAAAAATAGATGATGATCATGAATTTTTAAATCTTGGTCCGGTAAACAACAAAATAGTTTACAATAAATACAATTGCTGGAACAAGAAATACTTTGATGATTTTGATAATGTTATGCACTTAGATTGCGATACTGTAATTTTAAAGCCATGTGACAATATATTTAATGGAGACAGTAGGTTTTTTACAAACAATGAAAGCGAAGACATGGCTAGGGCTTTTAAGAACATATCAATACCCATGTGCAATGCGGGCGTATTCGTAGTCAATAAGCGACACATAACTGATGACAACTACAAGCAATTGTACGAAATGACAGATACTTTTTCCAACGAGAGCATCTTCGCCGACCAATCCATTATCTCAATGTGGTGTAAATCTAATGACGTCAAAATAGAAGACGATGTTTATTTTAATTTTCAACCACAGTTTTTAAACTTTAAAGACGATGGAATCAACAAATACAATTATGACAAGATATCCATCTTACATTTTGCAGCCAGGAAACCGGACACCATATCATTTCATACATGGTGGAGATGTGACGGTTGGACAGATACTATCTATAAAACTTGGGAGAAATACAAATGAATACCTCAGTTAATTTATATGGAAATTGTTTGTTGTCTTGGTATCAAACTCATTTGTGGATTGAAGATATTATCAACGATCATTCTAGTATTAAAATAACAACGGGCTTTAAAGAATTTGAAAATCATCGTTTCTTAGAACAAGGACATTCATTAGATGATTATTGTTCTTCCATAGAAAAATCAGACATATCTGCAATATTGCACTCTTTTAGACCTAAAAAAGATTTTTGGCCAGAAGAAAAAAAAGACAAGCACATTTCAACACGCGACAAGTACATTTTAATACGCAAGAAAGTGTTTAAGAGTCTCCATAATCAAAGTAAGAATGTGTTTATTATAGAGCCATGGTTGTTTTTGCACTCAAAAGGACGACTTAAAAAAGATGCTCTTATTGAATATCCAATTAAATATGTAAACAAACACAAAGACTGTACATTAATACCGTTAGGACATGCATTTGAAATATATGACAACAATCAAGATGAAAAAGTTTATGGAAATGGAATCCCGTATGGCAGTCCAGACCATGACGGACACATGACGCAATTTGGAGCATACATGCTGGCGTGTCTATTTTACATAGCATTCACTGGGGAAAGCCCTGTGGGTCTCCCCCATCCTAAAAAGATGCATGTTAGAGGTTGGGAGCATAAGTTTCAAAGAATATACGAGGAAATTCAGCCAAACAAATTGTTTGAAATACAAACTATTTGTTGGAATGTTTACAACAGTTTGAAAGATAATGTAAATCTAAGAATAGGTAAAATATGAAACTGCCAATGATAAGTTGTTTAATGGTAACAAAGAGGCTTGATAATAAATTAACTTTTCAAGCGATTGATTCTTTTTTGTCCCAAGATTATAGCAACAAAGAACTTATTGTTGTTTATTCTCATTCAACAGAAAATAATGTAAATCACTTTATAGATTACTCTTATAGCAGTGGATTCAGACCTGTCATGTATAAAATAAAAGAAATAACTAAACTTGGCGAAGCAAGAAATATTAGTATAGACTTATCTGAGGGTGAATATGTGTGCCAATGGGACGACGACGACATATCTCACCGCAACCGTTTGACATTTCAGTATGAGAATATGAAAAATTACGATGTGTCTTTATTGGCTGCACAATATCATCAAGTTGATGGAAAAATACACGTCGAACAAAGACCTATCAATTCAGAAGCAGTACACTCGGCATGGCCTGGAACGGTTATGGGTAAAAAAAGATGTCTTTTCAACATCTATCCAAAATGGGATTCAATAGGAGAAGATACAAAGGGCCTACAGAGGCTAGATAATATTAAGGTAATACGGTACAACTCTCCATTTTTTCACTATTTGTATAGGTTCAATGGAAACAACACTTGGGACAAACAACACAACGAAATGATGATTCATGAAAACACTTATTGTGATATGAATGAATCTATTAAGTCTTGGATAAAAGAAGGCTTTAGGGGAAAACATGTACTAAAAAATAATATTCATAGCAGTTTATAAAAAAGAAGTTGATTTTTTCGTTTCGGGTTGGCGGAGGTGAGTCCAGTTGTTCCTTGAAGAAAAAAAGTAAAAATTATGAAAACAGCACTTTTTGTGGGCAACAGAGTAGACGCTATTAGTCAAGCGCAATATGAACCTTTTCTCTACCATAGTCAAGATCTTTTAAAAGATCTTGATTTGACCATCAAATATCTGAATATTGAAACATTGGATGAGGCTCAACAACTTTGTCAAAAATATGATTCGGAAATTATTTTTATACAACCTTTTTGGCGAGAAAGCCCTGATAAAGTTAAAACTACACTGAAAGAAATTCGCTCTACTTATCCTCATCGTAAGCTTATTTTTATTGACCCATGGGCCCAAGCAAGTAGCAACTATTTTAATGTGCTACCTTATGTTGATAAGTTTCTCAAGCGTCAGTGTTATAAAAATTTACAAGATTATCACCAAGACTTTATTGGTGGGTCAAAATTTACTAATTTTTTAGCTAACACTTGTAATCTAAATTTTGAGCAGTGGTCTGTTGGTTCAAAAGTCCATAAAGGATATGAAGAACGCATTATCCCAGGATGGAATTTGGGAACAGCTAAACGCTATAAAGAAGCACTTCAGCACTCAAAAAGTTGGTCATCGTCCAGTCTTTATCCAAAAGAAATTGATGTATTTTGTCGGATGTCTTTTGGTGATCGACATAAAAAAGAATGGTATTACGAATATCGTAAGTCAGCGATTGATGCCCTTGAGTTTTTATCCTCTAATTATCGAGTAGCCATCAGTGGATCATTTGTCGATAGTTTAATACCCAATAATCAATATCAGAAGGAAATTAAAAGTAGCAAGATTGTTGTTAGTCCTTTTGGTTGGGGAGAAGGTTGCTGGCGTGATTTTGAAGCAGTATGTTATGATTGCTTATTGGTAAAACCTTCTATGGCTCATCTTGACACTAAGCCTAACTTTTTCATTGATGGAGAGACTTATGTTGCTATTAATTGGGACTTTTCTGATGTTGTCGAAAAATGTCGTTATTATTTAGACCATCCGGATGAAGCAGATCGCATTATTCAAAATGCTCGTCGTGTTTATGAAGACTATTTTGAAAACAAAGAATTTGTTAAAACAATAAAAAAGTTGCTTTTATGATTCAGAAATACAACTCTTTTTGGATTTTTTGGAGATGCTCTTGTGCAATTAGGATATGAAAATAATGACCAATGGAGCCCATAATCTTTAAATATGCAAAATTGGTAAAATAAATCTTCCGCTACGGTAAAGAAAATATTTCAAGAAGCATACCTAAAATGGTCCATATAACTACCTTTAAAGGAGAAATATGAGTGAAAATCAATCAAATTCTAATGAAGAGCCGATTTATAGCGCTACAAAATACGTAGAGTACCACGTAACATTCATGAGTGCTGTGGATGAGGATATTGAAATATAATTCTATCCCTCGCTCACCTTCAAATAATAAATAAGACTGATGCAGAAAAGGGCCACCAACCAAAATACGTAAGTCATCGTTTCTCCTTTGGATTATATGAGTTCCTAACCCTCAGAAAGAAACTTCAACAATTCCAACTCCTCAGAAGAAAGTTCAACGCTCAAAACTGAACCGTCCACCGATTCATACATCTTTCTTAAAAGATTAATTCCACCCGGAACTTGCCTCACTTCTTCGGCATCTTGTACCCTCTCAACAACACTCACGTACTTCTTGAACCCAGAGATAATCACTTCCTTCGCGGGGGAGACATATTGAAGAGCGGCCAAAGCCAAAGATACACTCAACCCCGTACACAACAAAACCTCGAAAAACGAACTTCCTGTTCTCATAAAAACTCCTTTTAGGGTATTTATGAGAAAGGGAGGCATTTCAGACCCCCAATTTTAACCAATCTATCGCACTAATTTTTCGGCAGCATAACTCGCATCATCAAACTGATCTATGTTCTTAAGCCATTCCAAAAATGATTTCATGAAAACCCTCACCGTTATTTAGCCGGTACAAACATGAAACCAAACCACATAGATAGGACATGGAAATCAAGGAGACCCTCGACACCCGCGCCAGCTTCAGGAAGTGGCTCCACGGAAACGGAATGGAGGCCAAGTACTCCTTCGCCATGGCCAGGACCCCCACGGGACTCGTCTCGGCGGCCCCCGAATATAAGCCGGAAGGGAAGACCAGGGACGAGATGAGGAGGGACTTCCTCGGGGAGTTCGGAACGGAACAGCCCACCGGCTTTCAGTTCGTCGTCGAGTTCTCGCAACTCCAAACCCAAGGCCCGATATGGGTCAACCAGATAGAGATCGACACCCAGAGGGTCGTCGAAATGCACTTCGGAAGGAGCGAGTGCAAGCTCGAGTACCAGCCCGTGGGACAGAGGTTCTACTGGCGGAACACCACGGAGTACAGCGACAAGGACGAGGCGGACCTCTCCACAAAGGACGCCCTCCAAGTCTTCGCCGGAATCAGCCAAGTCGCCGCAAGGTACTATCAAGACTTCGCCCCAGACGGAATCGTCATGTCCACAAGGGAGGATTCCAAAGATGGAAGGGCAAGGATATACAGGAGAATCGCAGAAAGGCTCGCCAGCGAGAAGGGAGCCATCGTGACCAGAATCAGCCCAATCCGACGGGACATGAAAAGCCCCACCCTCGTCTGGTTTCCCAAAGTCCTCAGGTAACAGCCCCCCATGACACTCCAAGACATAACCTCCGAACTCATCGAACACCTCCAGAAATCCAGAATCCCACAAGGATGCGACTTGGGAGACTTAGGAAACGAAATAGGCATCCTCATCGGAAAATACACAGACAAAGACAAGATGGGATACGAACTGGAATCATTCCTCGCCGGAATCAAACACGGGGTAAGTTTGACGGATGGAACCCATTAAAAAATGAGGGGGCGCATATATAAAGCGAAATGAAAAAATTCAACGAGTGGTTGGAAAGCCTGAACGAAACCGTGTCCTTCCAAGTCAGTGGAATAGACAAAAGTCAAGAAGATGAGGATCTTCACTTCTTGTGCTATCATCTTAAAGACAAGATGTACTCGATGTTCCCCAAAGAATTAGAAGCCGCAGGTTTTGACAAATACAATTCCGATCTTATAGAACCAGATGGAGATTTCTACGGCGAGGAACGCAAGGAAGAAATAAACTTCTATTCGGGAATGATCCCGGAAGAATCCAGAGACAAAATGCTCAAAGCCCTGCTGTACCTCCTGCCCGAATTCAGGATGAAACAGAACGGACCGGTAAGGAAGGACGTCAGCAGATTGAAAAAGGTGGAAGTTTACAGGATCCCAGTTTCAGTGACCCCGGTAGATGATCCCGCCCCCCAAATCAACATTGCAGACGCAAACGCCACGGAAATCTTCAAATTACTCGGAATGCGCAAAGAAGGATGGGGAGAAATAAACGTGGCCGATCTCAACATAAGGTTGGCCAAAATAACGGATTTCGAGAAGCAAATGGCCCTGAGGGCGGACCAAAGCGCAGACCAATCCTTCGGCAGAATGGTCAGTTTCGGACTGACAGAAGAAAGATTGGAATACTACCTGCAAATGTTGGAAAAAATGGCGGCATGGGCCCTCAAACACGGCTACGATACGATTTCTTATAATTGACAAGCGTAACCCATTAAAATCCGTAGAAGCATAGATAAAATGTGAAAAACTTCCACCAATGGCTCTCAGAAAATCATTTTCCCAAGTCGCTGTACACGATCAACGGACGTGACCACAGCGTTCCCGAAATCGCCGCCTGGGCCAAAAAGAACCTGAAACCGGTCGCCATCAACATCTCGGACATCCAAAAGAAATACGAGGACGCAAAAGGCTTGTTCGTGGACGCAGAAGGCGAATGGGTCACAAGATCCATGAATGCAGACCTTTCATTCCCAATTCTAGTGCTGGAAAAACCGGACGGAAAATGGGAAATCATCGACGGCAACCACCGCGTCTGGAAAGCCTGGAAAAACAACATGACAACCATCGACGCGTATCTGATAAAGGACTTCGCCGGAATCAAACACGGGGTAAGTTTGACGGATGGAACCCATTAAAAAATGAGCGTCCTGATTTCTCGACCTCAGACGGTTAGAAGACATGGAAGCAATCTACGAAGTCATATGTTGGGGAAGACCAAGGGATAAATCTATCCACGGCTTGGGCTTCTTCAAAGACAAGAACCTAGCCGATTCCGAACGACTTCAACACGCAGAGAAGATGTGCGGCCATTGGCTACATCTCGCCAATCAAGCCGCAGAAAAAGGTAACAAGGAACTAGCCGAGATACGCTACAAAAAAGCACAGCCTTGGCTAGACAAAATAAACCGCATTCTAGGCAACTCCTGATTCCTCGACGCCAGACAGTTGAAAAGAAAACCAATACCGAACTTGATTGGGATTAAATGATGAATCAAGAATTACGCAGCAAACTTGGCGAAATCATCAAGGAAGCGATGATACGCGACGGGGTTCTTGCCAAGAGGGCTTGGAATCCAAATTTCAAGACGGTCACTTGGCTGAAGGATCGCGGCTTCAACATGGGCCACCAGACCTACCCCAAGAAGGGCCGGCACGACCGCTGGGGCGCCTGGTCCATGGCGCACGGAACCCAAACCCCCCGAAGCGGAAAAATGGAGGGTTTCGTCGAGACCATGATCAGATGGCATAGTCCAAAGCCGATGACCGCTTGGATCTTCGTCCCCGAAGACATGGTTGAAAAAATTCTCGTCCTAGGATGCCCTTGATGCTTTACACCACCGGAAAACGACCTACAATCACTGGATGCAGAGAGGTTATTAAACTTGCACCCGTCCAGAAAAATTATCGAAATCATCGTCAAAGACGCTGGACTGGGACCATTCCATAGCCCCAGCAACGCTCCACTCATGGAAAAATTGGGCTTTCAAACAAAAGTCCAAAAAACCAAGCCAAGAAATACCAAAAAGACCGTCTGGGTCCTACTAGACTGGTTCGCAAGCCTAGGAAGACCCTCCCTCTACATCGGAATTGATAGAGAACAACTCGAAAAAATCCTCACGCTAGGCTTCATGCCAATCCCAGAAAATTGGGAACAAATCTGCTCGGACCACGGTTTCATACCAATCCCAGAAGATTCTCCTGAAAACTCTAACCCAGACAGTTAAACCATCACAAGGAGACAATGAAATGGAAAACGCTCGCCAGCAGTACGATGATTGTTTGCGGATCAACGCTCGGATCATGGAACTTCTCGATTTTCTCAAGGAAATCGGGCACATTCCTTTGACCGACAACACAGGATGTCTCTCAGATTTTTTTGAAGAGAATATTTATTTGTCTAACGTCAGCGGCTTGCAAAATATTGCCAAAGTCTTGAACAGATATCCTTACAATGAAGAAGGGACTTGGTTGGCGCCCTCTGCGATTGTGCTTGGCGGAAGATGTGAATTGAACTGTGTGTATAAGAACAAGGCAGTCGAAGACAACTGGGATAATAAGTCTAAGATTTTGCGCCATGTAAACCCACTTGTCTCTGACGATGAATACAAAGCCCTTGATAAAAAACTCCGTGAAGACCGTAGCAATAAGAATCTGCCCTCCAATATGCTCGACGCCGCAGTCCGCGAACGAGACTACATGATCAAAGCCGCAGAAGGCAAACAGTTGCGGGAATGCAACGTCATCAAGGAAAACATGAAGAATATTCTTGAGTTCATCCAAGGACTCGGAGACTTTGTGCTAGAAGAACACGGCACTCGCGTCGATGAATTTTTGGATTACAATATCTACACAAGCAACGGACACGGACCAATTAAGAATTTGCGGGGTATCGAAAAACTTCTTGACGAGGAATTCCCAAATAAGTCTTCAAGCCCAGACAGCCACGGCAACATTTATTGGATTCCCTCCTTCCTATGCTTTAGAGACGCCCAAGGTCTCGAAACACTCTGGTTCTCCGAAAATAAGAACGAAGGTCCAGACCCCCTCATCGCCGTCCAAGACATCTCCGAAATCAAAAAGAAAATCATCGATTGGGCCGTCAAGAACGGCGCTCTAAAGTGCGAAAAGATTTGTGCCTAGCCAGTTAATAAACCCCAAGGAAGAAAAAATGAAGAATACAACAATTCCTACTCTTGATGAAGTCTCCAACCTCTGTGGCGAGAAATTAGAACTTGTTGTTAGTTCCAATCAGAAGGAATGGGACTACGACAATTTTATTGTTAGATCCCCGCATTTTTGCGCATATGGTTCTGATTGCCCAGAACAAGCCATCAAAAACTTTGAATACAAGGTCGTTCTACTCAGTGCAATTGAAAAAGACATTGAACACATCAAACAAAGCAAGAAAAATACCGAAGATTTTATCAGTAATGGTCTTGGATACCTTATCAAGATTTATGAATGCTACAACTCTAACACTGGAACATTCTATGTTGACCAGGATAGAGAAGAATTAGATCCTATTCAGTTTTTTGATGAAGCCTTTGATTGGTTGAATAGCATCGCCCAAACAGTAAAAACTGCGAAGAGCATGGACGATATGGATTTCTTGTCCTTTATTGTTGGCGAACATGACTTAGATCGCGGATATTCTTGCACCATTTGGGACGGATACTCTGATAAACTTTTTCCAAACTTGATTAGCGCAGTGGCTAATATCCAAGAAAATCAAGTGTTGTTGTCATGTTTTTTCGATTTTGATACGATTGTTTGACCTAAACAAAACCCAAGGAATAAAAAATGAACACAAGAAAAGTCGTAGAAATCTCTGCCGATCAAGCCAATAGCACACTTACCAATTATCACTTCAATCGAATGAAGGATGATAATTGCCTAAGACACCTTATCCAATTCGGTGGATTCCCTATCCCTACCTCTAGAATGTCAAACGAATCTGTCGCCGCAGAACTAAGAGAAAAGGCAAAACACTACCCAAGTGCCTTCCATGCAGCACTCACAGAAGCGATTAATAACGAACTAGACGAAGACACGGACGTTATAGGAGTCAGAATCAGCCCTAACAAAATCTATGTGCTATTCGATAAAAATATGCCCTTGACCGAAGAAATCAAGGACGAGGACGAAGAAAATTGGGAAGAAGTTGACGAAGACGAAGACGAAGACGAAGACGATGATGAGGATGAGGATGACGAAGAGTGGGAAAGACAGTTGAAACAACACAAGGTGTGGGGGGATGAAGAGGACTTACAATCCCTTTTGGACGCCGATGCCGGAGATGACGACGAGGACGACGAAGACGAATAAATATTAACGCGGAAGGAAAGCAACATGGGCGATTGGGGCGACGGGCCGATACAAAATGATGACGCTGTGAATTGGCTTTGTGAACTGGAAGACTTCTTCAAGAACACCGTTGAGAAAGGAACAGTAGATGAAAAAATCGCCGCAATGCACGTAATAACACAACTGCAACTTGAACCCAATTGCGAACCTTATAAAACCTGTCCAGTAGGATACAGATTTCCTAATTTTGAGATAACAGAGTGCGTATTAAAGTCTATCGAAAAGCTCTTGAAAGGCCGGGACGCATTTCGCCGTGATCTTTCTGGACGAAAGAGAAAGACAGACTTGGAGGATATTCAAATAAATCTTCTTGAAAAATACAAGAAGAAGTTTGAATACCTCCAATCACAATTCTACCTCACCCCAGACAAAGAAACACTCCGTAAAACATCCGTCAAATTCCCTAATAACGTAGAAAAATGAAAAAGATAATTATCCCCTCTGTCATCGTAGTTTGGGTTCTCATAGCCCAAGGTTACTATATCTTGAAACTAAAACACGACCTAGACATCAGAAAGAAAATCAACGAAGAAACAATACTAGAAGTGTTTAATAAATCATTCGATTACGCTAAACATGAAGAATCACCAGAAGGCGAACCACTCGAAGAACCCGACTGCTTAAACAACAACTCGGACATAGTCGAAAGAATCAATATGCTCGAAATGCACCTAGACTACAACCCAAGCAAAAAATGGATCAAAGACGTTCTAAACCAAGCAAAAAATAAACTGAGCCAATAATGCCAATCAGATCATACAACGTCCGCTTCCCATCCATAGTCCACATCACAAAAGATCTAAACCTCCCAGAAAATTACAAGTGCCTAGAAGCAATCCTCCAAAACGCAGACATAGAAGTCGAAGTCGAAATCAACGCCGAAATCGACCCAGGATGGGATCCAAGTGGGGATAGCCCCGGCGCATCAGAACAAGCAAGCCCCACCCACTACAAAATCCTTAGTGTAGAAATCAACGCAAACACACAAGAATGCTCAAAAACTATCGAACTCCTCATGACCAATGAACAAAGAGAAGCAATAAAAGAAGCAGCAGAATTAATCCTCGACTACAAATGGGAAGAAGAATACAAACATCAAGCCTTGAGCCACCAATGAAACAAATAACAAAAGCCCAAATGTCTAACATCTTCACACAGATAAACGCACTAAAGTCCCTCGCAAACTCAAGTACGGCAGCAGTAGGACAAGCCGTATCAATTATTCAAGCCAAAAGAAGAGCCGCCACAGAAGCAGAACATAAACGTCTCGAAAATAAAACAAAAGGCATAAAGACCAAAGACCTCCGCACAGCAATAAACCTCGGCCTAGGCTTCAAAGAAGCAGCCCATGTAGGACTGAAAACAGTCAAAAAAATCAAAAATCACAAAATCGACCTCGAATGGATGGAAAATTTCATCCGACTTCTCTTCGAGAAAAACGACCACGATCTACATTTCAAGGTCATATGTGTAAAAAGCCCAACTTGGCAGTTGAACTCATCAAAATCATGGATCGCCATTCTCAAGCCACTTGAAGACTTATTATACTTCTCTTCAAACTTGGATCGACAAAAGAAAGACGCACAACACGACGCAGAAATACTTAATAAATTCATCCTCAACTTCTACGGCATAAAGAAAAGCCCTAAATCGCGATTAAAGCCCCCAAAGACAAAAAGGCCCCCACGACCCCAATAAAATAAAAAAAGGCCACAGAACGCAAGCCAGAGCCTCCTGGCCTGATTTCTCACCCCCAGATGGTTTAGAAGAAACAAGGAGCAAGACCATGAAGTGGGACAGTAAAAACAAGGATAGGCTGTATCGGCTGATCTTTTTGAGGTTCCAGAAAATGTCCCATCCAGCGGGGGTCTTTTATAATACCTTCTTGAATGAGTTTGGAATTGAAAAGGTACAAAAGGGAAAAAGGCTGAAGAACCGGGTCAACATGACCAGAGCCGCCAGTTTGTGGATGAAGCCGCACACCAATTCACCCGCCAGAGACAAGGATCGCGTCATAATCCTAGATCCATGGTGGGGACAAAGCGAAACCTATCCCAAATTGAGGCTTAGAGGATGCACAGACGGCCTCAGTATCCCCAAGGAAGTAGCAGAAAAATTCCTCGTGCTAGGTGTGCCATGAAGTGGGATAAGAAAATAAAAGAACAACTGCGGTCCCTCGTCAAGGAGAAATTGGATCAGATCCTCTCAGACCTACGCAACCGTGACGGCGACACTTGGGGATGGGCATTCTCCCAAGAAATAAACAACTTCTTGGACGCCTTCGAAATCAAGATGGTAAATTGGGACTGCAAATGGAAGACCATAACCTTAGCCGAAAACCACCGACACAAATGGAAAATCGGCGACCCAATCCCCCATTATAAACGAAGGAAAAACACCATCGTCATCCCCAGTCCCTACGACAGCAACTACAAAGGAAGATGGGACGCAGGCTTGGAAATCCCCAAGGAAATCGCAGAAAAATTCCTCGTACTAGGTGCGCCATGAAGTGGGACAAAGACAAGGAACATAGGCTGTACTGGCTCCTAGAAGAAAAATTTAAGCACCCCTTCGGAACAGTCCCCGACAGTTTCCTCAACGAATTCAACATACAATTCGTAGACCGCAAAATCGTCTGGGTGAATGGTCATGGAATAAGGGAAACAAAGAAGCCAAAGCCGCCTAAAAATTGCGTTATCGTCGAAATGAGCAAACAACTGACGGATGCCCACGCCGTATGGCACGAAGCCTTCAGCATCCCCAAAGAAGTAGCAGAAAAATTCCTCGTACTAGGCGTGCCCTGATTTCTCAACCCCAGATGGTTTAGTAAGAAGAAAGGCACATATGAAGACAATACGAACGCAAATCCTGCTCGGAATGAGTTTCCGCTCGGTGGCAGAATCCCTCGTCAAGCGTAAGTTCAACAATAGCGAAATAGACGCAGATTGGATGGAAGAGTTCCTTGGCTTTATCTTCAAGCAAAACAACCATTCAATCCAGTTCCGCTCGAAGAAAATGAATCCAACCCTACGCAAGCCAGAACGGACGTACTTGATCGCTAACGGATGGGAACTTTACTATTGGAAACAAGGGGATGATGAATTTTTCACTCGCAGAGAGTTTGAGAACCCCCACAAAGCCGCCGAAAAGGACATGAAAAGGCTCAACCGAATCATACTCGACCTCTACAATATCAAAAATCACACACCACGCAGCCAAGAAAGCAAGTCCAAAACCCAAGAGATCAGCCAAAAAATAAAGGCTTTGAAGTCGAAGCTAAAAAAAATGAAGTCAGATATAGAAAAATTGGAACAAAGGAAACGAGAGTTGTCTTAATGAATACAATGAAGAACCAAAAAACAATGAAGATCAAATATAGGTACAAGTTGGATTGGAATGGCGAGGCTGACTTGGCCGGTTTTGGCAAGTACATCACGGACAAGTCCTCTGGCATCTGGGCATACACAGGCAGCAGTTGTTATGTGGGCCAGAAAAGAGCAGTGGTCAGGGCAACTACTCGCAAGTCTATGGATATTGCTCTTCAAAAACTCAAGAATTGGGGACTTATTGATACTATTTCCGAAGGTCGGAGATATGTTGTTTCCGATACATTTAATTGATTGGTGGACAAATGACCATAAAATGGAACAACGAAAACAAGAAGAAGTTGTACAAGGCTCTGGTAATTCACCATAATGTCATGACATCGGGGCGTGATCGCGAGGAATGGAGAGCCAGACATTCTGTCGTACAAGTTTCGAAGTTAACGCGGGCTTGGCAAGAAAAAAAAGACGGAAAGTGGGTGAACGCCCAAAGCAAGGACCGCATTATCGTCGGCGATCCTGGTGGAGACCGTATGGACGGACTCAGCATCCCCAAAGACATCGCAGAAAAATTTCTCGCACTAGGAATACCATAAGCCCTGAATTCTTAGACCAATGAGTCATAATCAATGTAGTTATCTTTTAAATATTGCTGTTGATATTTTAACACACCTGGAGAAAAATAATGACTAATGATTTGCAAATTAAGCATTTCCAAGAATTCGCAAAAGAGGTTGAAAACTCTCAAGACTATCCACATAGTATTGAGTTTGATCCTTATGTTTATAGAGAAAATACTATTGCAAATACCGTTGTATTTGAACTAAATAATCTAATTTTAACCCTCAATGATAATGGAACTTATTTACTGGAGAAAAAATAATGATTGACAACAAAACTCTACAAGACGTTGTTATTAAAACCAGACGGTTTAGAAGAAACAAGGAGCATACCATGAGGTGGAATAAAGAAAATAAGAAGAGACTTAATGACCTCCTAAAAGGAGCAAATCACGATAGACTTCAAAATCTAGGGGTCGATATCATAAAGGCCCCCTTGGGAGAAAAAGAAAACCGGGAATATATTCTTATCCCAATCAATCTCGAACAGAATAAATCGCAATTAATCCGCTATCAATTGCAGAAAAATCCCAAATTCTCTATCCAAAAGATCATGGAAAAGATCGAGGAAGAATTCTGGGTCGAAGTCTATCCCAGCCTTGTGTCTCTAACCACACATTACGTCAGACATCATGGCCAAGGCGAAGAAACCAGCCCAGAGGTAGAACATCTCAAAATTCCCAAGGAAGTAGCAGAAAAGTTCCTCGTACTAGGTGCGCCCTGATTCTTTAATATCAGATGGCTTAAAAGAAACAAGGAGCAAGACCATGAAGTGGGACACTAAAGCCAAAGAACGTCTCTACAACACTCTGCACGACTGGCGTTGGTCGGGTACGGGGAGGGATTATTTCGTCCTATGTGAGTTCTATGAAAATTTCGACATCAGGCTGAGCGGGTCTGACTCAAAAAAACGTGTTTTTATTGATAGTCCTTTTGTTTTTGGAGAAAGACTCCAAATACCAAAAGAAGTAGCAGAAAAATTCCTCGTACTAGGTGTGCCATGACAAACTCGGAACTTGCCGAAAAAGTCTACGAAGTCCTAGAGAACAAATGCGAGGATTTCAAGGATTACAAACTCTGGTCCCAATACCTTAAAAGAATCAGCATACTCCCAAAAGACTACTACGATTCCCACGATGCCGCCGACGAACTAGCAGAACTAGTGAATGAAGGCACAGACTACATAATCTGCGGCGACCCCTTCTCAAGCGTCGTGAAGTCCATCGGAGGATACCAATTCCTCATGGTCCCCAAAGAACTAGCAGAAAAAATAGCAGTCTTAGGAACGCCCTAAACCATGAAAAGCCCAGAACTTGCAATAAAAGTTTACGAACTGCTACGCAAACGAAGGTATGAAAAAGATGTCGAATATATGGACAAATGGGATGATTTATTAAAAAAGTACGAAATACAATACATCAAGGTATATTTCGACGAAAATTACGCCACAGATAAAGATCTTTTCAACATCGTGAATTCGCCAACAAACAATTTTATTTATACAAGATGCCCATGCAGAAAAACAGGCGAGTATATTTTAAAAATCCCACTTAAAGTGGCTACAAAAATGGTCGTGCTAGGAACTTTGCCTTAAATCTACAACAGCGTAGAGATTTGAATTGAACCACACAAGGAAAGAACTCCAAGATGGCATCCCCCGATCCAAAAGCCCTCCGCCAAGTGTCTGTCGAAGATTTAGTCAAAGCCCAAAAATTCGTTGAAGAAATAGGAAACTTCGAAAAAGCCATGGCAAGCGTCGTAGTCTTCAGCCAATTCAAACAAGAACCAGACCCAAAGCCAGACCCAGAACCCGAACAAGAATACTACGGCGGAGCATAAAATACTCCAATAAAGCCTACATAGATACGAAGATAATAAAACCAGAGGAATACCATGAAAAAATCAAACTACTCCCTCTATCTGGCGGGACTCATCAACGAGTACGGCGCAGAGGACTTTGAAGGATCCAGAGATCGGGGAGATCAAAACCAAGAACCAGCGATAGACCAAAACTCACCCGAATTCAAAGCATGGTTAACAAAATTTGAAGAAGAATTCCCCGGAAAACAATACCCAGGAATGTCGCCAACCGACCAAAATAACCTATACACGGGCAGAATATTGAGCGTCCTAGACGAAACCGGGGCGACCGACAAATGGACCCAATACGCAAGCACGAGCAACCTCAAACAAATAATCAGTAACTACGAAAGTCTCGTACTGAATCTAGTGAGAATAGCACACCCAGAAATGCTAGAAGCATACAAACAATGGCACAGCATCGACTGAAAGCCATAGGCCCGCTTCAAGAAATCCAAAAAGCATGAACTTCGGACCAAAAACCCAGAAGAAAATCAGAAAGATCATCGCCTCCACCCTCGGACTCGGTGAATTCGACCCCATCGAGCCGGAATCGCTCCGGAAAAAAGGGTACAACACGGTCATGGTTAGGTATGAACAAGCCATAGGAGACCACACCAACAACGACTGTAGGAAACCCGAAGCCGGAAGCCAGTCCTTTCTTGTACTCCTAGGACAATCCGGACTGTCAAAGAACGGATTTTTAATCCTCGAAAAATACTGGGTGGAAATACCAAAGAACAAGGCATTAACCATACTCGCATTGAACCACCTACCAGACGCCTAATCTACAAACCCAAATCCTACCCAAACATAATGTAAAACACCCGGAACAGGAATAAAAATGGAATTTTATGAGGTTGTCAGTCTGATTGATAGGGCGACAGAGCGTATGCTTACCCTTGTGGATGTTGGGGGAATCCCCGATAACGATAAGATAGAAATGCTGGTTTCTTTGAGTAGAAAAATTCGCAACTTCTCCAAGTTAGACTTGAACCTCAAGGGTAATCCGGAAGATCTTAGGATGTTGGCGCAAGTGATCGACAGTGCGAGCGTGGCGTTGCCGGACGTGGGGACACATGGCCGTCAACTCGCAGAGGAAATGAATTTGATCAGCAGCAAGATCAGGCGAATATTGCACGCACGCAGTTAAATCATAATCCGTGGGTTTCTTACCCAAATCCCACCCAGACATAATATAAACAGTGGGTTTAAGACCCAATAATCAATTCACCCCTGCACAAATAAAAAAACGGCTAGAAAAACAAATAAAATACAAACAATATGTAAGATACGTTGTAATTAAATAAATTAAGTGTCTAGCCCGTCCTTTTTTTAAGCCATTTTTAACGCATATAAAGCCCTTTTTTAATTAAATGGTATGCCGTCGCGTGTGTAATCTAATGGCTTCTAATGTAATCTAATGATATTACAAGGGATTAGATGCGATAGGATGGCATAAAAAAAGATATCTGGAGTTACAAACGTTTTTCGATGTAATCTTTAATTAAGGTGTAGAGTATTCCGCCCCATAGTATTGTTACTCCTATGGTGGCGGTGATTATGAGGGCAACGAATAGTAATGTGATGAGTGGGTTCATTGTTCTTATGTATACATAGGGCATGAAGATAAATCACCATCCGATATGTCCTACCTTTATACATGATGATGCCACCAGGGTTGTTTTTTGTTTAGTTTCGTTGGTTGTTTGTTGTTATGTCTTGTATAGGGTGATGAGGTATTATTCGTCATGATCTCTTGATTTCTTCTTGCTGGATGGATATGATGGGGGCTGCACAAATTTTGGCCTGGGTCGTTCTGTCTGCTTCTCGTGTGTACTTGTAAGAAATCCAGTTTCTTTTATTGAAATAATATGGAAGCCAAGTTGCACGAGTTATTGAGTGACCGTTATGGCAGAATATGGGATAATGTTCGTAAGCGACAGAGTCCTGTGGGTACTGGTAGGTTACGTTGGGTTCATGGGCAGTGGGAGAAGATTTGTAGTTCTCTGGGTATTGAGAGGGTTCGAGACAAATTGCCCGTGGATGGTTATGTTATTGTCTGTGATCCCAAGCCTGGTGGCGCTTGGCTTAGGATGAGTTCTGAGGTTGCGTTGAAGATACTTGTTTTGGGGATGTAGGCGCACAAAATTTAGTTGTTGTTTTTTGTTTGTTTCTTTTTGTCTTTTCTGTAAGAAAAGTCTTTTCTTTTATTGAAACAATATGAATTTCTCGGATGCTGTTAGGTCTTACATAGACAATTGGACTCCCGAGATGGATATTCCGAGTAATATGAGCACAGAAGATATAATTTCGTTCATGGATGACTTGCAGCCTTATTTAGAGGATTGGTTGCCGAAGGAGGTTGAGGAGTCTGGCATTCGTCTTCCTTTGCGGTCCCATGTGGATTTTTATGATTGGGATGGGTTGTGTTATGTTTGTTTGTGGTTGGCTTATAGGCGTCGGGGTCCTCTTCCCCTGAATTTGCATACCCGGATGGTATTGGGTGGAGGCAGTCAGTGGTCAAAAATGTACATCGAATATTTGGAGAGTTCTGATGCGACGACAGATGCGGGCGGTTAAGGAGACTGTTTCTCGGCCGGCGAATGTTTGTACTCCTCGTTATGCGTTGAAGAAGGCTCGGGCTGGGGTCAAGTTGAATCGGTGGGAGTTGGAGGGTGTTGCGGATAATCCGGCGTATGCTTTGGAATATGCACAGAGTGTGCTGGGTGGTCCTTGGGAGCCTGGTGAGGCGGCGATAATTCGTAGTTCGAATTGTTCATTGAATTATGCTCGGGATGTTGTGCGAGGTCGTTGGGAGAAGGGTGAGGCTGTTATTTCTGGGTGTGCACATGCTTCATTGGCGTATGCTTCTTCTGTAGTTGGTGGTCGGTGGGAGAGGGGTGAGGCTACGATACTTACGGAGTTTGAGTGTGCGGTTAAGTATGCCAAGACTTGTGTTCAAGGTCGTTGGTCTGCGTTAGAGGATAATATTTTGGTATGGGTTCATAGGAACAAGGATTGGGATTGGGTAGATCCGGTTGATATGGTGACGAAGTATTTAAAGGCTATTGGTGGTGTCCGTTGGTCTGGGCTTGAGTCTGTATTGATGGAGAAGAACCGGGCGAAGTTGACCTATAGGTATGCAGTTTTGACGGGTGGTCGTTTGGTTCCTGAGTTGCATCAGAAGATGATGATGTTTAGTTTTGACAATAAGCGTTCGGTGTGGTCGAAGCGGTATCTCCGGTTTTTGGAGGTTTGTGAGCGTCGTGCCATTCGGTACATGCAAGATTTGGATTCTGATTCTCGGGCTGAGCTGATTTCTAAGGTTCAGAGGGGTTAAGGGGGAGTTCAAGTTCACAATGCAAAGAGTTACTTTGCAAGACTGGAACGACGGAAAACGACAAGGAAATTAAAATGATACCAAAGATCATTCTTGACAATGTGATCATCGAATCAGCGCAGAAAATAAAAAATTCTGCCGAAAAGGATCTTGAAATTGTCTGTGGGCTACATGATGCTGTCAAGGCAATCGAGGGTGTAGGAATCCTTGAGGAAGGAGGCGACTTTCCCCAGTTTTTCGAAGACTGTAAGGAGCAGCTCAAAAGACTTGTTGAAAATCCCTTGCAAGAACTAAAGGGCGAAGATTTCGACGAAGTTTATGATTATTATGTGTTCTACAGTGAAGTTTATTTTAACTCACATTTTGATTTCGTCGAACTGTGGCCCAAAGTAATGCCCAACACTATGGAGACACTTGAATCTTTGGGAATAAAGTTGGGATGGTGTATCCCCACTTGTAGTGGTAATTTTGAGAGGTGAGCTTTCGAGCTGCTGGCCGGTTTGATTTTGGAGCATGTGCCGACAGTTGCTTTACAGTGTTTGTTTTTGAACTAAGATAGCCTTGGATTAACGTTGCTTTACACTTTCTGTTTTTGAACTAGAATGCCTTTTGAAAGGGATAAAAATGAAGAACATTAGGACGGCTGAATTCAATTTGAAGGGACTTACTCCTCTTCTGATGCACGCGGATGACGTTGAGGCTTCTGATTTGTTGAAGGATTGGCGGAAGAGTCCTGGCAACAAGAACCAGAGTGTTGCTGGTGATGATCGGAGTCCTGCTTGGACTTGGCAGACTTACTGGTATTTGGATGAGCGGGGTAATTTGTCGATTCCTTCGGACAACTTGATGCGTTGTTTGTGTAAGGCTGGGGCTAAGATTATTCTGAAGAAGCAGACTTCTTTCAAGGAGTTGACTCAGACTGGTCTTTGTCTTCCTAGTGACACTCTTGATTTTCGGAATGCGGGTAGTTCGGTTCCCGTTACTGAATTTGTTGAGCATCGGGACGAGAAGTTTGTTGATCAGAAGAAGCGGGCACAGAAGGCTGGGTTTGATCTTCTTGTGAAGAGGGCTGCGGTTGGTCAGAGCAAGCATGTTCGTGTGCGGCCTATGTTCCGTTCGTGGTCTGCGAGTGGTACGATTCAGGTTACTGCTCAAGAATTTGATTCGGAGAAGCTTCAAGAGTTGTTTGACTTGGCTGGAACGGTTGGTCTTGGGGATTGGCGTCCTGGTAGCAAGACTCCGGGTAGGTTTGGCATGTTTGAGGCTACGGTCAGGTTCAAGTGAATTATTCCTCCCGGTGCGGGAATTGGCTCGCACCGGGAGGCAATTGTATGGTTTGGCGTGGCGAGGTTAGGCAAGGCGTGGTAAGGCCAGGTGTGGTAAGGCGAGGGAGCCAATGGCTCATTTACAAAATTGATGGTTAGGTCCGGCACGGCGGGGCACGGCATGGCATGGCTCGGCGTGGTGCGGCGAGGCTAGGGAGCCAATGGCTCATTTACAAAATTGAGGAAAGCGGTTCGGCCCGGTAGGGCATGGCGAGGTCCGGTCTGGCGGGGCTCGGCAAGGCCGGGTTAGGTCTGGCATGGGAGCCAATGGCTCATTATAAAATACGCGGGGTTAGGTTTGGCTCGGCGGGGCGAGGTTGGGTCTGGCGAGGTAGGGCGAGGGAGCCAATGGCTCATTTACAACATTTGAAGCAAGGGCCGGGCGGGGCAAGGCATGGCAAGGCGCGGTATGGCATGGCCGGGCAAGGCAAGGGAGCCAATGGCTCATAACAAAATTAATGGAAGCGGTTCGGCAGGGTGTGGTGCGGCAAGGCATGGCAAGGTCCGGTCCGGCTAGGCATGGGAGCCAATGGCTCATTTATTGTCACCACAGTCACACATCTCGATCCTGAAAAGGCTATGCCGGAAGGTAAGGCGTGGTACTACAATACGGTCTGGTCAGGTCCGGTAAGGCATGGCGAGGCATGGCCCGGTCTGGCGAGGTTAGGCTAGGGAGCCAATGGCTCATAACAATAATAAAAAGGTGATTTATGAAAAACAAGTTTGAGTTTGTGCTAAAGGGAAAAGACAACTCCCCTCTTCTGATGAATTCACATTCCGATGGGACTACTTTCAATAATTTTGATCAAAGGGATCCTTCTTGGTATTGGCAAACAAGGTTGGAATTAGATAAAGAGGGATTCTTTACGATTCCCGGCGACAATTTGACTGCTTGTCTTGTTCGTTCGGGTAGAACATTGAAGGGCACAGACGATTTTTGCTGTGGTGGGTCGCCCATCATGCCGAAGTTCGCTACGTCTTCATTGATTGATGAGGAGAGTTTGATCTTTTCAAACAACGGTCAGCAAATCAACATTGCGGAGTTTTTGGAAAACAGACACGAGAACTTTGAAGATCAACGGGCTCGAGTTCGCAAACATGGTTTTGATCTGTGGGTCAAACGCGTAATAGTTGGAAAAACAAAAATTGTAAGGGTTCGCCCAATTTTCAAGAATTGGGAGTTGAGAGGATCTATCATTGTGACCGATGAGTGTGCAAGTGTTTTGAAAGAAGTTTTCGACAATGCTGGCGAACACGTTGGTCTTGGAGATTGGTGTGGCACTGGTAGATTTGGTGCTTTCAATGTAGAACTGAGCAAAGAAATTGGGCTGGTTGAGGCTTTGGCTTAAAGTGGCATGGCAAGGTGAGGTCGGGTCTGGCTCGGCGTGGTGCGGCGAGGCAAGGGAGCCAATGGCTCATTTACAATACACGGTTGGGTCTGGCATGGCTGGGCGAGGTGAGGCTGGGTCTGGTCTGGCAAGGGAGCCAATGGCTCATTTACAACATTGATGGAAGCGGCTCGGTTGGGTGCGGTGAGGTAAGGCAAGGTGCGGCATGGCATGGTAAGGCGAGGGAGCCAATGGCTCATTTACAAAATTGATGGAATCGGTGAGGTACGGCATGGTGCGGCATGGCATGGCATGGCCTGGCTAGGCGAGGGAGCCAATGGCTCATTTAAAATTTATGGTTCGGTGTGGCTTGGCGAGGTTAGGTCAGGTCTGGCTCGGCGGGGTGCGGCATGGGAGCCAATGGCTCATTTAAAATTTATGGTTCGGTGTGGCTTGGCGAGGTTAGGTCAGGTCTGGCTCGGCGGGGTGCGGCATGGGAGCCAATGGCTCATAAAAATCAAAAGGGTGAGGTAAGGAGTGGTAGGGCTAGGTCGGGCTTGGCCGGGCAAGGCATGGGAGCCAATGGCTCATTACAATACACGGTTCGGTAGGGTAGGGCGTGGCTGGGTATGGTATGGTATGGTCCGGTAAGGTACGGCATGGGAGCCTATGGCTCATTACAACATTAGGTGTGGTGCGGCACGGTCGGGTTAGGTGCGGCCAGGCGCGGTAGGGCATGGCATGGGAGCCAATGGCTCATAACAAGGAGAAAACATGAAAGCTGACAAGTACAAGAGCGTTGTGGACAGTCTTTTTTCTTATTTCCATAAGTATGGGAAGGGCGACACTGTTCGTTGGGAGGATATTGAGAGGATCATGGGCCTAGGGAGGGATGATCTTGGTGGAAGAACCATTGTGAAGAGGTTGATCCGGGACATTCTCAAGCGCCGGCACATCACATGTTTCGTTGACATCAATGTGGGAGTTCGTCTTCTCACTGACATGCAAGCGGCTGTTGAGGTTCCCGGCATGAGGCAGACTCGAGCCAAGAGGCAGATTCGAAGGGGTCTGAGGGAGACTGCGTTTGTGGAAGTCCAGAATCTCACAGAAAGGGCTGCGCAGACGTTGGCCATCAGTCGTAGGGCTATGAAGGAGGAGCAGCGGCACCTCTCGCAGTCCGTCAAGGAAACTTCTACTCTTCTGAAGCCGACTCAGAGAATTTTTTAAAGGAGATCTGCATGTTGACTGAAATTTTTATTGTTGTGATGTATTTGGGAACGATGATGGGAATGGTTTTGTTTTTGGCTTTTGTTTGCAAGTTGGGTGATTTGGGTTTTTATTTTCTTGGCTGGATTGACAGTGTTCTTCAAGATCGTTATATGAGGCGATTGGCGAAGAGGCCTGCACAAATTTCTGATGTTGTTGATTCGGATCGGGTTTGTCGTGTATCGTAAGAAAACCGATTCCATTATTTGAAACAAATGAAGTTTTTCCCGTGATTTTGAGAGGTGCTTTACAAGGGCGGAAAAATTTGCTAGAATGTTTTTGAAGTATTTTTTCAACACGAGGAAAACATGGCGCGCAGCGGCAATAAGTCAGAATTGATTCGGAAGTATTTTGAGAGCAATCCCCAGTCTTCTGTGAAGGATTGCATTTCGGATTTGGCAGAAGGTGGCGTGGAGGTTTCGTATGCCTTGGTTTTTGGTGTACGGGGTCGGATGCCGAAGGATGAGGTTCCGGTTGTTGAATCGGAGCCATCTTTGAGTGAGATGAAGTTGGTTCGGGATTTCGTGGAGAAGAGCAATTTAGATCAAGATTTGGCCGTTCAAATTTTGAAGGAGTTTTCTCATCTTGTGCGTGGCATTGGCACAATAGATCGTTTTGATCGTGTGCTTGATGGTTTTGGCAAGTGTTCTAAGATTTTCTCTTCGCCGTCAGAGATCGTGCCTGGTGTTGAGCCTACTGTGCCTTCTGTAGAAGAGCCGGCTGTTTCGACGGGCGGCTCATATCATGATGTGAATGATGACGAAGAAGATTCCTGAAAATCTTTATCTGGATGGTTAGAGATACAGCCAAGGAGAGGTTCACGGCTCTACGGAACAATAGTTCTGCGAAACTGCTAGTTCCTCTCCTTGGTTCCTGAAAATCTTTATCTGGATGGTTAGTGGGAAGTTCCGACACGCTTTCAAACAAAGGGAGACTCTGAAATGGCCGACACGCTTATCGAGAAGGGCAATCCGATTTCTGGTGATCTGACGGCGGAGGTTCGTGCTTGCCGTGCGGTGGATCAGCCGATGCTGGTGTTTGGTTCGCCGGGGGTTGGTAAGAGCGATCAGATCCAAGCGGCTGCGGACGAGGACGATCTGGTGATCGACCTTCGGCTGAACAGTCTGGAAGCCATCGACATGCGTGGCCTTCCGATCATCAAGAAGGACGAGAACAAGAATCCGGTGGCGGTTGAGTGGGTTCGTCCCGAGTTCCTTCCCGGCGAGGCTGGGATTGTTTCGGAGGGCAAGTTGTATAAGAAGGGCATCGTGTTCTTGGACGAGTTGAACACGGCCCAGCCTTCGGTTCAGAATCCGGCCTTGCAGTTGGTGCTGGATCGTCGGATTGGCAAGCATACGCTGCCCCGGTCGTGGTACATCTGTGCTGCGGCGAATCGGGCAGAGGATCGTGCTCATACCTATCCGCTGTCGGCTGCCCTTCTGGATCGTTTTGCGATCTATGACTACAGTCCCGACCATCACCACTGGACGAAGTGGGCGATGCAGAATGGTGTCCATGAAGATGTGATCGGCTACATCTCGTTCTCGCCGTCCTCGCTGCTTGCGGGGCGTAAGGACGAGTATAGTGCGTCGGCCAATCCCCGGTCGTGGTGCTATGTGAGCAAGCGGCTCAAGGCTGGGCAGAACGCGATGAGCCAGATTCGGGCTTGCGTGGGTGCGGTTTCGTCGGAGTTCTGTGCGTACCTCAAGGTGTGTGCATCGCTCCCGAACATCGCTCGTCTGGTGGAGGGTAAGGAGACTTTCACTGAGAACCGGCGGGAGATTTCGGTGGCGTATGCGGTGGCTAACGCTATCGCATCGCATCTTCTGTCGCATGAGACTCCCGAGAAGGTGTTGGAGAACTGCGTCAAGGTGATTTCGGGTATCTCGCCCGAACCGGCCTCGCTGTTCTACCGTCGCATCATGCTGACGGCTCCCGAGAAGATCAAGACGGCACTGTTCCACAGCAAGGCTGTCGCGGCTTGGATCAAGGCCAACAGTGAAATCCTCCACGGTGCTATCACCGTGACTTGAGAAAGCGTGTGGGCCACCGTCCCCCCGATGGGTTCGCTACCTTCGGGGGGACGGGGGTTCCTTTCCTGAAAATATCATCTTGGATGGTTGAGAAGGTACAAGGAGACAAACCATGAACGCAACGATTGATAAAAGCCGGATCGACCAGTTCACGAAGAACATGAACATCGTGATGCTCGCCTTCGCCCGCGAGTTCCCTTTTTGGGGTGTGATGAGTGAGCGGTGCAGTTTCAGCGTGGTGGCTGGCAAGGATCATTTCTGCCAGACCGCTTGCATCGACAAGTTTGGGAATGTGATTTTCAACTTGGACTTCTATGACAAGTTGACGGTCAAGCAGTTCCTTTTCCTTGTCGCTCACGAACTGTGTCACTTCATTTTTGAGCATAGCGGTCGCATGGGTAGCCGTGAACACATGATGTGGAACATGGCTACGGACTATGCCATCAACCTCATGCTCAAGCATCAGTTTGACAAGCCCGACTTTCTCATCAAGGAAACGCTTCTTGACGAGAAGTACGATGGCATGACTGCGGAGCGGATCTACGAGGATTTGGAGAAGAACGGCACTGGCGGTCGCAAGGTGTTTGTCGTTGATCTCAACGGTGACGGTGATGGTGAGGGTGATGGCGAGATGCCGGGGGATGGTGATGTGGTTGTCATTCGTGATCGTCGCGTCCCTCTGCCCGAGAAGAAGCCGGGGCAGAGCAAGGAGCAGCACGATCAAGAGATGAAGGACTATATCCGGTCTGCCATCTGTGAGGCTTACACTTGTGCCAAGAATCAAGGTTCCATGCCATCGGGGATGGAGCGGGTGATCGTGGGCTATCTCAAGCCCAAGGTGAATTGGCTGCAAGCCCTTCGGCAGAAGTTGCGGTTCGGTGCTTCCCGTAAGTCGTCGCGTGACATTACATGGTCTGTGCCTAACCGGCGGTTCCTTTCGGCTCCCTACATCTTCCCGAGCAACATCGGCCCCGATGCTCCCAAGATTGCCTTTGCCATTGACACTTCTGGTTCAATGAGCGAGCAAGACTTGAAGCAAGCCATCGGGGAGTTGGAGGACATTCGCCGGAAGTTCAATGCCAAGGTGTACTTCCTCGACTGTGATGCGGGCGTGTATGAGTCGCGTTGGATTGATCCTTATGAGCCTCTGCCCGACCTTCAAGGCGGCGGCGGCACTGACTTCGCCCCCGTGTTCCAGCACCTCATTGAGAAGCGTATCCAGCCCGACTATACGGTGTTCTTCACCGATGGTTACGGCAACTTCGGTGACGATCCGACCAGCAAGTTCGATGTGCTTTGGGTGCTGACCAACCAATCGGTTCAGCCCCCGTTCGGTGATGTGGTTCGCGTCGATGTGGATAACGATAGCAACTAAGGAGGCGGCAGCATGACCAAATCTGTCAAAACTAAGAAGCCATCCGAAAAGAAATTAGAGCGGATGATTCATTGGTTTGTTGAACTGGCGGCGGGACATCCCGTTCCCAAACAAGCCAAGAAGAAGGCGTAGTGCGATTGATTTTATTTGATTGGATAGTTACTCAACAACAAGGAGAATGAAAAATGGAAACGACGAAGAAAGAGATCAAGCGTCCGAGGATCAACAAGGAAGATTTCATTAGGGCTTGGATGACCGTTTACAATAACGGTGGAAGCCAGAGTGATGTTGCTGAGATTCTTGGTTGCACCCAAGCCGGCGTCGCCTCTAAGAGCAAGACGCTCGTCGAGGAGGGCGTGAAACTTCCCGAGTTGAATAAAAAGCGTAAGGGCTCGACCGATGTCGAGGGGCTCAACAAACTTATTGATAGTCTGATTGTTGAGTAGTAGATGATTTTTTTACATGAGACGATCATCTGCTGTGTGCTTTTGGGTTACTTCTGGATGTTCTTGGATCACATAAGGGAAAATAAGATGAATGTAGAACAACTCAGAAAGAGCGGCTACAAGGTTCGTGTGATCCATTCCCGCCGAGGGAAGACCATGCAGAGGATGGACGGCGGCTTGGTTCAGACGGTCTCTGAACGGGGAGGGATGACTGTTGTGCAAGTCCGCACCCCAGATGGGGAAGAACTTGAAGGCGTCGCTCTTTGTTCGTCCAAGGACAATTTCAACCGCCGCATGGGCGTGAAGATCGCTCTTGGTCGTGCCCTCTGGGCAAGACCTAGTCTAGAGGGGGCTGATGATCTACATCGTCATGTCTAAGAACGGTAGCAACCACAAGAAGATCGAGGGGGTGTTTCAAGAAGAAACATCCGCCATGTTTTATTTGCAGAAACTCTTGAGCGAAAACCGCTGGACGAGGACGCCCAAAAAGGTTTTTATTGAACCTTACGAGTTCAATGACTGGTGCCCCGAGATCAGCAAATTTGTTCTTTCTGGTTCCTGAAAACGCGATCCCGGACGGTATTGTGTTATCCCCAAGGAGAGAACTATGAGGTGGTCTTTTGAGGCTCAAACGAAACTCGTCAGCGTAGTCGGCGAAAAAATCAGCGGCTTTTCTTGTGAAGAAGAGGCTCATTCATTCTTGAATGCGCATGGAATCAAAATTTGTTGGAAGTTCTCCATCGGGCGCCCGGGCAAGCCATTTTGGCTAGATCAAGATAGAAAGAAATTTTGTAAAAGCCAAGGCAAAATAGTGCCTAGCGTTTCGAGATTGCTCAAGAACCCATGTTGGCGGGCGGATTTTCCGGGCCTTCTCCATTCTGCTGGGTTGGTTGTTCCCACAGATGTCGCAGAGAAAGTGGTAATTCTTGGCTTCATCTAAGTCTTGACTTATTGCGGATAGGTTTGTATAAGTAAAAATCCAGGCATGTGGTGTTTTGATAGGACCGGGTTGGATCATGCCATCCGCCCCATTTTCAAGGAGGCTTTATGAAGAGTGCAATCGTTGCACTGGCGTTCTGTGTGGTGTTGAGTGGTGTTGCTCATGCCAAGCCAAGGCGTGGCTATACATATTCGACACCGAGCTATTCCCAGCCGACGAAGACTTACTCCTACACCTCCAATAATGGAGCGGGTGGCAGTGACCAGGAACGTTGTCAGGCCGAGGCCAATTATATGGCTGCCAACAACATCACGGGTCATGTCTGGAGTTGCATCGGCAGTTTCGAGGGTGTTGGTTATGGTTCGTCACCTAACTGCAACACTTGTACCCCGAGCGGCAACATGAGCCTCACGGGCGACGCCAGTGCTCAAGGTAGCAATGGCCGTTGGTATCGTGTTCGTTCGTGGCGTTGAAACACCCTAGGAGTCCTACTATGCGTACTATGATAATCTGTGCCGCAATTCTGTTCTGCTCCCAAGCCCATGCAGCCGAGTGCAAGAACGGTAAGTGCGGAATTCGGAAGGTCACCAACGGCACTGTTACGACCGTTCGTAATGTCACCCGAGAGACCGTCCGAGTAGTGACACCTCCCTACTGTCCTAACGGGAAGTGTAGGGTTAGTCGATAATTGATTGAGTGGTGAACTACGGTTCCCGCATTGTGGGGAACCGGCGAATAATTATAATGCGAGACTTCAAAATAGCGGCGGGAGAGACGAATCTCGGTTGATGGCATTTCACCACCATCTTAGCCCGAGATGAAACCTTCCCGCCGCTATTTTTTTTGATTTTGGAAGCGTGGCGCAATTGGTAGCGCAGTGGACTTTTAATCCATTGGTTGTGGGATCGTACCCCACCGCTTCCACTAAAAAATACTTCAAGGATCATCCTCTTATAGAGGATGAGTCCTTTCAAGTTGTCCCCCAAGTACAGAGAGAGTGAAATTTTATTTGAGGTCGCCGAGGATTTCTTCGGCACGCCTGTGAGTTGGTCGGTTGAGGGTGACGGGGTTTTAATTCATAAGAAGGAGTGGAACTTCCAAGACGAAGACCACTACTACTTCTTGGAAGTCGAGCACAGAGATGGGGCCGACATTCCTTCAATTAATATCACATCCGAGCGTATGGAATATCCAGGGCGACGCTGGGTTCCAGGAACATTTCCTAATAGGTTGAGTAATTTCGTCAACAAGGTCAAGAAGCCTTGGGACGATTGGACGGAAGAAGAACTTCTTTCTGATCCAATGTGGATTGTTTTTTTGAGTCTGGACGGTTATACGTCAGACGTTCTCCACAGTGCGATGGTCATGTGGAGTTATGAACGCCCTGAAGATCCGTGGATAAAAAGGTATTTCAAGGAATGTCAAAAATCAGCCCCCAAATCGCACGAAGGCTCAAGGCACGCCCTTACTACGCCTTCCTCTATGCCCGTAACATCTTGAAGGGCCGGCTGCCCGAGAAAATAGAAGAGGTCTTTGCAAAAGACCCCCATAGTGCCTATCTTTACGCAAAGCATGTGGTGAAGGGTCCTCTGTCCGAGTTCGTGCATAACGCCCTCGTCATAAATTGTTTTGAAAAAACTGATGCCAGACAGTTTGTGAGTATGTACCTCAAAGACTTCTGTACGGAGGAATGATGGAACTCACTATTGATTTGGGCAATTATGCGGGCGACGCAAAGGGCCTCATTTATTTGCTTTACAGCCTCAAGAGCCATAATTCGTGGCATCCGACTCACGAGGACGAGATCGAGAAGGTAACTTGTAGAACGCCCAGCAGCGCCCTCAAATACACGGGCCTCGTAATGAAGGACGGCATTAGCACAGATGCCGAGAAGGTCTTCCTCAAGAATCCGGGTCTAGGTGTACGATATTTAATCCGCATTAAAAAGAAAGCGTTCTCCGACCCCGAGACCCAGAAAAAGTTCTGGAAGAAGGTTTTGAGAGACCCTCAGATCGCCTTGGCGTGGGCACAAACCTTCGGAAGACTGTCTGAAGTCGAGGAAGAAGTGTTCTTGAAGAACACGTATTCAATGCGGAATTACGCTTATTTTGTCATTAAGGGCAAGTTTCCAGAGAGGATCCACAACATGATTCTTCTCAAGAGTTACGAGGAAATGAGTCCAAACAGCAAAAAATATCTCAGCGAGTACATCAAATACACTTCCTGAAAACAATTGCCCGGATGGTATAGAAGAAGAAAGGGACAAAACCATGGACTTCAAAATACCCAAATTCCGCAGCACCACGCGCCTTGTTCTCTGGATGAGGAACAACTGGACTCACCTCCGCCAACCCGAAACGAATCGGGCGAGGCTTCCAGCCGAGAGAGAAGAGGTCTTCTTCACGAGCAAGGAAAATCCGACTGTCATTGCTTGCAATTTGGCCGAGTACGCTCTTCGGACGGGAAGACTCGAAGAGAAGTTCGAGCAACTTCTCAAGGCTGACGCCGGAGCGACCTTGAGGTACTTGAATACTATGAAGCACTTTGAAGAAACGATCAGCGAGGATTTGCTGGATTCGTTGAAGGGGAAAAGCCCTCAACTTTTGAGTTGGGCCAAGACGACCGGAAGGCTGCCGACTCATTTAGAAGATTCTATGGACGACCCTAGGTTCTGCTTTACTTATAGCAAGGAAGTTTTGAAGGGTCGTCTTCCATCTCACTTGGAGAGCGTGTTCTTCAAGGACTCCTACATTGCCAGTAGGTACGCTTTCGAGGTGATCCGGGGATTTTCTTCTGTGCGTTTGCCCGAGGAACTTCACAACTTCATGGTGATGAAGAGTTTTGAAGACCCAGAGAACAAGTACGTCAAGTCATATATCGAGGCGAGTGAGAACGATCCGAGCAAGACGGGCAATTTGTCCGTCAAGTCCTGACACATGGAGAACAAAATGGCAAAATCTTTCAAGCAATTGATTAAGAAGACCGGAAACAAGAAGACGAAGGCTATCGCCAAGAAGCGAACTTCGGAACTGACCGAAGAGGTTCTGAATGATTTTGTGAAGACTCGTCTCGAAGACGGCTTCCACGAAATTGTGGGTCTTTTGATCGATATGGAAGAACAGAAGAAAACTAAGAAAGAAAAGAAGGTTATCGGGGCCGTCGTCAAGAAGATGTGGTTCTCCAAGATTAGAGAAATATACGACATCTATTCCAAGCTCGAGCTAAAGCGAGGCTGGCGCAGCCTTTCCAAGCCGGAAGATTTAATCCCCCAGTACAATTATATCAAGCAATGGCTGGACGACAACAAGTTTATTGTGGAGGAAGACTACATCAACGAGTATGGAAACCACGAGATCTGGCTTCCTGGGTACGATGATCATTGGGAACTAATTGATCGTTAAGGAAGTTCCTGATTTTCTCAGTCCAGATGGTTGAAGTATCAAAGGAGAAAACGATGGACTTCAAAACTCTGCCCGCCAAGACGCTTTACACGATGGCTCATTACCGATGGAGGTATAGCCGCTCTCGTAATGACTTCAAGACCTACATCAATAACGCTTGGTTCTTGACTCCAGTTTTTAAGGAACTCACGGGCAAGAACCCTCGCTGGGGGTTGGCAACAAGAACCCTCGCTGGGGGTTGGCAAAATAACATAAGTGCCGAGGACAAGCCCTTTGCGGATCAGTCCGCAGAGATCATGACTAAATTTTGTGAGATGACGGACGCCGAAGTTGAAGGGCTTCTTGTGTCTCGTAGCACACTGGACGCCGCCCACTACAGCATCAGATATAAGCGATCCCGGCTGGATCCCGCCGTCGAGCGGGAATTCATGGAGAAGTGCAAGGGCAAGAAAAGTAGGATGAACGCCCTCATCATCTACTGCGGCAAGTGGGAGATCATGCCCGAAAACATGACCGAGATCACCATGATCGCGGGCTTCGAAAGGGGCAGACGAGGTAGGATCGGCAGCGATTTCATCAAGAAGTTGGCCGAGAACAAGAGAAAGTGCAAAGACCTCCTTGTCCAGATCATGAGTCTGGAAGGGATCGACGAAAACGAGCCGATTACAAAAATTTTAGAGCGGCTTTGATTTTCTTTTCTTGGATGGTTGAAACAACACAAGGAGAAAAACAATGTACATCCCCAAGTTCCGTAGCACCCGCCGTCTGGTCACCTTCTGCCAACTCAACTACGTCAAGGAACGCCTTCCCGCTGAGAACGAGAAGTGCTTCTTTAGCGGCAAGGAAAATCCGTCTAACTTGGCATCCAATGTTTCCAACTATGCAACCATGGTTGGTAAGTTGGACAAGGCCTTGGAAGATTTGCTCAAGGTGAATCGCAAGGCCTTGCTTTCATACCTTGGTACGCTCAAAATGCGTAACGTTGAGATTCCTTCGGAACTTGAAGACGAACTCAAGGGTGATGACGAAAGCCTTTTGAAGTATGCAAAGGATATCGTCCGATCCCGGCTCCCGAGCCGTTTGGAAGATACTCTTTCGCACCCAAGTTACTGCGTCTCATACTGCCAGTTCATCCGAATTGCGTTGCCCGAACACATCGAAAACAAAGTTTTCACGCCCAACGAGAAGCACGACGGCGACTACATTGCCACTCAACTTCCCAAGTACGCTAACGCGACCGGGGTGTTGAGGGATAAGTTGAAGCAAGTCTTGAAGCACAATCACTCGGCCATCATTGAGTACGGCAAGTGGCTACGGATGAATGGAATGCCAATGGATGCTGAACTCCGGGACGAACTTGCCGGAGACAGCCACCGCCTCATCGAATTGGCCTCCATCATCGGTGGCCGACTGCCCGAGCATCTGGAAAAGACACTGAGCGAACCATCGTGCTGCTACAATTACGCTCGTAACGTCCTTCGCGGCCGTCTACCACCGGAACTTGAGGCGAAGTTGGTAAACGGCCCGGACTACTGCGTCAAGTACGCGGAAGAGATCGTCCGTGGCCGTCTCCCAGAGGAAATTGAGATTGGATTGATGAAGGATCACAACGCCGCTGTAAGGTACGCTTTCAGCGTGATCCGTGCGTTCGCACCAGTCCGTCTGCCCGAGCAGATTCACGCCTACCTCGTTATGAAGAGTTTTGAGTTGCCGAACGATACACTCATCAAGAAGTACATTGACGCTTGCGACTCCGACCCGAACAAGACGGGAAATTCTTCAGCAAGGGTCTCCTGATTTTTCGATCCCAGATAGTTCTAAAACAAAGGAAAAAATATGACCACTTCGCAACTCGCGACTGATGATCTTGAAATCCTCACAAAATTCTTTCGCGCAACAGAAAACGAAATCGTCATGAAGTTTTACTGGATGCTTTCTGACCAGTTTGGAATTAATAGAGATAAAATCGTTAAGGAAGCCGGAGACGCTTTCAATAAAGAGCATCTGGCCATCTACCCGGGCCAGAAGATCTTCTTGAGGCGTTTCTTGAGATGGTGCAAGGCGTACGAAGTCATTCCTATTATTGGCCCAGACAAATCAGATGAAGGCGATGAGGAAGGCGACGAACCTATCTCAGAAGAGACCCAAAATCTTTATGACGAAATAGATAACCGCATGCACGCCTACAAGAAAGAATGTGAAAAGTTTTGCAAACAGATCGGTCTTGAGACCTTAAAAAATAAGGAAGGCATTGTCCACTGCCAAGTCTTGCAATCCAAGAAAGGACACGTCGCAATTGACAACCCTTGTGAAGGCGGACATGTAATAGGAAAATTGGCTGTTCCCTTGGATCTAATCAAAAAATGTGTGATTATAGGATTCATCCCAGAAGAGTCCTGATTTTTCAAAACCAGATAGTTATAAAAACATCAACCCAACCCCGAAGGAACAGAAAATGAACAATGTCGTTGCGACGGCTCTGGTCAGCATCTACGAGGATCTCTGCGGCGATCTGCTTCCCGGTGAGTACACGGTGGACGAGGTGGTCTCGCTCCGCATCACCGGCACCATCGTCAAGCTCGAGGACGAGGAATACAAACCTACGACCAGCGTTTCGCTGCTGGCGACGCTGGAGTTCCTCATCCCTCATCTTGGGGCGACCCGTGAGATCGCCTTGGAGAAGATGCGTGCGGCAATGGAGGCGGCACTTCTGGCCGGGGCCAAGGGGAAGACCACTATGCCCAAGCCCAAGGATGTGGAGGCGGCCAAGAAACTGATCGAGAAGAAGTATCTCGGCACCCTTCCCCCAGCCACCCGTACCGGAAAGACCCTTGTGGACTGCAAGGCCGAGCCAGTGCTCACCACCGCCCAGATCGGTGCGGAACTTCTCCCCAATGTCGTTGTCGAAGAAGAAGCAAAGGCAAACTGAAAGGAAACAAATGAGCAAGATCAGTGTCGAGGAAATCTCCGATTCTAGGTTGGCTCTTCGTGTGTTAATCAAGCAAAGGGATGCGGTCATCCGTGCCGAGCAAGAGCGCATTCGAGAGCATGAAGAGCGTGCGCGTCGTGAGCAAGAAGCGAAAGATGAATCCTACAATAAAGCCAAGAGCAACTTCGACGAAATCTTGAAGTTCATCGACGAGATCGCAGATTTTGTCGTGGACGGTAAAAAGATTGCCGATCTGGTGTCGGTCAATGATGGGCCATTTCTTCACATTAGCGTGGAAAATGGTTCGCTCTCCATATTGCCTTCCCGTGTTCGCGACCACAACCATAAAGGTGAATTCAACGACATTCAAGAAGAGTATGGAATTTATTGCGAATCCACATGGGAAGAAGGTATCGACGACCGTGGATTCGCCCGATCCGTAACGGAAGCCAAACTAATAATCATGGGGTTTTTAGTCGATAATGGTGTTTCGGCTCCCTAAGGTGACTATGTCTCGGCTTGATTACTGCCCAAGGAGTTGGAAAATGCCTAAGTACCTAGTCAATGTGTGCAGATCGGTGCGGAATTCAACCGCCAAGTTGACGTGACGAAGGAGTTGCCCAATGAACAAACTCATCGCTCTCCTAATTCTCGTGTCCTTTGCTCCCTTGGCAGAGGCGCAGATTATTCCGATGCCCAAACGGGATCGGATTTTCGTAGACCCTGAGACGGTCGGAGTGGAGAAAGATTCTCCATTCCCCGCAGTCAGAGACCGGATTCATTTTCAGTGTCCGCAATGCTTGCTCACCATGTCCACGCAAGTTCTGTACCCACATCTTCCACATTGCCCCAAAGATTCTTGCGTCATGCTAGAGATCGTCCATCGGGAGCATTGGCTTGGCGAGAAAGGCATTGAGTTCCTCTACGACAAGGACTTGAAGCAGTGGAAGAACAAACAGACTGGCGAGTTGTTTGATGAAACTGACAACACATCTCGGTATGTGGAACTTTCCGACTCTGAAAGAAAGGTCTCTTTCCGACTGTACGACCATCGTGCCACATGCCGAAAAGACTACGATGCGAAATGGATTCGACTACAAGACGGAAAATGGAGCCCTGCTCAGTAAACACTTGTCGTTATTGAACTTAGGTCAACAAACCTTTGCTCTTTTGCTCTAAGTCCTTTGCTGACAAATACTTACGTCAAATGGAGTTTGGGGAGGACGTAAGTCCTTTGGCCAAAACAACTTAGGAATAATTATTATTGGTCAACAGCCAATTAATAAATTTCGGAAGCATTTGGCAAGTTCTGTCGTAGTGTTTGGGTAGGTCCAATCTCACAAGGAAATAAAAAATGTGCCAAGAACACGACGAAGGCGAGTACCTGGGCGAGATCCCCGAGATAGATCATTGCATGATGTGCAATGAATCTGATGTCCAAAGTTCCGACCGCTGGAACTTCCAACTGGGAGACGATGACTTCTGGCTCTGTAGGGCTTGCCACGGTCGATTTGAGACCGTTGAAGAGTTCGACAAGTTCCGACGTGACTGGGACAAAATGTGCCTCTACGCCTCAGCAGCGGCCCTCCAGAGACTCCTTGTGAAGGGAGCCCCCCAAGTCCTTATAGCCCACAGCATCAAGACAATCTTCATGCGGGCAGTCCGAGATCAAGGCGAACTGGGAAAATTTCTCCTTGAAGAGCTGAAAAGAAAGAGCCCAGATGGTTATGAAGCAGAGGAAATTTAAATGAACAAAGGCTTTTTTGGATTTGAAGACATCATCGGAACTGGAGGATGGGCCATAATCATCCTCGTGTTCCTAGCAACGATTGGCGGAGGAGGAACAAAACTACTTCCACTTCTCATTGGCGTAGGAGTCGTGACCTATCTTGCAACCCATTTCAATAAGGGGTAGAATAGATAAGGCACGCCAGCGTTCCCCTAATTGGCAAGGGCCCTGATTTGTAATCAGGCGAGGAAACTCACTGTCGGTTCGAGTCCGACCGCTGGCTTTAAAAACATGTAGTAGTTTTTTCAAAAAACAAGATCGGCACTCTTATATATCAATAAGAGGTGCTGATGAAAAAACTATCTGCTTCTGAAGCAGGAAAATTAGGATACATTGCTGGTCCTTTGGCAAGCATAGCCAAAGCCAAACATTTAAAGCATTTTGAACAGTACAACAAGAATCCTAAATTTTGTCTTGGCTGTGAAGTTTTACTAAGTTACGAATCAAGAAGAAATGAATTTTGCTCTCAATCTTGTGCTGCTTTTCATTCGAATAAGAAGAGAGGACTTAAACCAAGAGCAAAGAGTTCATGTGTCAATTGTGGAGTTGAAACCAAGAAAAACGCATCGAAATTTTGTTCCAACAGATGTCAGTTTGATTATCAATGGCAACTAAAAAAAGAAAAAATCTTTCTGGACGGTAAAGTAGAAGGAATTACTCAAGCCAAAAAATATCTCAAAGAGACAAGGCCAAATCGATGTGAGATGTGTGGAGTTGACACTTGGGCTGGAAAACCGATAATGCTTGTGTGCGACCACATCAACGGCAACTCGGAAGATTGGAACTTGAGCAACCTCAGACTCATCTGTTCCAACTGCGACGCCACTACCCCTTTCTACAAAAACAGAAACAAAGGAAACGGACGGCACAAGAGACGAGAGCGATACCACTCAGGTAAAAGTTTCTAATCCGCCCGATTAGCTCAGCGAATAGAGCATGGGATTTCTAATCCCAGGGTCGCAGGTTTGAATCCTGCATCGGGTACTTCGGTCCGGCAGCTCGATTGGAGGAGCATCTCATTCCTAACGAGAAGGTTGTGAGTTCGACTCTCACCCGGATCACTCATTGGCCAAGTGGCGAAATTGGCGAAACGCAAGGGACTTAAAATCCCTCACATTAGAAACACTGCGGGTTCGAGCCCCGCCTTGGCCACTTGATTTTATTTTCCTAGACGGTTTAAGTTCAACTGAAAGGAATCTCTATGTTTGCCGAGTATCTTCAAGCCGTTCAGTCGGCCCAGGCTAGGAATACGGACAAGTCCCAGAGGAGCGGCCAGATTCATTTTAATGTTCTTCATGAGATGAGCCCTGAACTAGCCAACAGTTTTAGGGGTGGAGACATGGATCCTTTCTATAGGGACGACAAGATTCCGGTCTTCTTGGATCATCTTGAGAAGTTGTTGAACACGGAGGTGGAATTTTGAACGGCGTGGATGAGATTGGCGTTGGCATTGCTTTCATTGATAAGCTCTGGACGATGTTCAATGCAAAAAGACTTTCGCTCCGCAAGGCTAAGTGGGACATAAAGCCGTGGGGAGAGTATGAGTTCGAGTGTGCGTGCGAGGAAGAATGGGCTTTTTATTTGAATAATCTTGGTTGTGAGGTTGTGGACGGCGGAGCTGAAGCTCTGGTTGAGAAGTGGAACTTTAGCGACGACAGAAACAGCATTTGCATCCTAGATCCCAACGAACGGAAGAACTGGATCTTCGTGCCCAAGGAGATCGCCGTGAAGGCAATGGTTTTGGGTTATGTCTCATGAATTTGACTGATAAGTTTTACAAACTTCTCGATCAAAGGCTTATCGATTTTTATTATGAGCTCGAGAACAAGCAAAAAACTCAACCAGAAATGGTCCTCCAAGAAGAGTTGGAGAAAGTCTGGGAGGGGTATTTGAGGGGTCTTGGTGTGAAGACGGGGATTCGCCGGGATGTAGGCGAATTGGGCAGCATTACCTTGCATGATCCTCTTTACACGAATGGAACTTGGCTTTTGATACCTGTGGAGTTCGCCGAGAAGGCTCTTGTGCTCGGATCACTTCCCTAAACTTTTAAGTATTTCGGCTGCCTTGAGGATGGTTTTCATGTCTTCTTCGGACAATCCCATCATCATGGCTCTGATTTCGCCGCCGTCGATTTTCGTGGGCGAAGGGGCATTTTCTTGGATGATCTGTGTAAGGCCGGCGATGTTCTCAGCTCTTACCAGGTTGTTGTAGATTCTAGGGATCACGCGGTCTACCGCGCCGTTACCGACTCCCTCGGTCGTTGTTGTTGTTTGTGCCATGCGAATATCTAGGGGTTGTTTTTTGATTTCTTTGCGTGTAAATTGAAAAAATGCCGAAGTAGCCCAATTGGCAGAGGCGATTGACTCAAAATCAATAGGTTGTGGGTTCGACTCCCACTTTCGGTACTTCATGAGAGATGAGAAAAGCCTTAGAATTCTCTCGAACCTTCTTTCTGAGAAGCAGCGTGCTTTGTGTGATTCTTCCGAGTGGGACGACGATTACCTAGACCCCCCAGCCTGGTTTGATTACCTTCTCGGTCATTCGATTCTTTTTTGTTCGACAGACGAGCTCTGGATTTTATTGAACCAGATGGGTGATAGGGTATTGGTGCTGAACGAAAGTTCGCCCTACACCAGCCGTTTTTTATTGGTTCCTGGGGATTTTGCCGACAAGGCTCTTGTGTTAGGCTTTTTGCCGGAGTGAATCATGGAATGGACTCAAGAGGTGGTCGATAAGTTGAATTCCGTATTTAGGGAGAAGTATCGCTCCATGTCTATTGAGAAGAGGACTGACCGGGCTAACATGAGTGCGATCTGGAACAAGCACCTGGTGCTTTACGAGGCTGTGGTTCTGCGGGACAAGCCGGACAAGAGTGAGGATATCGCCAAAACAATCATCACACATAGAGGCTGCGAGCAGCTCGCCAAAACAATCATCACACATAGAGGCTGCGAGCAGACTTTGGACAGTCTGATAGAAATCATCAACTTCCAGAACGAGAATGTTGCTGGCCGGCTGGCTGTGCGTAATCCCGACCGGGCCGGTCAGTGGATTTTGATTTCTAGGGACATTGCGGAGCGAATCCTTGTATTCGGGATGCTGTGAAGATGAAATGTGACGACTACCAGGTGGTTCGGTCTGAGACGGACAAACTTTGGTCGATCTTCAGAAATAAGCACGAGAAATTGAAGTGGGATATATTCCCAGGTCCAGGTCTGACTTGGTCCAAGTATCTTGAGGATCTGGGTGTGGAGCGGGTGTGCCAGTACAGCCACATGATGTCCCCCATGAGTTATTTGATTGAACGGGTGAATGAGGGCCCGTTCGACAAAATCATCATTCACGACCCGGCAACTAGTGAAGATAGGGGGTTTTTATTGCTTGATAGGGACTTTGCCCAGAAAGTGTTGGTGCTCGGCGAGCTGCCTTGAACAAAAATAGGAGACACGATGGACGAACTCATTGAAAAAATTGCCAAACTCATGGAAGAGCACAAAATGAGGGTTTACGACTTTGAATTTATCAACGAATTGATTGAAAAAACGATAGAGCGCGACCAAAAGGAGTGTTCTTACTGATCGCCTGAAAAACTCTTCCCAGATGGTTCAAATAATATGAACATCGACAAAAAAACCAAGGACAAGCTGTGGCGTCTGGCCGCCGAGAAGTTCGTGAGCTTGAGTGAGGCGAACGGAAAGCGTGACGTGATCGAAATCTGGCTTGCGTATCTCAAGACCCATGGGATCCAAGTTAGAAGAAGTCGGGATTCTTTCTTCTATTTCGACTCCGCCGACATGATTTTCTTATCGGGTTTTTATCCCAGGAGGTCCTACAAGATTGGGATTCCTTGCGAATTGGCCGAGAAGATTCTTGTGTTGGGGATGAAGCCCTGAAAAACACTCCCCAGATGGTTCAAATAAAAAGACGATTTCATTCTAAGGAGGTTTAATTCATGTCTGTTCTCAAGACTTCGAGCGACATCAAGGATCACAAGGACTTGATTTTTGACATTTGTGAGCGTGAGGGAGTGAAGAGTTTCACGGTTTCCTTCGAAGGTAGCGGCGACAGCGGCCAGATCGAAGACGTGGGACTTGAAGGAAAAATCCGTAAACTTCCGGTTGAGGGTGCGAAAGTTAGTGAGGGAACCCAATGGTTGAACGGCAACAGCACGACAGTCTTCAGGAAGGCTACCGATCTTGAAGACTTGATTACATCAGTTTGCTACGAAGTTCTTGAGAGTGTTTGTGGTGGCTGGGAGAACAACGACGGAGCCTACGGCGAGTTCTATTTCGACGTAAAGAAGCGTAAGGTTCAGTTGGACTTCAATGAGCGGGTCGTAGAAAGCAACCTTACAGAGTACCGTTTCTGAAAAGGTATCTCCAGATAGTTGAAATAATAAGGAGATCATCATGGCAAATCCATATCACCACGCAGTGTCGTCCGCGAAGAAGTGGGGCGGAGTTCCCGAGGATTATCAATCAATCCACGACTGGTTCGATGCTTCCAAGGAAATGTGGGCTGATCCTCGTCACCGAGCGTTGAGGCACCACGCCCAAGGAATCTTTGAGTGCGAGAGGGTCTTCGGCCACACCATCACGATCAGTACGGGCAAGAAGGTTCCTGTGCGATGGGTCGGCGAACAGCACGTCAAAGAAGATTTGGGTCGGATTCCCAATATCGCCGACTGGTACTGCAACATCAAGTGGCAAAGGTGGATGGGTGAGCCGCCGGTAAATCTTGAGAAGGAGTTGGAGAAGGCATGAGCAAATCACTTGTTGCCAAGGCTGTTTTCGGAGAGATCACTCTTGGTGAGGTCTTGAAGAAGTTCCACAAGAAGATTTCAGCCATCATGGTTGAGTACGAAGACAACGAGAGCATCTACGATAATTGGTGTGTTGATGACGATGGAGATGGTGGACAAGAACTTCAACTCTCAGATGACTACGAAGTGACCAGCTTTCCTTTGGAAACCAAGGTCAAGCCTCGCTCAAGCGAGTTGGAAATTGAGAACGAAGTCGGAACTTTCATTTTGACTTTCATGGAGCATAAGAAAGTCAAGTTTGATTCATTGCTTCCGTAGTTGACTTTTCTGCTGTTTTCCATATAATCTTCAAGGAGGAATTTATGAACTGCATTTTCTTTTGTTTCTTGTGGCTCATGGGGATCTGGGGTGATGATGGTGTTGTTGACCGGATGCGGGCACGGGTTCGCTGCCGCAGAGTCAGCGTCCATCAGCACGAGGTGAGGATCAAGTTCACGAGCGAGGAAGATGCCAAGTTGTTCGCCGACGACTTGAAGAATTTTATGAGGGAAGACGAATGATTTTAGAAAGCCCCGACATGGATACTGAGACCTATATGGTCATGAAGGGCAGTAGGGTGTTGGGCTATATTCAAGCCTACAACACCTATCATGCTTTGCGTTTGGCCGATAAGACTTATGGCGGAAATTTAATTGTGGAGAGGGTCAGTTCCAAGCCGAGGTTAACAAATGGTGTTGAAGCATAATACGACGATTGAAAACATATACGACTCTCTGGAGCGTCTAACCGAGTTTTTCTCGTCTGAAACGGCGGGCAAAGCAGACAACAAGACTCTTTCGATGATCGAACACGACCTGGTGAGCGTAGAGTCCAGGCTTAAACTTTTTGCCAACTACAGGCCTTCTCGCAAATGAATGTACTCAAAACCATCGAAAACATTGTGCGGATCAAGAATGAGATCGGCGAGATAAGGAATAAGCTCGAGCATTACGAGCGTGAGTTGGACTTCGCGGCCGGAGAACTCATCGAGTTTCTCAAACACAAAAAAATTATCGAGCTGAAGTCCTGATTTTATTGAACTAGATGGTTGATGGGGTACAAGGAGACCACCATGACCACCACAATCAAGTTCAATTTCAACGAGTACGTCAGAATCAGCAGTCAGAATGTCGGGTACAACCCAGAGGCTAAGGATCAGTTCCTCAAGATGAGCAGGAAACTGGCTGCCATCACGGCCCAAGAACTTGGCTTGGAGAAGGGTTCCTACGACATCCGCGTCAATAAGGCCGGCATCGCTGTGTCTGGGGAGGTCACGCTCCATAGCGACAATCTCTATGTCCAGTTTGGACAAGGTTGTTTCAGCGGCTTTCTCTGCCGTTCGTGCAAGGGCCGGAAAGACTATGTGGGAGGCCAGAACCATTTCTACAGGTTCGAGGATCTGCGTGATTTCGGACGTTTCATAAATTTCTTGAAGGGGCTCTGAAAAGTGCCTCCCAGATAGTTGTAAGTTATACCCAAGGAGGGGTTATGACGGAGACGCAGAAGGAACTGCTCGCTGCTGCTAAAAAAGCCTTGACGATTCTCGCAGTTGCGGGCAAAGACGAGGATTTTGTGTTCGAACTTCGTGACATTATTAGAAAGGTCGAAAATGAACGCTGACCAGTTGAGGGAGTGCTATATCAACGCTTTGATGGATTACATCAAGATGGAATATTCAGAAAACCTCCCTGAGACTTTAAGTGATGAGATGGTCAAGTATTTCAAGGAATGTTTCAACAATATGACGTGTTATCCGAATGCCGCGGGAAGGTTCTGCGAACTCTACAAGACCCAGAAGGAGATCACATGAAGACTGCTGTAGAGAGTTTTAAAGTGACTGGGGAGATCGTCATTGGCGACCCTTGTTATTCCGTCGGAATGAACCCGGTCGTGTCCGCCAAGAAGGGGAACTGGGTCGCCCATGTAGAGACTAGCAATGAGGGCGCGTGGGGCGAGCGGATCAGCAAGATCCTCGTCCACCACGAGGGCTTCAGCATGTACGGAAAGAATGTGCGAACCGAGACCGCGAACATCGGTGTTGACTCGGGTCAGGCTGGAGTGTTTGATCTGGCCTCGTACGGTGAGGACGGAGAGGACATCTACGAAGACTGCTGCCGGAAGACCTTGAGCAAGAAGTGTTTCGGTTTCATTTCCGGAGGGTTCGTCTCAAGCAGTGGCTTTGGCGACGGATGCTACGACGTCGAGATCCATAAGGAAAAGAGCGTCGCGGTTGCTGTGGAGATCACCTTCATCGGGGATGAGCAAGATGAGGAGACGCCGGACATGGAACCCAGTGACGACGAGGAGAATGAATAATGTCAATAAACGTTAAAGATGTGATCAAGTGGCTCCAGACACTTTCAGCCGATGACGCTATCTATATCGATGAGGGCGGACTTAGTCTGGTCTCTGAGAATGATGGCGAAGCGTACTTGGAGGTCGGTGGCCAGTCCGAAATGTATGACGCTATCTATATCGATGAGGGCGGAATTAGTCTGGTCTCTGAGAATGATGGCGAAGCGTACTTGGAGGTCGGTGGCCAGTCCGAAATGTGTGAAAACGATGACGAAGAAGACGATGACTGGGAAGAAGACGATGTCACACATTTCGGAGTTTTCAGTGACGACGAGGAGGACGACGAGTGACAGAAAGCTCGCCGAGAAAATGCGCCCACGAACTTAAGTACTCGAAGGAGTTCGACTCGGTATTTTGCCCAGTCTGCAAAGAGTGGAGAGAGAAGAGGTGCACGGATGAAAACTGTGAATATTGCAAGGATCGCCCCGAAAAGCCTGATGATGTTTGAAAAGATGGTTCCGGATGGTTCTACAATCGGGAGAGATCCCTAAGAAAGGTTTGATGAAAAATGGCTAGATTGACGACGAGAGACTTGTGTAAGAACCTAGGCCTTGGGACAAGCGGCACCGACTATGTTGGCGCCACTATTTTTCTCAAGATCCTATGTGAAAAGGGTTTAGTGAAGGAAGTTGATAGGATTGTCACCTCCAATAGTGGCAAGGGACGAAGAAGCGTTGTGTATGAGATCCCAGAAGTGATCAGTCTCAGATTGTTATCCTCAGCATCGATTGTGGTGCCAGTGCCCATGGCGGTTGTAGCACCGGTCGTCACAGTTGCTCCGGAAGTGCCCGTGCCCATGGCGGTTGTAGCACCGGTCGTCACAGTTGCTCCGGAAGTACAATCAGTCACTGCACAGCAGTTTACATGGGGAGATGATGACGAAGACGAGGAGGCAGCATGAGCCAATCCGGGCAAGGAGATTCGTGGTCGATCGGAGGAAAACAAGTACCTTACGCTCTCGCTTCTTTGTACGCCGAAGCCAGACATCGAGTGCTCAGTTCGCGACAACTCAGAGATCATTACGAAATGATCATGAGCGACGCTAGCGAAGAGCATCTTGTCTGGGTCTGCCGTGCAAAAGTCAAAGAGATCGACGATTGGGCTACAAAAACTCCTTGCCCGGAAACTGAGGGGAGGAGCTCTTGTTAAACAAGGAGGAACCGATGAATAGAGAAGAAGTTGAAGCGTGCTCGAGGATCGCACAAAAACTGGCCACGGCCAAACAGTCGGCGAGTATTCACTTGCGGGAAGAGAACCTTGCCGCCTATGAGGAGATAAGAAATATCTTGGGGGATTGCCAACAAGAACTCGCAATCATGTGCGACTGTGCTCCCATCAAACTCATCTCCGGGCAAGTCGAAGACATCATGGGCAACCTCTACGCAGCCCAGTTGCAAAAGTGAAGCCTGAAAAACTATCCTCAGATGGTTGAACTAATGTCCGGCCAACGGATGGCCGAATAAAAAGGGGGAGGCAAAATGGATTTGCCCAAACGGTTCGCAAGGAGGGGAATTGTGCTCTACTTTCAAATTGCCGCTGCTGTGGTGAGTATTTTGCTAGGTCTTGCCCAGATCACCAAGGAGACTTCTCCCATGGTGCATCAAGCAATGGAACAAAAGAAGATCTCCGAGGCTCATAAGGCCGAGGAAATGCGTCAAGCCGAGGCGGTTAGGCTCGCAACAGAACAAAGCCAGATGAGACTTGACTATCAGTATCGCGGGAACGACGGGGTTTGGCGATACTACAGCGACCCGACCAACAACTACTGGGTGCGGGTCAACATCGACGGAATTCAAGAATACTCAAGAAACCCCCAACTCATGATCGCCGCCCAGACAAGGAACTACAGATGAATTTTACTTGGGAACATCGGACAATACTTCACACTGATACGGGCTTCCCAGGAGAGGAATACCTAACAATTCACGAGTTCCAGATTGAGAATGGGGAATACAAGGGCTATAGCCCCGAACCGGCATCTCCGATGAGTAAAGAAGAACTTGAATGGATGAGAATTGCTTTTGATAAGAAACCCGTAATCCATGTGGATGATGCCTCGTGCAGAATGAATGAAGAAGGGATCTTGGAGTACGGGAACTGGAAGTGGCTAGAGAAGACTCCTGAAAAATCAAACCCAGACAGTTTAAACAACAAGAAAGAAACCCAAAGGAAATTAAAATGACCAACATCACTTGCAACATTGAGCCTTTCAAGAAATACATCTATGACAGTTCGGCTGCAATCCTCAGCCAGGAATCTAATAAGAAGCACGATTGGAAGCGTGAAATTAGTTGTAGTGTAGGAGAGAATGAACATGTGCTAAATCTCCATTCCGTAGAGTCTTCTGGAGATAATGGTAAGTTTTATTTCTTCTTTGACATTAAGCTGTTTAAATCCAGTACCAAGACCGAGGCGAAGGAATTGCTCTGCCGTTTTGCCGACGCAATGCAGTTTCATCCCAACATCAAGGTTCTTGATCGCACCGAGCATAGTAGTGAAGCAATCGGCTACCATGCGACCGGGAAGGAGCCTATTGGGGACGATAGGTATTTCTGGCTCCGTCCCACCAAGGCGTTTGATTTCAAGAGGGATGAAAGCGGTCGTTACTGCTGGGATGAGGTTCCCGAAGATGCTTACCCTTGGTTTGCCAACATGGTCGTGGAGGTAAGAACAACTGCATGTGGTTTTGATGGTTGGGGCCGTTCATTTGACTTGAATCCCGACTTAGCAGACCCCGTAAACTTCCTTCGTCAACGAATCCGTGAACGGGACGAGGAGATCGCTAGGAAGAAGGCCGCCGAGGAGGCCCGTGCGGAGGCCGAGAGAAGCGCCGCCGAGAGAGCACTGCGGGAACAGCAAGCCTCTTATGAGAAGTTGAAAGACTTCTTGGAGAGCATTAGAAATTTTGACATGAATGGCAGACTTTTCAGTGAATGCTGGCGGCCTCAATCGTGCGATCGATCGATCAGGCTTTTCCTAGCGGTCACCGCCATCCATGAAATATCCTTGAATATTGATGACGGCTTCGACGCGAACGTGAAGAAGATCATCAAGTGGATGGTAGAGAATGGGGCTAAGGAGCCGGAACTCAAAGCCGAGGCGGCTTGAAAAATCAAACCCAGACAGTTGAAACAATACGACCAAGGATATATAAAATCATGAAAACATTCAACGAATTCGTCGATGACATGAACGCAATCAATGTGGGCGACAAAGTTGCCTACAGCGCCACGTTCCTCAAGTCCACCGGACAACACACCGGTCCCATCCCTTTCGCAAGGGGAGTTGTGACCGACATCAAGAACCACGGCGGCGTGGAATTGGCTACCGTCAACTGGGACACCCCGGAAGCCCCGGAAAAAGTCCACATCAAGAACTTGGTCAAAGTCGATAGGATGCACCTCGAACCAAATTGACCTGACCAACTCTGTCAAGGCGTCGTTTTTATGATCCGGGGAAAGGAGACCCCTATGAAAATCAACCTCAAAGGCCCAGACTTGCAGCGGTATCGTGAGATTCGCAAAGCCAAGCAGCGTTTTCAGATGCCCGATAAGCGAACTCCAACGCAAGAGCCAAAGATCAACCTGTGCTGCCTGACCCCCAGACAACAAACCAAGTTGATGGAAATGAATTCAGAGCCATGAAATCACCACTCAAGAAGAAGATCGCCTTGATGCTCTTGGAAGTGTTGAAGAGAAAAAGGCTCAAATGCAAATTTGATTGGGAGAGTCCTCCCGTTCTACCCGCAGACTTCCAAGAAGCACAAGACTTTCTGGGACGACTCGGATATGAGTTTGTCACTAGGAGGAGGTTGCAAGATGCCCCCAAAGACACCTCCAAGGAAATCTACCTAAAGATGATTCGCGGGATAATGGACGAGCCATTGGAAACCGAAAATGTCATCTGGGTCCGTATGGATGTGGATACGGCCATGAAATCGCTCGCGCTCGGCTTCTTGCCTGAATCTGCCGAGTCAGATAGTTGAAAGAACAACTAATCGCGGATTTTATCGAGGAAACCAATGAAAGTCTCTGAAGCCTTGAAGGCCAAGTACGTCTTTGATGAATTGACCTTAGGGGACGTTCTGGATCTGGTCTGGGACAAGATCGGGACCATTTTCGTACACCAAGACGATCTGCAATGGGAGTATGTATATTTTGATCGAGATGGCGAACTGAATCTTTATGACGGGTCCGAAAAAGAGGATGACGGCATCGCACTATGGACTTTCTCCCTAAAGGAAAAGGTCAGCGTCAAGGGAAATATGCTTTACTTCAAAAAACAAAACTTGTCCCGGCATGCAACGGCAATAGAACTGCTCAAAACATTAGATCTCAATGTGACCAAAATGCTCCAAAAGGTTTGAAAATCCAACCACGGACGGTATATTGGGACAATGATCAAAGTCATCAAGTCAATCTTGCCCAAAGACAAGCACTACCACATCGCCGTCAGCATGGGTGTTGACAGCGTTGCAGCCCTATTCTGGCTGAGATGGAAGGGATACAGTTTTACACCCCTTCACTTCAACCATAATCTCAGGGCCCAGAACGGGATCATGCAAGATAAGTTCCTCAAGTTGTGCTCGTTTTTAAACTTGGAAGGAAAAACCGAAATCGGCGTCGGACTCAAGACCGAGGCCGAGTGCAGGGAAGCAAGACTAAACTTCTACTCCAAGACAGCAAAAGACGGGACAATCATCACCGCACACCACCTCAATGACTGGGTAGAAAGTTATTTGCTCAACTGCCTTCGAGGACATCCAAATAAACATCCCTTCGAACTCGAAAGCAAGTTCCCAAACTTCAATGTCGCCCACCCATTCTTGCTCACCAAAAAGGAAGACTTCAACCAGTTCTTGAAAAGGAACGGCTGGACGGATTGGGTAGTGCAAGACGAATCTAATTCAGTCGTTAAGGGATCAAGACGCAACTGGCTGCGATGCGATATAATCCCTGAAATGAAAAAACAAAAACTGTCGCTTGAGAAGTATGCGAAAAGACGGATCGAAAAACTCGCGGAGACAAATCATGCCTAAGAAGACAGCCAGAAAGAAGAAAGCCACGCCCGAGCAACTGTTCAGCGAATGGTGGAAGAAGAACGCTGACAAGAAAGTGGCTAGGATCGCAAATTCCAGAGGCAGTTATCGACTGGGTCCTTGGTTGGAGCCTGGTGACGGCAAGGCATACGACGTGGTTTGGGGACTTGCGAGCAATGCGTTTTGTGCCGGCCATTTGGGGGAGATTTGGAAGCCATCCGAAGATATGCTGTGCGGCCTCGACAAAATCATCGAGGACGCCTATCTGGCGGGCAAAGAGTCTGTTTCTTGACAAGATAGAACTGATTAGATATAATCAAAGAACGAACCCAAGGATATCAAGACAACAACAAAAAATAAAACATTGGGCCATTAACTCAGCTGGTTAGAGTGCCAAACTCATAATTTGGAAGTCCTAGGTTCGAGCCCTAGATGGCCCATCTTGAATAATTGAATATTTCCGCTATATTACCCTTGCCGATTTGATGGGATCGCGGGTAATCCCTTAAGCGGCTTCCGTAGACTTGCGGTTTGTGTAAGACTGAAGCCGTGCTTGGCCCCATCGTCTAGTGGACTAGGACATCAGATTTTCGTTCTGATTACCGGAGTTCGAATCTCCGTGGGGTCGTGGAATCTTGGCCGAGCGGTTTAAGGCAGCGGTTTACTAAACCGCCGAGGGATAAAATCCTCCGTGGGTTCGAATCCCTCAGATTCCGTTTAAAAAACTCTTCATTTGCCTAGATATGTTATTCTAGGAGGCTAATCATGGATTTCTATAAGTTTTGGCAGATACTTGATGGAAAGTTGAACGAATGGGATCCGAACGAGCCTGATGAGGGTCCCGACGACGAGTATCCTCGAGCTGGCGGCGACGGAGAAGTTGAGCGCGAGCTTAAGTTTGAGAACGGCACATTCGTTGACATTCAGTCAAACAAAAAGTGGCCTGCCATCATAATGGATCCGAAACTTAGTGCTGTAATTGGGGAGCCTGGGGACACATACAATATGTTCGCCAGGGTCTCGGCCTCATTGAACTACACACCTGGCCAGGGTGAAATGGGTAATCCAGACGGATTCGGCCCGGAACCCGCTGGGGAACCTGAGCTCGAGACTGAAGAGCTAGTGATCACCAATAACAGAACAGGTCAATCAACCGATTTGTCCAGGAACCCTGTGGCATACAACGGGAAGATTTTCAGCACTTACATGGGTTCTGTTTACGCTGTAGACTGGGACTTCCACAATGGCAAGGTTTCTCTTCATATTAAGTAAATCTTATGGCAGTTGGTCTTCATTATAATCGTCTTTTAGCCGACTTTATCGCCAAGGGCGGCGACCTGGATCAGTGTCCGTTCGACACTGACGAGCACAAGTACGAGGGTCCTGTTCTGAAGGACGGCGAGATTTGTGGTGAGTGAGGGACTCTATTAGGTTGTGTTTTTCATTAACCAAGGGTTCCCATGTATATTTCCCAAGATGATTTGGCCGAGTTGAAGAGGCTTGCCGCTAATACGTACGAGCAAGAGAAGAGTGAGCAGATTCACAGGATCCTCAGGGGAATCAATAAGCTCGAGAGTGTGGTTGCCTCTTTGACAGCAGAGAATGAAAAGCTCAAGAAGCAATGAAAATTGGTGAGTTTTTTAAATTGATCCGTCAGTGTGCTTGCGGGAGCGGCCTCGTTTCATCCTGGTACAAGGATGAGAAGGGGATCGACGTGAAACTGTGCGACAAGTGCAGGATCAAAACCCTTCACAAGATATTTGAAGAAAAGCACATGGACTTGTTCGAGGAGTGGCTTGGCAGCTTGTTTTCCGAGCAAGCTGATGACGGCTACGAATGGGTCTGGGCTGATTTGTTGAAAGAAAAGGGCTGCCAACAAATTGTTGGCCTCGAGTCTGCAAAACAGCAGCAAAAACAAGATCAGATTTTAATTACTTGCCCGAACGGGAAAGATATCTATTCCAAGCTCGAGGACAACACGGTTTATATTCTTGTGCCTAAAAGTTATGCCGAGCTTGTTTTGTTGAGCGGCAAGATGGCCTGATTTTCTTCTCCCAGATGGTTGAAACATCAGAGGAGAACAAAATGACTGCCTATTATTCGAAAGATTTGAAGTCTTGGGTCCGCCTGGAGCAAGAGGCGGATGGAGAGTGGTGCCATACCAGCGGGTATGCTACCCAAGAGGAGGCCGTGGGGATCTCAAGACCCAATCTTGTCCTGCACAAACCTTTGTTTGGTATTTCTGGAATGCCGTCTTTCTTGGAGGAAAGTGATGCTCGATAAAAAGAACAAACTCAAGGTCAAAGAATTTCTGAAGGTGAACTTGGAGACCCTCAAGGGCGAGGATTTGGCGGCATTCATGGAGAAGTATGACATCCGGGAGGCCGGAGCGGTGGAAATGATGATGCTTGACCATGGGATGCCTGGGCAATTTGTGGCGATTAGGAGTTCTGAGCCGAACTCGTACTATGTTGCCACCTTGGCGATGGTCGAGAAAATTTTGTTTCTCAATTCTCTCGATCCTGAAAAGGCCATGCCGGATAGTTGAAACAACACTGGAGACTTGATCATGGACATTGTTGGAAAAACTGTCGCCACAGCCAAATACTCTGATCCCTGGGATGAGGGTCTGACCATCGTCTTCACGGACGGAACTGTGCTGAAGGTGCGGGAACGTACGCAATCTGGGGAGATTGAGGTGTTTGTGAATGACAATGCCGTCGATTCAGACTGGCAAAATTAAATTTCTTCCTGACTTCCTGATTTTTTAATCCCAGATAGTTGAAGTAACATCAGCCGATCAACCCACTAGGAGATTAGTCATGGAAAACGCTGCCGCAATCGTCGAGACCGTCGCCCGTGCCTCCCGCAACAAGACCCAGTATGTCGTCCTCTCGACCGTCACGGCGAGCGAGGATGGTCGCCGGATCATCTTCGTCTTCAACAACGGCACGAGCCTCTTCTACAACGTGGCGAACACCAAGTGGTTCCACTCGAACACCGAACTGGAGATGGGTGATAGCCACTTCAAGAACATCCAGTGGGGCGAGGGTCTCTTCATGCCTCCTCCCGCCCCCGCCGGTCGTCGCTGGGCCGAGTTCAAGGCCGGTCGTGATGGGTTCTACGAGCAGATCGCCCAGATTGCTACTGAGGGATGGGTGAAGACCTACTTCACGATCCTCTCCCGATGGGTGAAGAGTAATGCCGAGCGGAATCGCCGTGAGAGCGACGGGCAGATCAGCAAGCGTCTGGTCAACGCCAGCAACCGGCTGGACATGCTCACGGGCGAGAACAGCATGGCGATTGAGAGCCTTGCCAAGAACCAGTACATCCAGCAGATGCCTCTGAAGGTTGTCTGTGACATTGCCTTCCGGGGGAGCAAGGTGCTGGACTTCAAGACCTTCCGCGAACGTGGCATGGACTCATGGTTCTGCAAGCACGTCGCGGAGCGTGCCAGCACCGAGTATGTCATCACGGATCACGCTATGGGTCTCGTGGACGAGAGCCGCGTGCAACTGGGCGCTTGGCTGGACGACTACCACTTCCACTGCCAGACGGGCGATGGCGAACTGTGGCAGTATGTGTGGGAGAAGTACAAGTTCGCAATCGCCCGCAACACCTACCAGTGGGGCCGCTTGAAGAAGATCACCGAGCGTGGCTTCAAGGCGAAGAAGGTGATGGACTATGTGTTCCATATCCTTCCGATGCAAGGCATCTGCAACAGCATGATCTACCAGAACTGGGAGAACCTTGTCCTCCTCGACGACTACGCCCGGATGCAGCACGAGATGGCTGGGAACAACTACGACCGCTACCCCAAGGGTCTCAAGATGAGCCATGACATTGCCGCACGCAACTACCGCGTGAAGCAGAGCCAAGCCTTCGCGGAGCGGTTCACCAGCGTCTGCGAGAGCATCAAGAACCTTGAGTTCTCCAACAAGGAGTTCAGCATCGTCCTCCCCAAGAGCGTGAACGACATCGTGAACGAGGGTGCCGCTCTCAACCACTGCGTTGCCTCCTACGTCAGCGGCGTCGTGGATCGCCAGTACAGCATCGTGTTCCTCCGCAAGGCCGACGAACTGGAGAAGCCCCTCGTGACGGTGCAGATCAGTGCGGACGGCAAGACGGTCTCGCAAGCCCGTGGACACAGCAACCGCGATCTCACCGAGGAGGAGCAGAAGTTCCTCGCCAAGTACCGCGACCATCTCGACCCGAGCCGTCAGAAGAGCCTCTTCAACGTTGCCGAGGACTTGGCAATCAACCCGGAAATTGTGGAGGCCGCCTGATTCCACGCTCCCCGATAGTTGAAATAACATGGAAAAGCAATTTCTAGTATCGGCCGACCACGAGAAGATCATGGTCAAGGACTGCGATCTGAAGTCCTTTCGGAAACGGTTCCCAGACTTCAATCCTCTGATGGACGAGATGAGGTCGCTCTTGCCCGATGGGTACAAGTTCTACCTGGTGGATTTCATCGTTCAAGATTGCATCCCTGGTGCTCATACTTGTCGGGACGTTCGATGGCACTTCGACGGGGACTTCTACAAGGACAACAAGTACGCTCTCTGGGCGAAAGGGCCGAACCGAACCGAGTTCCCAAAGATCATGCCCGAATTCAATGAAGTCCCCGCGGACAGAGAAAGCCAAAATGTTTTTCTTGAAAATATGAGTCTGGACGGTATAGAAGTAGCCGATCAGACAATCATCGGCTATGACAGCACGACTCCCCACCGAGGGGTTGTGTGCAAGAAGGCCGGAAAACGAATTTTCGTTAGGATGATGGCGTCCAATTACATCAAGCCCAAGAGTTTAGGGAGAAAACAATGATCAAATTAGACAAGCTTCTCTACATCAAGAACGAACTGGACAGAATCATTTCCCCGGACGAGCTCATTTCGGCAGCGTTCGACGGCTGCCCAGAACTTGTCGAGTTCTCGTTCCGCAAATCGAACGAGTACGATGACAACAACTACAGCGACCATCTGGAACTTCTGTATGTGAACGGCCATCGCGTAGATTACAACGGGGAATACGAGGAAGAAGATAATGAATATGAAGAAGAACGCAAGAAGTCGTCCTTGCCCAAGTTGCCAAATTGGGTCGGTAGCAACCTTGTCGATTTGATACATGAGGTCGGCAACGAATGGGACTACAGTGATGAAATCACTGTGTCGCGGGAAAACTATAAGAACAAGAAGTCTCGTAAGTCGAAAGAGGACAAGGAATCAAAGAGATACTTGTGCTCGCACCTTTCGGGCAAAAGGCTTCCCGAGTCGTTCTTCATCAAGTGTTCCAACACCAGACTTGCTCTTTATTATGCTATCGAACACGGTAGATTTTCTTCCGAAGCGGAGTTCAAGATATTAGCCAAAGAGGGACGCATGTGGTGCGCCCTACGCTACGCACAAGAGATCATCGGCGGAGTTCTTCCCAAAGAAATCGAGAACTTCTTCATTCTGAACGACAAGGCCGAAAACGAAGACGAACACAAACAACTCCAAGAATACATCGCTTGGAAAACAACTCTCTAGATGGTTGAAACAACATGAGCAAGCAACACATAGACGAGTTGAGCAAAGTGTTGGAATCCCTCTTTGAAAAGGTGAGGGACAGCGGTTTGATGGGCGAAACATTCATGCTCAAGTTGAGGGCACTCACAGACATGATTCTGGGCGAGGCCCGGCTGGTTGATGAGGATCGTATCGACAACTATCAGAATACTTTTATGTGCATGTCGCGCTTGTTCGATAAATTAAGCGCCGACATGCTCAAGGCCGGAGTTGATGAGGAAATTGCCGAGAAATACAACCGGGTTGCAAATCTTGCCAGAAAAATTGCATCCTGATTTTCTTTCCCCAGATGGTTGAAATAACATGACAACAACACTTGAGGACAAAGCAATGAAAACTGCCAGCCTGTATTTCAAGGAAGGTTCCAGCGACAAGGTCTACTTCGCTACAGTGGAGCCGAAGGGCGATAAGTTTGTAGTCAACTTTCAGTACGGACGGCGTGGCGGAAGCATGACCACGGGCAGCAAGACCAGCAGTCCAGTGGGTCTGGATGAGGCCGTAAAGGTCTGGACGAAACTCGTTGACAGCAAACTCGCCAAGGGCTACCGGCACATGACATCGGACGGCCCCGGAGTCATCCCCCAAGCCGATCTGCCCGATACTCCGACCGAAATCCAGTGCGTCTTGCTCAACCCCGTGGAAGAGGACGAGTGCGAACGGCTCTTGGACGATCCGAACTGGGCCGTCCAGCCAAAGTTCGACGGGGTGAGGTTTATGTTGGGTCGCAAGAACGGCAAGATATACGCCCTCAACCGCAAAGGCAAACAAATCAGCGTCCCGAACCAGATAGTCAGTGCAGTGCGGACTGAAAATGACTTCCTCTTGGATGGAGAACTCGTTGGCGAAACTCTCTACGCCTTTGACATATTGGAAATGGACGGAAAGTGCTACAGAAACTTTCCCTTGGAAAGTCGCTCACAAATCCTAGCCATGTGGAATCATCTCAGCGACAACATCCGTTGCGTTCCCCTTACGGGACTCAACTGTCCTTGCTCCACTGAAGTCAAAACTTGCAGTCTACATAAGCGTCAATACTACGAAGCAGTCAAGAAGGAAGGCGGCGAAGGCGTCGTATTCAAGCGGCTCGGAGCCAAATACAACGTAGGCCGACCGGCCTCTGGTGGAAACTACCTCAAGTTCAAGTTCTACAGCACCGCATCTTGTGTGGTCAGCAAGGTCAACCAGAAGCGGAGCGTGAGCCTCAAGATGGGCTGCGGAACCGAAGTGGGCAATGTGACCATCCCCGCCAACCACGACATTCCCAAAGCGGGCGATGTGGTCGAAGTGCGATACCTCTACGCATACAAGGGCGGGAGCCTCTATCAGCCTATCTATCTGGGCTTGAGAGACGATGTCGATCCCGACACGCTGGACACACTCAAGTTCAAGAGCGAGGGCGAAGAATGAAATTGAGATGGAGCGTGAAGAACAAGAAAAAACTCCAAGAACTTTTTTGGGAAAAGAAAGAAAGACTCTATCAAGAAAACCAAGACTACTACGAGGCTTGGTTGGTCTTTCTTGAATCGTTCGGAATAGTTGAAGTTCGCAGAGAGTGGGGTTCCAAGCACTGGTGGCAAAGAGGAACGATTGCCGCCATTAGTTTGTCCCTGTTAGAGGAATCAAATCCGTTGAACATAGACGAATACGTCCTGCCATCCGCAACCAAACATCATCAAGTATTGATTGAACACACTTTGTGGTCCTGTCATGGGTACATAATGCAACATGAATGGGGCCTCTCAATCCCAAAGGAAGTAGCCGAGAAGTTTCTTGTGCTGGGTGTTCCCTGAAAAACTCTTCCCAGACAGTTGAAATAACACAAGGAGACAATCATGGACATTGCCACCCAATTACATCTGCGTGAGATACTTCGGAGTAAGTCCGAAGCATTTCTCAAGAATCCCCGTGGATTTAGGGATTGGGAGGAATACTTCAAACGAAACAAAATTGCCGTTTGGCATACACCACCGATGGGAAGGCGAAAGAAACGTCCTCCTTCTGAACTGTATGTGGATTTGGGGGGACTTGACAACCTTCCCTACAAAGACAAGATCAGAGTTGATTTGGTTTATGCTGACGGGACATACACCTATGTATTCCCGGCTGACCTAGCGATGAAGGTGGTTGTCTTGGGCGAAATGCCATGACCGCTTCCTGAAAACTCTCCCCCAGATAGTTGAAACAACACAAGGAGACAATCATGGGATCACATTTTCACACAGCCCGGTTCGACGGCAAACTCACCAAGTCTGAACTCATCAAGCAGTACAACGCTCTTGTGGACGAGGAGCGGTACGAGCATGGTTCGGGAGCCTACAGCGGAACCTTCGCAACCTTGCACGGCGGTCTTTCAATCCTCGAAAAGATTTTTAATTCCGAGCAAGAGGCTTCTGAGCATGTGGAAAAGAACACCGACAAGTGGGGAACGGCCCTCGCTGTCCAACACAAGGACGTTTGGGAAGTCATCACCAAAAGCCCTACTTTCAACGGGAAAAAGTTCAACTCCAGTGGCATGAGTGTAGTATGCCTTGATCCCAACGATCTTTTCCGAAGTTTTGGGATGAAGTCCTCCAAGTGCATTGCTATTGAATTCATCCAAGGCGGATCAAAGTTCGTTCTTGCCGACCAGTTGAGCGAAGAACAGAAGACCAAATTAAAAGCAGTTCTTGAGCCTTGTGCCGATGCAAACAGAAAGTTCAAGAAACTCAACGAGGAACTGCGGATTCTTGTGTCCAAGGCTGGTGATATTACCTCCGACTTCACGACTGAGGACATTAAGAGTCTGAAGTCAGTCCGTAAGGAACTCTTGAAGACCAAGGCCAATAGGGACAAACTACTGGCGAAACTTGAGGTTATGGACGGGCGTTTCGGGGAGAAACTCTACAAGAAAGAGATGGAAGACCGAGGAATCAAGTGGTTCGTGGGCGGATGGGTTAGTGAATAAAGGAAATACTATGAAAAAGTCTATATTTGCTGAAGTCTACGACAATGACATCTGTCCAGACTGTGGGGAGAACATTCCCTTCGATGCGGTGGAAGGTTCGGAATGCAGCAATTGCGGTCATGTTTTCTGGCTAGAATATCCTAATTCAGATGCCTGAAAAAATGATTCTAGATGGTTGAAAGAACATCACCCCCAACCAAAGGAACTAAAAAATGCTTCGCGAAGAATGCCGTGTCGGAATGATTGTCGAATTCGGCCGGGAAACCGGTGAGCGTACCAAGGGAATCATCGTTAAGATGAACCCGAAAAGGGCTCAAGTGAGAAGCCTTGAAGGCCGTGGTTTGGGTCGCGGTAGCCAAGCGGGTTCGCAGTGGAGCGTTCCTTACAGCATGATGGTGACCGTAAACGATGCGGTCACTGAAACCTCAGTAGTCATGCAGAGTTTCGCCCAGCCACAGAATCCGGCCTTCAAGGCCTTCGCCCAAGAGATGGCTTTGGCCGACCAGCCGATCCCCTATACCCCTTTCCAGAATTACACAGAGCAACTCATTATTGAGGCAATCCACTCTGTGCATGTGGAATTAAGCCCCGAAAATCTGACTTGCGACGGTGAACTGCCCGCTCATGTCGTCAACGCTAGGCGTATCAAACTCAACACCCGTCTGAATTTCCTCTACAAGGCGTATGGAAGGCCGGTCAGTGAGACGGCGGCTTGGAACTGGATGGAAGAGAAGCGGGCCAAGAAGGTTTCTTGAAAATCCCTACCCAGACAGTTGAAACAATAAGAAAGAAGGTGAGCAATGCCCTATTACGATGACGAAGACGATTCGGACGATGGTTACGATGCCGCCCGGGATGCGTATCTCACTGGCGAAGGCCCGCCCGTGACACGCAAGCAGCGGGAAGAGGAAGAAGCATGGAACGAAGAGTGCCGTAGAAACAAGAGGAAATAAAAATGCATCACGCAGAATTCAGAATTGTTCTGGTTGAGGACGACCGGGTATTCATCGTTGACCCGGACAACGGCAGCAAGAGCGTTACGAACGACGCAGAGTGGGTCTGGGAGCAAGTCACCGCCATGTACCCAGCACGCCGTCTGATCTATCGTGACACGATGAGCCGGTGGGACGAGATCGTTCCCGTCATGCCCACCGACCGGGCAGAGGTGGTCACGGTTAACTTCCGCCCCTACACAGAACACGTTCCTTTCTAGTCCTGAAAATCCCTCCCCAGACAGTTGAAACAACACAAGGAGAATGAAAATGGAAAAGATCGGAATCGGAATCGCTTGTTTCGTCGCCGGAATGATCGTCATGGACGCCCTCTGGGGCTGGAAGACCGGCACTGCCCGTATGGTCTGGAACCGACTCACAAAAGGGAACCGCTATGAATGAAGACAAATACTACGCGACGGTAAGGTGGACTGTAGAGGATGTTCTCACCCTTCGAACCACTTGGACTGAGGAACAAGCCGAGGAGTGGCTGAGTTCGAACGAGAAGTACATTCAGAGCAGACTGATCGAACTCGGATGGGAAGTTATGGAATCTTTGATGTCGGACGAGGACGACTGATTTTTCCTTTAAAGGTTTGACGAAATGAATGATGCCATCTTGACCAAAATCGTTATGGACGAAATGAGGAAGGACGGTGTTTGGCCCAAAAATCCTTGGAGGCTGAAGAAAAATACGAGGGACTGGCTCGAAGAGCGTGGGTTCAAGATCAATTACTTGCCAGGATCCAATAACTACTATTCTCGGAACGACCGTCCGGCCGCGAGATGGGAGCTAGAAAAGGAAGGTTTTTGGCGTCTAAGTATTCGTCAGCCCCTAAGGAACGCTCCACTGGGGGTGATGCTCATCTATATCCCTAAAGAAATGGTGGAGCGAATCGCCGTGTTTGGTACAATCCCGCCCTTATGCCGGACGAGGCCTGATTCCCCCTTATCAGATGGTTAAACAGATGTCAGTACGAGGCAAAAAGAAAGACGATTGGGTCGCAAGGACTCTGTGCGACTACGGAGACAAGACGAGGAAAGATACCATAACGCATCACTTTTCCGAGGAGGCTGCGTTTAGGTCTTTCGAGAAGATCAATTACATCTACGGAAAAGAATGGCGTTGCTGGCAAGAGACAAGAGATGGACGCATCATCAATGACAACAATTACGGCGGCTAGGCTGTGTAGGCTCTATCAGAAGGCCAAAGCGGGCAGCGAGGCAGCCTACCGCTCCCTAAGGGTAATGGGGCTTGAGGGGAGCAAGATCGAGGTTCTGAGGATGGTCGAGAACCTAATCGGAAAGGACGAACGATGCCCAGCATAGACCGACACTTGGAGTCCATGATCCTTCGTCAACGGGGCCAAAACAGAAACCTCGCCCAAGAAATCCTTGAAAAGATCAGCCCAGAGGGTAGAGAAAGACTGTTTCGAATCTTCCAAGATATCGAACATGACCAGATTCGACTTGAGAAAAAGGCCAAGATGCCTTGGCTTCCTTAACGGAGAGCGTTTATGATTCGCTATATTGTTTGCTGGACTAACGACATCGGTACGTATTGGGAAGAAGTCGGCGGCAAAAATGAGATGCAAGAAAAGGTGAGCCATTTGTTAGACATAGGCGTCGAAGAAGAAGAGATTATCGTCGCCCGACAAGTCTCTATTTCTAAAGTGTTGAAAGAACTTCCTTGAAAACACAAACCCGGATGGTTGAAAGATCAACAAGAAAGGCTTGAAAATGCTTCAAACACACAGGATCGTTGCAGCAGGAATAGACGAAGATGGATTCTCATGTCTTCTTCCTTTCAACGTATTTGCAGGCGAGGCGATTCCCTCTGTCTGTTCATGCTGTTCAACCCCAATCCAAATCGGCCCGAATGAACTGGCCGCCGCCGAGGCAGCCAAGATGGGACTTCAAACCGACTCAATACATCTTTTCACCAAGAACGACCCCGTGCCGGGTGGATTTTGGGAACTGTTCGATTGGACAAACGCCCCCAGTTTGACATCCCATGAAAATACGAACTAAAGGATTCAAAGATGAAGAAAAAAACAATCAGCACCGACGATCACATCATGGTTGGTGAACACAGATGCAAAATCTGCAACTGCAAGGCATACGAACACGCTTGGTGGAGCGGCTGGGACGCGGTTTTGGAAGAGCCAGAGAATGACGAAGAGGTCGCCGAGGCCGAAGAAGAAATTTCGAAGCGAATTCCACTGAAGACGAAGAAGGCGAGGTAGTGATGGCATTTTTGTTTTATAACTCTCGCAAGAAGAAGGATCGGTTTGAATTGGAAATGAATCGGCGAGAAGCCGAAGAACTTTTGGTGGCTTGCCGAATGATCACAAATAACGGCATCTTACAAAGCGTTACTGAGCAACTTCAGCAGTTCTTTGATGACGAAAGACAGTCCTGAAAAAACAAGTCCAGATGGTTTGAATGTAGTTCGATTACTCAAAAGAAAGGTTTTTATGGCTAATCAGCGTGTTACGGTTCGTGAGTTTGCGAAGGTTCTTGGGCTGAAGAAGACTGGGGCCGATTATATCGGCACGACCGTTCTTCTGAAACTTCTGTGCAAGCGTGGCCTTGCCAAGAAGGTGGATAGCGTTCATGTCGGCAAGACCAAGGGTCGGAAGTGTGACGTGTTCGTCGTCCGCAAGAGTGTCGTCGCCAAGTTGGCGGAAGCGGCTTGATAGTTGCCGGCCCCCATGTGACAAAAAGCATGGGGGCCGGCAATCGTTACCAACTACAAGAAAGCAGCGTGAATCATGAAGGTTATCGAAAGTGTGTGCCTTTACTTCCAAGAAGGCTCAAGCGACAAGGTGTACCGCGCCCGTCTTGAGGATGAAGGCTCGGGCTACAGCGTCTTCTTCAGTTACGGCCGGAGGGACGGCAACATGACCGAGGGCTACAAGGTCAGGCTTGCGACTGAGGAGGTCGCCCGCAAGGAGTTCAACAAACTCGTTGCCAGCAAGGTCAAGAAGGGATACCAGCCCGCTTGACTTGTCGCGTGTGTCCGGGTGGTTAGTGCCTATTTTGATGGGCAAAAACCACCCCCTTGAAGTGGCACCCCATTTGGGCTACTGTTTGGGTGCGGAATTGTTCCGCATTCACACTAGGAGAAAACCGCCTCAAGAGGGGCACACCATGAGAGGATATTTCCATGCAACGCACCCAAGGCGAAGTCGAAGCCCAAATCGGATCTGATCTATCGAGGTTCTACGTCGAGTTGTTCAGCCGAGGACCGAAGAGCATCCAAGTGAATATGCTGCCCGCCTCAGCAGTGGTGGTCACACAGAACAACTTCACAAATGCCGAAAAGCACATGATGTCGGACGAACGTCAGCAACAGACGTTCAAAGACATGCGCAACTGCATGATCGAGTCCAAATTGATTGAACTGAAATCAATCATCGAAAATGCTGCCGGAGTCTTGGTGAAGTGCATGCACCACGACGTTACTTCCGAAGAGGAAGCGTTCATTTTCTCACTGAAAGATAAGCCCGAGTACAGACTCAACGGAAACGGGAAATTCCACTTCGCCCGATCCTGAAAACAATGTCCCGGATGGTTGAAATAACAACCAAGGAGACATGACAATGAAAACTTATCTCGATCCCGACCACCCGGACGCTTTCATCGACTTCCCCGCTCCGCCCGCCCCGCCCGAATACATGGGCGCCACCGTCGAATGCCCGCTGTGCAAGGGACACGGCGGATGGAATCTGGCTCTTAACGAGTACAAACTCCACGGGAAAGAAGACACTCCCGAGAACCGGCACCTCTTCAGCCACTTCCGAGCCTCTTGCTCGCAGTGCCAAGGATACGGTCACGTCCGGCCCGAAGACAGCGACCATGTCCACGAGTGGAAATGGATCCAAAACATCGGGAACTGCCTCAACTTGCACGAATGCACGAAGTGCGGCAAGAAATGGCAGATCGACTCCTCCGATTGAAAAATCAGTTCCAGATGGTTGAAACAATACGGTTCATTAACCCAAACGGAAACAAGTAAATGTCATTCTTCTGGTACTACAGCACAGAATACTGGTTCATCTTTAATCTTTGGGCCAACCTAGTGATTTGGGGATCCATAATCGGGCTAGCCGGGTCGCTCGTGCGACTCGCTATCATCGCATGGGCTTCATATCGCTATCGCTAAGTTCTTGAAAAATCAGTTCCAGATGGTTGAAACAACAAGGAGACATAAACAATGAACGCTCTCGCCGAACGCTTCCGCAAACTTCCCTTCGCCTTCCTCCAAGAACCCGAGATTGAGACCCTCGCCAAGGAGATTGAGGCGGGATTATTCAGCAACGCAATTGCCGCTCTGGATGTGGACATCGAAACCCACGAGTATTGCGACAACTGGATCAAGGCCGAACACGAAGGGAATGTGCTCAACGATCTTTTGGAACTTTGGGACGGTAACTAAGGAGAAAACCCATGATTTTCATCGACTTGATCTTCGCAACCGCCTTCACCTTCTGCTTGTATCACCTCTTTAGGATCATCGAAGACCTCTACGAAATCCTATGAACATCTGGTTCAAACTATTGGTGGCAATAATAACCTCCCTAGAAATTCTCTGGAGAAAGCAAAAATGAACCCGATACACAACATTCTCTCGATTGTCGTCGAGATGAATAAAAAGAAGTCCTGAAAACATGTCCCCGGATGGTTGAAATAATATCAACCCCTACCCGAGGAGACATACGATGAACTGGTTCACTGTCAAAGAGAAGAAAGTCAGTTGGGCTCCGATCGGAACCTACACGACTAAGAAGGGCGAGATCCGCACTAAATTCAAGCGGATCGGAGTCAAGGCCGAGATGCTTGACGGAAGTTGGTGGTTCTTCTCTTTCACCCACGAGACTTGGACAAAGCATTGGCCGCTCGTCCAGCGGATGGACATGCTGGGACGCCCCATGACCGAGGGTGGCAAGCCCGTCTTCCTTCCCGAAAGGAAGGAAAACTACACCGTCGCCAAACTCCACAAGGAATGGCTCGCCCGGAAGCCCGAACTCGTTCGAGCCTTGGAATCCGCCGTGGAAGAGGCCACGACGGAAGAAGACGGCTGAAAATCCTACGCCAGATGGTTGAAACAACACAAGGAGAAAGGATGGGTGAACCCATGAACGACGCCAACTACGACGATTACAACGACTTCCACGATTGTGCCGACAGCGTCTTTGTTGAAAATATTCTCAACTACTTGCTCATGGAATGGGAAGTAGACATCTCGGAGTATCCCCACGAAATCCAGTTCAAGACCGGAGAACTCATCGCTAAGGTAAAAAATGCCGTGGATTCCGGCTTCTCGGCCAATATCCCCAACATCGCCGCCAAGATAGCAATGGAAGTAATTCCCCTTTGATTTTTCCGCCCCAGATGGTTGAAATAACACCTAAGGAGACATGCCATGCCCAAGTTGAAGACCTACCTTGTCCGACGAGAGTGGACTGTGATCATGGAATCATGGGCCGAAGTTCAAGCAGAATCCGTAGAGAAAGCTTGTGAAGCCGCTATGGATGAAGATTTCGACGATCAAGAAATCGCCCCAGACAGCGATGGCCCGACCTATATCAGCAAGATCGAGTGCGAGGGAAAAGAACTCGACGTTCCAAAAGAATACGGCCTTGATTCCACAACAACAGACAGTTGAAACAACAAGGAGCAATCAAATGAACGAAACCTTGTATTACAAAGAAGAAGTCATCAACGGCGTGCTGTGCTGGAGGTACCGGCCCGATGGGGAATGGATCCCGATGGAGCCCAAGAGCATGACCGCCCGCATCCAGCGGCTGGAGAAGGAACTGAAGTATTTTCAAGATCGATTCAACCGGAGTGAAATATGAAAAAGACACAGACTGTGGTGCTCGAAATCCAGTTCGACGATGAAATGTGCGAAAGCCCAGCAGATTGGAACTGGAGGGAACTCCTCGACCTCGGCCCGGACGAGGAAGTCCAAGTTCTTGATTCCACAAGATCAGATAGTTGAAACAACACGGAGACCAGAAAAAAGGAGAACAAACCATGTCCAAGGGAACTTTGAGAATCAGAGGCCGCAACCTCGACGCCGTCCGAACCATCGGCGGCGGAGCCCTCACCGAGGTGGCACAAAAGGCCGAGGAACTCGCAGCAGAAGTCCGCGAGATCATCAACGGCGACGCCGAAGTCCACGAGCCCACTATCGAGTGGTGCCGGAACGGGATCCTCGCGTGCGTCTACATCCGCTGCTTGAATGACAACATCGCCATCTCCCAAAGATTTAAGGGATGGCGGACCTCTTGATTTTGTGCCGCCAGATGGTTGAAACAATAAGGAGACCCAACAATGTTAATTCTTGAATTCACAATCAGCGGCAACCCCGACCGTAACCAAGGCAACTGGGAAGAAAAGCACAAAATCTCCGCTTCCACCATCAAGGAACTCCGGGCAGACGTGCTCAAGTTCCAAGGCGAGAACGACATCGGAGGCGGAAACTGGGGCGAGGCCATCCTCCGTCAAGACGGAAACCTCGTCGGGTATATGTCCTACAACGGAAGAGTCTGGAGCAAGCCCTACTGGGAATCCGGAGCCGTTGAAATCAATATTTCATAGACCCAGACAGTTGAAACAACACACCCCTCACGAAAGAAAAAATGAACACTCTCATCCTTATGCGTGGCGTCAGTGGCAGCGGAAAGTCCACAATTGCCAAGAAGATCGCCGACAATGCAAATTCTGAGAACTGGATCCCGGTCATCTACTCAACCGACGATTTTTTCATGGTCGAGGACGAATACCGATTCGACCCGAAACGTCTCGGTGAATTTCACGCTGCAAACGTGCATCGCACTGAGAGTGCAATGATCGACCGGCGACCGTGCATCATCATCGACAACACAAATACTCAAGCATGGGAGATGAAGCCCTATGTAGAACTTGCCAAAGCCTACGGCTACACAGTTCAAATCGTCGAGCCAGAGCCCGTCAGTTTCGACGAACTGATGGCACGGCAAGCACAACGGGCCGACCAAAATAAGTCTCTGCCAGCCGAAGTAGTTCAGAGGATGCTCAGTCGTTACGAAAATAATGTAACCGTCGAAACAATCCTCGCCAGCAAGCGTCCCTTTTGATTTTATAGAACCAGATGGTTGAAACAATAAGGAGACAATCATGAAAACCAAGACCATCAAGACCGTCCGACTCACCACCCCAGAAATCTATTTCCTCGCCGGAGCCCTTTCCCACTCCAAAAGCCACTACAAGGCAATGATCGAATTGAAGATCAGCGACATCTTGACTAAGGCCGCCGAGGACGACCTCAAGACGCTGGAAGCCATCAAAAAGAAGTTCGGTATACAACCATGAAATACCACCCAGCACAAGGCAATACCGAACTGAGGAACAAGATTTCAGACGCCTTCCGCCTCAGAATGGAACAGAAAGGGGTGCTCCCTAAAAACCCATGGAAGGCCAAGCGTACCGAAGCATGGCTCGCCAAAATGGGAGCCAGAATGAAGCCCGGCTCGAGACGATTCGACCCATACAGCGGAGTCAACGACTGTGCCAACTTCTTGAATTTCGTCGTCTACTGCCTCCCAAGCAAAAATAAAATCCGGCACGAAAGGGGTGGACAATTCATGCGGATCGAAATCCCCTGGGACTTGGCAGACAAAATTTTAGTATTGGGACACTTTCCCTGAAAATCCAACCCCGGATAGTTGAAACAACAGAGCGATTCAACCCCGACCCGAGGAGACGATCATGGCACGCCAGAAAATGCTCACCAAGGAAATCTTGGACAAAGTCCCCGCCCTCTACGCACAAGACGGTCTGGGCGACGATGCAATCGCCTACGCCAAGTTCTTCAACCCATGCGGTGCGGGAACTTGGTACATGACCGAATACAACCCCGAAGACGGCACAGCCTTCGGCAAGGTCATCCTCCAAGAAGAGGAACTGGGCTACTTCAGCATCCCCGAATTGGAGAGCGTCCGGCTGTGGGGTGGGCTCTTTATCGAGCGAGATATTTACTTCACCCCCAAGCCGCTGAAAGATTGCGACTAAAACCTGAAAATCCAAAGCCAGATAGTTAAAAGAAAAGCGACCCTCCCCTCACAAAAAGGAAAACCCATGCGTTACGCCGACTCCCAGTGCCTCGTGAAAGAGCAGTACGAGCCCGAACACACCTACACCTTCATCGGCCCGTGCGTTGTCACGGGTAAGGAACAGCGTGTTACCGTCAAGGCCGGCGATCTGAACAACTACCGCCAAGGCGGATATGTGCAGACTTGCTTCCCCTACCTCACCGCGGCCGAACGGGAGTTTCTCATCTCCGGAACCAGCGGAGAGGGATGGGATATCATGTTTCCCGCCGATGAGGATGATGAAGAGGAGGATTCCTGAAAATCCCGCCCCAGATAGTTGAAGTATCAGTTCCAACCTTCAATCAAGGAGACCATACCATGACCTTCGACGAATGCGTCGCCCGTTTCAACAAGACTCGCCAGAACCACCGCCAGTTCGGCACTTGCGACAGCGAGCCGTATCACATTTTCCGCAACTTGATCAGACGGGCCCTCAAGGGCAAGCCCGTCACGATCCCGACCACCGCCCAAGGCTGGGAGATCTACTCCGACATGGATGGGGCCGACATCGTCGCCGCCACGCTCGCCGCCGACGTCGAACCTTGCGTGGAGATGGCGAAACAAGCCAGCAATATCGTCATGTTCGTGGAGGACTGAGTGATTCCCGGAAACAATCCGGCCTGAAAATCCCGCCCCAGATAGTTGAAGTATTAGTTCCAACCTTCAACCCAAGGAGATGATCATGAGTTGCGAAGACTTCCCTTGCTGCGGACACGAAGCCGGTTGCTGCCCCCGGTTCGATGAGAGCGGTCGGCAGTTGGACATGGTCTGTGTGTGCGGGGCTCGACTCCCCGTTGACAACCCGACCAGCATCTGCCACCACTGCCTCAAAGAGGCAGAGCGGGAGGATGGCTACTACGACGACGAGGAGTCTTACAACGACTCCATGGACGGCGATCATGAGAGCGGCCTCGCCTCCGCCGGATGGGGAACCGACGAGGATTATGGCTACTACGGTGACGACGGCGGGGAGTGAGGCACAAGCCGACTAGCAGAGAACGGCTCTGCTAGTCGGCATTCGGGAGAAAGAAATGACCATCCGATTCATCTGTGACCATGAGGAATACAAGTGCGGCGACGTCCGCCTGGTGCCAGTCGTCAAGGCAATCGACCTTATCCGTAAAGGCATTGCCGCCTGGCCGAAATAAAAAAAGATTCTGGCCTGAAAACAAACACCCAGATAGTTGAAATAACAGTTCAAGTTCTCAACCCAACCCGAAAGGTTCTCAATCATGTCCACGATCATCAGCAACGAAATCGTCGCCAAGGTTCGCAGCCGCTTCAACTTTTCAGTCGATAAGTTCCCGCTCTCCGGCCCGGACGGCCTCCGCACCCCGTTCTACGGTCTGTTCCGCTCTGACGATTCAGCCGTTGTCGGCAATGCCGTCACGGCTCGATACCTCCCGCACCAGACCGATGACGTTCTGGCTCTGGTCGAGGCCGCTTCCACTGCGTTCGACGGCGTTGCCGACGTCAAGTGCCACTTCCATGAGGGTCACTATGTCGCCGTGCAGCCGACTAAGGAGCAGCGGAAGACCGTCTTCGGCACTGCCGATAATATCTTCCCCCGCGTCATCATCAACGCGGGCTACGATGGCCGTGCGTTCCATGCGTCGCTGGGTTTCTACCGTGATCTCTGCAAGAACATGGCAATCATGCGGGAAGTGCGGGGAACGACGGTCAGCATCCGCCATACGAGCGGCCTCCGCCCGAAGATGGACGAACTGATCGCCACCTTCGGCACACTCCAGCAGTCGTGGGCGAGCGTCTCTGCCGCCGCCGACCAACTGGAAAGCCGCCGGGTCAACATGGTCGAGTTTCTCCGGGCAGTCTACGGTGAGCCCAACGGCGAGACTGGCCGGGCCGTGACGATGCACAAGAATCGCACCGAAGCCATCTTCGGCCGACTCTACAGCGAGCGTCTCCGCAGCGGTCGTCCGGCCCTCCAGAGCGACTGGATGGTGAGCGGCTGGGAGGCTTACAACGCGATCCAAGGGTACGTTCAGCACGATGCCACCCGGCACGGCAAGGCCGACGAGATGCACCGGATCGTACTTGCCGCCAACGATGCCGCCGTGCAGCGGGCCGAACGGCTGGCCTTCGAGATGGCTGCCTAGCAGATTCCCCCCTCCCCGAATACGGGCGGGGAGGGGGATGGTTGAGGGTGAGAATCGACCCCGGGCTAAACCCCCGGGGTCGATTTTTTTGTTTCGCCTGGGGTCACTGACCTGAAAATTTAGTGACAGATAGTTGAAACAACAGAGACGATTCCTCAACTAGGAGAACGAACGATGAACGCGACTGAAATGCGAAGGGTCGGGATGGACGTTGCGATGGACGCTTGCTGCGACCGTCTGCGTGTGCTGGGGTGGGCAGACCGTGATACTTGGCCGCACCTCGACACGCTTCACGACCGGCTCGTGGCCGCGTGCGCGGCTACACCGCACCTCAAGGGGGTGATGGTGGCTGACCGTTTCAACGCCGAAATGGCCGCGAAGTGAGACTCCCTGGAACCTGGAACCTGGAACCTGGAACCTGGAACCTGGAACCTGGAGTCACCTGGAACCTGGAGTCACCTGGAGTCACCTGGAACCTGGAGTCACCTGGAACCTGGAGTCACCTGGAGTCACCTGGAGTCACCTGGAGTCACCTGGAGTCACCTGGAACCTGGAGTCACCTGGAACCTGGAGTCACCTGGAAC
>Ga0114963_10000031_pt1 | contig 75408 bp, 73 predicted proteins | sample C_131016_EF_Meta_FD_87019 | JGI IMG/M metagenome (GOLD analysis project Ga0114963, IMG submission 87019) | Freshwater microbial communities from Lake Croche, Canada to study carbon cycling - C_131016_EF_MetaG | ecosystem: Environmental > Aquatic > Freshwater > Lake | place: Lake Croche, Canada... | reverse complement strand
GGATTTGTCGCGAGCTCGTCGATCCGCTTGACGACCGTTTTGACCAGCTGATCAAAGGCCGGCGTGCCCTGAGCGCCACGCATGCCCTCCTCTGCGATTCGAAAGATCTTAGTCTCCGCCTCGTCCAGCACCTGCCGCGTGTCCTTGCCCTCCGGACTCAGCGCGGTGGTGGCAATCTCATCACTGACTGAGACCAGCTGTCGAAGAACGGCCCGATCGCGAACGATCTCGCCGTAGCGGCGGATGTTCGCGGCGGAGGGCGTTTCCTGGGCCAGGGCATTCAGGTAGGGCAGACCACCCACCTCCTCGGCGCGCCCCAGAGACTGAAGATTCTCGAAGACCGTCACCACATCGGCCGGTCGAGACTGCTCGACGAGCCGAGTGATGGCCTCATAGATAAGCCGATGCTCTGCACGGTAAAAGTCAGAGCCGCGCAGCAAATCGCCAATGCGATCCCACGCTGCGTTGTCAATCAGGAGACCGCCAAGCACCGCGGCCTCAGCCTCGGCCGAATGCGGCGGCAACCTCAGCGCAAGCGTCTGAGAGTCAGCCACGAAGAGGGTCTCGCAACTCGCTCACCCCGTCCCAGCTCATCCGTCCGACCCCTCCGACCGTCCCTTAGGCAGCCTCTCCAATGACGCGAACCTGGATAGTGGCCACCACGTCTGTATGGGGAGCCACCTCGACGCTGTAGTCGCCAACCGCCTTGAGCGGACCATTGGGCATGCGAATCTGAGCCTTTCCAACGGTGAGGCCGAGCGTCCGCAGTGCCTCGGAGAGGTCGAAGTTGGTGACCGACCCAAAGAGCCGCCCGTCCACACCGGCCTTCTGACGGACCTCCACGAGCTTGCCCTCCAATTGGCTAGCCAAGACTCGGGCGGCCGCCAAACGCTCCTCGGCAGCCTTCTCTAACTCAGCACGACGAGCCTCAAACTCCGCAATCGCAGTCTGAGTGGCGCGGCGAGCCATGCCTTGAGGGATCAGGAAATTGCGGGCGTAACCGTCTTTCACTCGAACCACTTCGCCGAGCTGACCCAGATTCGAGATTTTTTCCAGAAGAATGACTTGCATGGTGTCCTCGCGGATTAGTGGTTGTCGGTGAAGGCGAGGAGCGACAGGTAGCGTGCGCGCTTTATCGCCGTGGTCAGCTGACGCTGATACCGGGCGCTTGTCCCCGTGATACGCGCGGGAATGATCTTGCCGGTCTCGGTCACGAAGTCTTTGAGCGTGTCAATGTCCTTGTAATCGATCTGCTCAACGCCCTCTGCCGTAAAACGACAGACGCGCTTGCGTTTAAAAAGTGCGCTCTGCGCGGGCCGCTTGGGACGCTTCTTGTCAAAGGGTTTTTTACCGAAGGCCATCTTGGTTCTCCATTTCAAATTCAGTGATGTGAAAGATGAGTCCCGCAGGAGGACTCGACTGCATGTCTTCTCGTGACCGAGCGGCCCTCCTAGGGGCCGCAAATCCGGTGAATCGATAAGCCCCCTCTCCTGCTCGATGGAGCCGCTCTGCCACCGATCCCACCGCCTTGGCCGGCGCCGCGAAGGACAACGTCCTTTCGAGGCCAGCCTCTCGAACCACGGACTCATGCCAGAGCGTGAGTTCCAGAACGGTCTGACCGCTCGGACTCACGCGATGCGCGCCTCTCGTCAAAATCCGTGCGGTGAGAACCAGTTGGTTCACCAGCCTATCCTCAGGCCTGAGGCACCTCCGAAGCAACCTTTCGGGCCTCTTCACGCTGGATGACTTTCAGCATGGGCGAGGGTGTGGTCTCAGCCTTTTTCATCTTCACCACCAGGTGTCGAATCACGGCGTCGTTGAAACGAAACGCATGCTCAAGTTCGTCCAACTCCTCTTGGCCGCACTCAATGTTCATAAGCACATAGTGCGCCTTGGCAATCTTCTCAATGGGGTAGGCGAGTTGCCGACGACCCCAGTCCTCAAGACGGTGGATGCGACCGCCCTTGGCCGTCACCATCGCTGAGTACTTTTCGATCATGGGGGGAACCTGTTCACTCTGATCGGGGTGAACAATAAAAACCACCTCGTAGTGGCGCATACACACACTCCTTGAACTCGCGGTAAAAGCCACCCAAGTAAGCGCGCGAGGGCGCCCTGGTGTGGCAAGGGACGCAAATGTTATCAGACTGGGGTCAACAGCGGGCGTCCCTGAGCATGCGCAATGAGATTGTCTGCAGCCAGACTCACCATCCGGCCCCGGGTGGCACCGGACGAACTCGCAATATGTGGCGTCAGAACAACATTTTGAAATCCGAGCAGGCGTGCATCGAGCTTGGGCTCCCCCTCGAAGACATCTAGGCCGGCTGCACGAATCTTGTTTGCTGAGAGCGCCGAGACCAGGTCTGCGTCGTTCACAACGCCACCTCTCGCAATGTTGATGAGGCAGGCCGTTGGCTTCATGAGTGCGAGTTCGGCCGCCGACACCAGATGATGCGTCTCGGGCGAATAGGGCACCACCAACATCACAAAATCAGACTCTCTGAAGAGGGTCGGCTTGTCCACCCACTGAGCATCCGTCGCATCAGAGGGGCGCCGATTGTGATAGATCACCCTCATCCTGAAGCCCTGGGCGCGGCGTGCAATCGCGCTGCCAATTCGTCCCATGCCAACGATTCCGAGTGTTGCGCCAAACACATCCACTCCATTGAACTGATCGAAGGACCATCCCGTCCACTGACCCGATCTCACATAGCGCTCGGACTCCGATACGCGTCTTGCAGTGGCCATGAGCGAGGCCCATCCGAAGTCGGCCGTGGTCTCGGTTAGCACATCCGGGGTGTTGGTGACCGGAATTCCGCGAGCCCGACAGGCCGCAAGGTCGATGTTGTTCGTGCCGACCGCCCCAGTAGCGACCAGGCGCAGTCGGGGGGCCGCCGCAATGACATCGGCATCGATCCGATCGGCCACGGTGCAAAAAAGATAGTCGGCATTGACGATCTTTGCGAGCAGCTCGTCCTTTTGAGTCGGTGTGTCGAGCTCTTGGTTATGAGAAATCGTGAAAACGCTGCCCAGTCGTTCGAGAGCATCGGAATAAATTCGGCGGGTAACCAGAAGGTGGGGCTTGGTCATTGGGGACTCTCAATCATGATGAGGTGGACTCGGTAGGGCCCGTGAGCACCGAGCACGAGCGTCTGCTCAATGTCCGCTGTGCGAGAGGGGCCAGAAATAAAATTGAGGGCGCGAGGCATCTCGGACCGCTGGGATCGGAGACGCTCGAAAACATCTTCCATATAAGCGACCACCTGGCTGGCCCGAACCACTGCAACGTGCGTCTCGGGCAGTAAGGCCATGGATGCGGGAGAGTCAGGCCCAGAGAGCAGCGCCAGGGTGCCTGTCTCGGCCACCGCAGCAAAGCACCCCGTCAGGCCAACCAGATCGGGCTCGGGCTCATCCCGGACGGGCGCACGAAAGGCGGCCTCAATCCCGGCGCCCGCCCAGTCAAGACCGGAGAACTCTGGCCAGGCCACCAGCCGGGCCGGCAGCGCATGATGATCCAGAAATCGGCTCACCACACCAGGAATATCCAGCAGCCCTCGCGCAAGATCGACCGTGGCCGAGAGTCGAGCGGACTGGGCCATGAACCGCGCGAGCAGGGTGTCTGGGTCCAGCTCGGGTTGAGGTCCAACCGGGTGCTGCTTCACGTAGCTTCGCGCCCTCAGGAACTCCGTAGCAGCACTAGACTCAGGGTGATTGAGCGAGGCGCGAATGCGGGCAAGGACCCGTTCACGGCTGCGCTGAGAGGTTTCAAGGAGATCCATAGAGGCCATGTAGGTAAACTGTTGGACTAGATTATCAGCCACTTACGGGGCCTCGAGCCCCGCTCACTGCCATGACCCACGTTGTTACAGAATCTTGCATCAAGTGCCGCTACACCGACTGCGTCGATGTGTGCCCGGTTGACTGCTTCCGAAAGGGCCCAAATTTTCTCGTCATCGACCCCGATGAGTGCATCGACTGCGCGGTTTGTATTCCCGAGTGCCCCGTGAATGCCATCTACGCGGAGGAGGATGTTCCAGACGATCAGCGGGACTTTATCGCCCTGAATGTAGAGCTCTCCAAGCTTTGGCCGAGCATTACCCGTCTGGAGCCCCACCCCGCCGATGCCGATGAGTGGGCTCCGGTGAAGGATAAGCGACATCTGCTTGAGCGCTAGACGGTCGTGGGATTGACCGGCGCAGCCACCGGCCAGCCCAAGACCACATCGGTGCGCATCACCGATGTGTGGTCATGGACCCCAACACTGTTTTCTTTCCGTTCAGAGCGTCCCGCCGGATTTCGCTTCGCGGCCGGTCAGTTTGCGCGACTCGGGGTGTCATCGCAGGGTCCTGGCGCGCCGCCAGATGTGTGGCGAGCCTACTCGATGGTCTCCGGCCCCTTCGATGAGCACCTCGAGTTTTACTCGGTGGTGGTCCCTGGGGGTGCCTTCACAAGTCGACTCAGCGCCCTGCGAGTGGGCGACCCCCTCCACATCGAGTTGCAGGCTCACGGGTTTCTCACACTCGATCGCTTCCCACTCTCGGGAGACCTTTGGATGCTGGGTTCGGGCACGGGGCTCGCCCCCTTCTTGTCACTTCTGGGCGACCCACAGACCTGGGAGTCCTTTGACCGGATCGTATTGGTGCACAGCGTTCGCTTCACGCAAGACCTCGCCTACGCGAAGTGGCTTGCTGAACTGGCCGAGCACCCAATTTTTGGACCATGGGCATCCAAACTTCGAATTCAACCGGTCGTGACCCGAGAGCACTCGAACCACCCAAGCATGCGCTTACCAGAGCTCATCACCTCGGGGGCCCTGGAGGATCTCGTGGGCTGCGCGCTCACCCCCGAGCGATCAAAAATCATGCTTTGCGGAAATCCAGAAATGGTGAGGGACTGCCGCAACGCATTGAAATCCATGGGTTTCACCTCTGCCCGACGAGATCGTCTAGGACAAATCGCCACGGAAAATTACTGGTAACAGACACTCAAAGTGCTACTCTGAAACATCGCACAGAGAGAAGGGTTTGGCCGTGCTTTATCAACTTCACGACTGGCAGCGCTCGCTTCTCAGGCCTGCATCCGACTGGGCGCAGGGACTCGCCGCGCTCTACACGAACCCTCTTTCGCCGCTGTCCTACTCCCCACTGTCTCGGCGTATCGCGGCCTCTCTCGAACTGGCCCACCGCCTCGGAAAAGACTACGAGAAGCCGGCCTGGCGCATCGACTCGGTAGAGACCTCTGCAGGAACCATGGAGGTGCGAGTGACAACGGCCCGCTCGCTCCCCTTTTGCAATCTGCTCCACTTTCAAAAGCATCACGCCAGCCGAAAAAATGTTGATTCCGGTCCGAAGGTGCTGGTCGTTGCGCCCCTGTCGGGGCACCACGCGACGCTGCTGCGAGACACCGTTCGCACACTCCTCTCGGAGCACGATGTCTACATCACCGACTGGATCGACGCTCGCATGGTTCCGCTGGTGGAGGGCGACTTCCACCTCGATGACTACGTCGCTTATATCGAGGAATTCATCCGACTCCTCAGCCCCTCTCTTCACGTCATCTCGGTCTGCCAGCCAACGGTTCCCGTGCTGGCCGCGGTCTCCCTAATGGCCTCTCGAGGCGAGCCTCAGGCGCCCCTGACCATGACCATGATGGGGGGGCCCATCGACACACGAGTGGGCGAGACCAAGGTCAACGCCCCCGCAAAATCCCACACCCTCTCGTGGTTCGATCGAAACGTCATCTTCACTGTGCCTCAGCGCTACCCGGGCCACCTGCGCCGCGTCTATCCCGGCTTCCTGCAGCATGCGGGGTTTATCGCCATGAATCCGGCGCGACACGCAAGCTCTCACTGGGACTTTTTTCGCCAACTCCTAAAAGGCGATGACGACCAGAGCGTCGAGGCCCACCGAGAGTTCTACGACGAATACAACGCGGTGCTGGATCTTGCGGGGGAGTTCTACCTCGACACCATCAAGACAGTCTTTCAAGAACACCTCCTCCCGCGCGGCCTCTGGGATGTCAAAGGAGAGCGTGTTCGGCCCCATGACATCACGCGGACGGCGCTTCTGACCATTGAAGGCGAATTTGACGACATCTCGGGTCGGGGACAGACCGAGGCGGCCCATGAGCTCTGCTCCGGCATCCCCCAGGCACATCGAAAACACGCGCTGATCGAGGGCGCGGGCCACTATGGCATCTTCAGCGGAAAGCGCTGGAGAAGCGTCGTCGCGCCCACCATCGCTCAATTTATCGCTGCGCACCCCTCACCGCTTGCGCCCGCCGCAGGCCGGCGGGGAAAGGCATCCAAACTCGATGAGCGAGCCAAGGCCGCCTGACCTGGTTGAGGCGATCTGCGCCGTCCTCCCCCAAACGCAGTGCCAGAGATGCGGCTATTCAGGGTGCGCTCCATACGCGGAGGCTCTCGCCCGTCAGGAGGCACTCATTAATCGTTGCCCCCCGGGTGGTCTTGTCGGCATGCAGCGACTGGCCCAAATCACCGGCCAAGCTCCCCTCGCGATCGATTCAGGGTGCGGACAAGAGAAACCCCTCACCTTGGCCATGATTGACGAGACCCGCTGCATCGGATGTGCGCTCTGCATCGCGGCCTGCCCGGTGGATGCGATCGTAGGAGGCTTTAAGTTTATGCACACCGTCCTTGCCGAGGACTGCACAGGCTGCGAACTCTGTCTTCCTGCCTGTCCTGTCGATTGCATCTCGCTTGTCCGACCCAGCCCTGCTCGTGAATGGGCCTCAGAGGATGCAAAGCGCTCGCGCTCACTCCACGAGAGACGGCAGCAACGACTCGCGCGCGCACCCACCGAATCGCCCCGACCGTCCAGCCGCGCCGACCTCCTCGAGGCCGCTCGAAAGCGTGCCCGCGCTCGGACCTCGTGAATGCTCAAAAACGTCAGGCCATCTTTTCAAGACTGGCCGAGGAGAACCCGCACCCGAAGACGGAGCTTGAGTATCGAACCCCATTTGAGCTCCTGGTGGCCGTCATGCTCTCGGCTCAGGCCACGGACGCCTCGGTCAATCTCGCCACTCGGAAGCTTTTTGCTCGGGCGAGCACACCAGCCGATATTCTCGCGCTGGGTGAGCGCGGCGTGCGTCCCTTCATACAAACCATCGGACTCTTCCGGACCAAGGGCAAGCACCTTATTGCAACCTGCCGCCTCCTGATTGAGCGGCATGGCGGCGAAGTCCCGGAGAGCCGAGAGGCGCTTGAAGCGCTGCCTGGCGTGGGTCGTAAGACGGCCAATGTGGTCCTGAACACGGCCTTCGGCTGGGAGACGTTTGCCGTCGATACCCACATCTTTCGCGTCTCTAACCGAACCAAGATCGCCCCCGGGCGAACGGTTCTTGAGGTGGAGAGGCGGCTTGACCGATTGGTGCCCGAGGGCTATCGACTCCATGCCCACCACTGGCTCATCTTGCTGGGGCGCTACACCTGCAAGGCGCGTCGGCCAGAATGCTGGCGCTGCCTCATCGCCGACCTCTGCGACTACCGACCCAAGCTTTTGGAAAGCAAGTAAAGCATGTTCTTTCAACCCAGCCGAGACGAGGTGCGCCTTTTCTTTACTGAGACCTGGCGAAAGATGCAGGCTCGCGAGCCGCTCACCCCAATTGAGTCGATGGCTTCTGAGTGGCTTGCTCACCATTCGGAATTTCATGAGCTGTTGAGTCACCCAGAGCGGGCCCGAGATGCCGAATTCAGCGTCGAGGATGGGCGCACCAACCCCTTTCTTCATCTGGCCATGCACCTCTCGATTGCTGAGCAGATCTCGATTGATCAGCCCGCGGGAATTCGATCCGTCATGGATGCACTCACCATCAAGACAGGCGACCTTCACGAGGCCATGCATCAGGCCATGGACTGTCTTGCTGAGATGCTCTGGACAGCCCAGCGTCACGCCACCGCACCGGACCCACAGGGCTACCTCAACTGCCTGAGGCGGCGGGCCAGAGGTTTAAACTAGGCCCTCCTTCCCTCGTCTATCGGATCTTCCACAGGCGCCATGACCACTCCCTCTCGTTCGGCCGGCCACGCTCTTCGCGAGGCACTCGCCTCTGAAAACCCCCTCCAGATCATCGGGGCCATCAACGCCAATCACGCTCTTCTGGCCAAGCGTGCAGGCTTTCGTGCCATCTATCTCTCGGGAGGCGGCGTCGCGGCAGGTTCGCTCGGCCTGCCCGATCTGGGCATCTCGACTCTTGAGGACGTCCTCATTGACGTCCGACGAATCACGGATGTCTGCGACACACCCCTGCTCGTCGATGTCGACACAGGATTCGGTGCCTCGGCTTTCAACATTGCGCGCACCACCCAAAGCATGATCAAGGCCGGTGCAGCCGGCATGCACATTGAAGATCAAGTGGGTGCCAAACGCTGCGGGCACAGGCCGGGTAAGGCCATTGTCACCGTCCAAGAAATGGTCGACCGAGTCAAGGCCGCTGTGGATGCCCGCACCGATGAGCACTTTCTCATCATGGCGCGCACGGACGCGCTGGCCGTCGAGGGCCTTCAGTCCGCCATCGATCGCGCATGCGCCTGTGTGGAGGCCGGTGCCGATGCCATCTTTCCAGAGGCCATTACAGAACTCTCTATGTATTCCCAGGTTGCCAAGGCTGTGAAGCGTCCGATCCTCGCCAACATCACCGAGTTCGGCGCAACGCCGCTCTTCACTGTGGACGAACTGCGTAGCGCCAGCGTGAGCATGGTGCTCTATCCGCTCTCGGCCTTTCGCGCCATGAACAAGGCCGCCGATCACGTGTACCGGACCATCCGACATGAGGGCACCCAAAAGAATGTCGTTGCCTCCATGCAGACGCGCCAGGAGCTGTATGACGCGATTGGCTACTGGGATTTTGAACGCAAACTCGACGCACTCTTTGACCAGAAAGGCTCTCACTAGCATGTCTCTCGATTCGAACATTCCCAACGCACCCAAGCCCAAGAAGTCGGTCGCCCTCTCTGGGGTGATTGCGGGCAACACCGCACTCTGCACCGTGGGACGAACCGGAAACGATCTGGCCTACCGAGGCTTTGACATCCTCGATATTGCGAATGTCTGCGAATTCGAGGAGATTGCGCACCTGCTCATCCACGAGAAGCTTCCCAATGCGGCCGAGCTCAAAGCATACAAACGCAGACTGGCCTCCATGCGAGGCATTCCAGCTGCCGTGATGGCAGTCTTGGAGGCCCTTCCTGCGTCCTCGCATCCCATGGATGTCATGCGTTCTGCAGTCTCGGTGCTGGGCTGCACCCTCCCCGAGAAAGACGATCACAACACGCCGGGAGCGCGAGACATCGCAGACCGTCTCGTTGCAAGCCTCGGCAGCATCCTGCTCTACTGGTATCACTTCAGCCACAACGGCAAAGCGATTGATGTGGAGACTGACGACGACTCGGTCGGCGGACACTTCCTTCACCTGCTGCATGGTCGGCCAGCGCCCGAGGAGTGGGTCAAGGCGATGCACACGTCTCTGAACCTCTATGCGGAGCACGAGTTTGCTGCATCCACCTTCGCCGCTCGAGTCATCGCCGGGACGGGCTCAGACTTCTACTCCTGCGTGGCAGGCGCCATCGGCGCCCTTCGCGGTCCCAAGCATGGGGGTGCCAACGAAGTCGCCTTCGAAGTCCAAAAGCGCTATCAGAACCCAGACGAGGCCGAGACCGACATCCGCCGTCGCGTGGAAAACAAGGAGGTCGTCATTGGGTTTGGTCACCCGGTCTACACCGTGAGTGACCCGCGAAACAAGATCATCAAAGAGGTTGCACGCGAGCTCTCCTTGTTTGCACAAGACACCAAGATGTTTTCAATTGCAGAACGTATCGAATCGGTCATGCATGACGCTAAAAAAATGTTCCCCAACCTCGACTGGTTCAGTGCGGTGAGCTATCACATGATGGGGATTCCAACAGCCATGTTTACGCCGGTGTTCGTGATCGCGCGAACAGCAGGCTGGGGGGCTCATATCATCGAGCAGCGAATAGATGGAAAGATCATCCGACCCGGATCGAACTATGTGGGGCCAGACGATCAGACCTTCGTTCCCTTACACAAGCGTCCATGAACACCTCTTTTCGCGCTCGGCTTCCAGGAACAGACCTCGACTATTTCGATGCGCGCGCGGCCGTCGAGGCTCTTGAGCCCGGCGCATTTGACCGGCTGCCCTACACCTCTCGCGTGCTCGCCGAGAACCTCGTTCGTCGCTGCGATCCAGACCGTCTCAGGCCCTCGCTCTCTCAGCTCATCGGTCGCAGACGAGAGCTTGACTTCCCTTGGTTTCCCGCCCGCGTTGTCTGTCACGACATTCTTGGCCAGACCGCCCTCGTCGACCTGGCAGGACTGCGAGACGCCATCGCCGAGCGCGGGGGCGATCCAGCGCAGGTCAACCCAGTCGTGCCCACCCAACTCGTCGTCGACCACTCGCTCGCAGTCGAATGCGGTGGTTTCGACCCCAATGCTTTTGAGAAAAACCGCGCCATCGAGGACCGACGCAACGAGGATCGATTTCACTTTATTGAGTGGACCAGGCAGGCCTTCAAGAATGTGGATGTCATCCCGCCGGGAAACGGCATCCTCCATCAAATCAACCTTGAGCGCATGTCGCCGGTCATCCAGGTCAGTCAAGGCGTGGCCTTTCCGGACACCCTGGTCGGAACGGACAGCCACACCCCCATGGTGGACGCCTTGGGCGTCATCGCTATTGGGGTGGGGGGGCTCGAGGCCGAGAGTGTCATGCTGGGAAGGGCGGTTTACATGAGGCTTCCCGACATCGTCGGGGTGGAACTCTCGGGCCGGACCGGGCCGGGGATCACGGCCACCGATGTCGTGCTCGCGCTCACCGAATTCCTTCGCAAGGAGCGCGTGGTGTCGGCCACTCTCGAGTTCTTTGGTGAGGGGGCGAGCCACCTCACGCTGGGCGATCGCGCCACGATCTCCAACATGGCGCCCGAGTTCGGCGCCACGGCAGCGATGTTCTATATCGACGACCAGACCCTGCGTTATCTGCGCCTCACGGGCCGAGACGAGGCGCTCGTCTCACTTGTCGAGACCTATGCCAAGACCGCTGGGCTCTGGGCGGACAGCCTCCGAGCTGCTGTCTATGAGCGTGTGCTGCACTTCGATCTCTCGAGCGTCGAGCGCAACATCGCGGGCCCCTCCAATCCTCACCGACGTGTGGCCACTCGCGAACTGGCCGCGAAGGGCATTAGCGGCGAAGTGAAGCACGAGGAAGGGCTCATGCCAGACGGGGCCGTCATCATTGCGGCCATCACGAGCTGCACCAACACCAACAACCCCCGAAATATGGTTGCGGCAGGCCTGCTCGCTCGAAACGCCAATCGCGCCGGGCTGACCCGAAAACCTTGGGTCAAGACGTCGTTGGCGCCGGGCTCGAAGGCCGTTCCGCTTTATCTGCAAGAGGCGGGCCTTCTCCGTGAACTGGAGCAACTAGGGTTTGGGGTCGTCGCCTTTGCGTGCACCACGTGTAATGGCATGAGCGGTGCGCTCGATCCCTACATCCAGAAAGAGGTGATCGACCGCGACCTTTACACCACCGCCGTTCTCTCCGGAAACCGAAACTTCGACGGACGCATCCACCCTTACGCGAAGCAGGCATTTCTGGCCTCCCCTCCTCTGGTCGTGGCCTATGCCATTGCTGGCACCATTCGGTTCGACATCGAGAAGGATGTGCTGGGTCTTGACGCAGGCGGCCGTCCGGTTCGTCTGGCCGACCTCTGGCCGACCGATGAGGAGATCGACGCGGTGGTCGCTCAGAGCGTTCATCCCCAACAGTTCCGCCAGGTCTACGACCCGATGTTTCAGATTCGCGTCGACCGTGGTAACTCCGTGAGCCCGCTGTACGCCTGGCGTCCGCAGAGCACCTACATTCGAAGGCCGCCCTACTGGGAGGGCGCCCTTGCGGGGCTTCGAACGCTAACCGGAATGCGTCCCCTCGCTGTGCTGGGTGACAACATCACCACCGACCATCTCTCACCCTCCAATGCCATCTTGCCGGATAGCGCTGCGGGCGAATACCTCGCTCGCATGGGCCTCCCGGAGGAAGACTTCAACTCCTACGCCACTCACCGAGGAGACCACCTCACCGCACAGCGGGCCACCTTTGCAAACCCTCAACTCGTCAATGAAATGGCTGTGGTAGACGGGGAGGTCGTGAAGGGCTCTCTGGCCCGCGTGGAACCCGAGGGCAAAGTAATGCGCATGTGGGAAGCCATCGAGACGTATATGGCTCGCAAGCAGCCCCTCATCATCATTGCGGGAGCCGACTATGGCCAGGGCTCCTCGCGAGACTGGGCAGCCAAAGGTGTGCGCCTTGCCGGCGTGGAGGCCATCGTGGCCGAGGGCTTTGAGCGCATTCACCGCACCAACCTCGTGGGCATGGGTGTCCTGCCTCTTGAGTTTGAGCCAGGCACGACCCGCCGCACGCTGCACATCAATGGCACAGAGACATTCGACGTCGTGGGCAAGCGCACGCCCGGTGCCACCCTCACACTTATCATTCACCGCGCATCAGGAGAGACCACTCGAGTGCCCGTTCGTTGCCGACTCGACACCGAAGAGGAATGTTCAATCTACGAAGCCGGAGGCGTGTTGCAGCGCTTCGCCCAAGACTTTTTAGAGGCCCGTGCCGCTTAATCAACGCATCGATCGATGAGTCACGCTCCCCAGCTTTCTATCTCGGCCCTCTATATGAGGGGTGGCACCAGCAAGGGTGTTTTTTTTAAACTCACCGACCTTCCCCCGTCGGCTCAGCAACCAGGCCTAGCGCGTGACGCGATTCTGATGCGTGTCATCGGGAGTCCAGACCCCTACGGCAAGCAGATCGATGGTATGGGCGGTGCGACCTCCAGCACCAGTAAGACGGTCATTCTCAGCCGCAGCACGAGAGACGACCACGATGTGGACTACCTGTTTGGGCAGGTTGCCATTGATCGGGCCTTTGTTGACTGGAGTGGCAACTGTGGAAACCTCTCCGCCGCAGTGGGCCCTGCAGCCATTCGAATGGGACTGATCGAACCTGGCCGCATCCCGCAACACGGGCGAGTCATGGTGCGCATCTGGCAGGCAAACATCGGCAAGACCATCGTGGCGCATGTACCGATCACCCATGGGGAGGTTCAAGAGACCGGCGACTTTGAGCTCGATGGCGTGACCTTTCCCGCCGCTGAGATACAACTCGAATTTCTGGATCCAGCGGCGGAGGAACAAGACGGCGTCGGGGGCGACATCTTCCCAACCGGACATCCGCTTGAGACGCTCGAGGTCCCCGGCGTGGGGTCGCTCTCGGCCACGCTCATCGATGCAGGCATTCCGACCATCTTCATTCGGGCCGACGAGGTTGGCCTCAAAGGAACCGAGCGACAGGACGACATCAACAACTCGCCAGAGCGACTTGCCATGTTCGAGGCCATTCGGGCCCACGGTGCGCTCAAGATGGGTCTGATTCAGAGCCTCTCTGACATCGGCTCCAGACAGCACACCCCCAAGGTGGCCTTCGTATCCGAGCCAAAGGACTACGTCTCTTCGAGTGGGAAGTCCATCGCCGCGAGCGAGATTGATCTTCTGGTGCGGGCCCTCTCGATGGGCAAGCTTCATCACGCCATGATGGGTACTGCGGCCGTGGCCATCGGCGCCGCCGCTTCCATTCCCGGAACGATCGTGAACCTCGCCGCCGGGGGTGGGCCTCGCGAGTCTGTTCGATTCGGTCACCCATCCGGAACCCTGCGCGTGGGCGCTCAGGCCAAACTCGAGGATGGGCAGTGGACGATTACCAAGGCCGTGATGAGCCGCAGTGCTCGCGTCCTCATGGAGGGCCGCGTCTTTATTCCCGTCTCGACCTAGTTAAAGAAGTCTCGGACTTTGTCCGTCCAAGTCTTGCTCTGGGGGCTGTGACGCTCGCCGCCCTCTTCAAGAGAGGCATCGAACTCTGCAAGTAATTTTTTCTGCTTGTCAGAGAGTTTCACCGGGGTCTCGAGCATGACGTGGCAATAGAGATCGCCCGCAATGCTCGTGCGAACATTCTTAATCCCCTTGCCCTTCAACCGAAAAGTCTTGCCCGTCTGCGTGCCCTCAGGAAGTTCGAAGCTGGCTTTCCCGTTGAGCGTCGGAACATCCACCGAGCCCCCCAGGGCCGCCCTCGCAAAGCTCACAGGCACCTCGCAGTGCAGGTCGTCCCCCTCTCGCTGAAAGACGCGGTGAGGCTTCACGCTCACCTCTACATAGAGGTCGCCCGGTGGGCCCCCATTGAGTCCGGGCTCGCCATTCCCGGTGGATCGAATGCGCATGCCGTCATCGATACCCGCAGGAATTTTGACCTCGAGGGTCTTCTGCCTGCGAACACGGCCCACACCATCACAGGTCCCACAGGGGTTCGGGATGGTCTTTCCGGTGCCGTGACAGGTGGGGCAGGTCTGCTGGATAGAGAAAAAGCCCTGCTGCATCCGAACCTGGCCCTGCCCGCCGCAGGTCTTACAGGTCTCGGCCTGAGTTCCCGGTTTCGCACCGGTGCCCTCACAGGGTGAGCAAGACTCCCAACTTGGCACCTTGATTTCCGTCGTGAAGCCCTGCGCGGCCTGCTCAAGCGTGATCTCCATGGCATAGCGCAGATCACTGCCACGATAGACGTTGGAGCGCCCCCCACCACCCGAGCGGCCGCCCGCGGCTCCGCCGAAGATATCGCCAAAAATATCGCCAAACGCGTCGGCAAAACCGCCCGCACCAAAACCCTGGCCGTTGCCACCGAAGCCTCCGGAATTGGGGTCGACTCCGGCATGACCAAACCGGTCGTAGGCCCCTCTCTTTTCCGCATCCGAGAGCATCTCGTAGGCCTCTTTGGCCTCCTTGAACTTTTCTTCAGCCGCGGCATCACCCGGATTTCGGTCCGGGTGATACTTCATCGCGAGCTTTCGATAGGCCTTCTTCAGGTCTTCATCGGACGCGTTCTTTGCAACACCGAGTACTTCGTAATAATCACGCTTGGCCATCTAAGCACGCCCGCAGGAATTAATCTCTTTTGACTTCCTTGAACTCCGCATCCACGACGTCCTCAGCCTTGGCCTTCTCCGACCCTGCAGCAGCGCCAGGGGCTCCAGCCGCACCCGCTCCAGCCGCATCGGCATAGGCTTTTTCGCCCAGCTTCTGGGAGGCCTTCATGAGATGGTCAGTCTTGGTCTCAATGGCCGCCTTGTCCTCACCCTGAAGCGTTGCCTCGAGCTCCTTGATGGCCTCCTCAATCTTGGCCCTCTCGTCCGCGTCAATTTTGTCGCCATGCTCCTCGAGCGACTTCCTCACTGAATGCAGCATGGCCTCGGCTGTGTTGCGGGACTGAACCAACTCCACACGCTTCTTGTCGTCCTCGGCATTGAGCTCTGCGTCCGCAACCATCTTGGCGATCTCCTCCTCCGAGAGTCCAGAGTTTGCCTTGATGGTGATCTTGTTCTCCTTGCCCGTGGCCTTATCCTTCGCAGACACATGCAAGATGCCATTTGCATCAATATCGAAGGTCACCTCAATCTGAGGCGTTCCTCGAGCCGAGGGGGGAATACCCTCCAGATTGAATTCACCCAGAGCCTTGTTCGCAGTCGCCACCTCCCGCTCGCCCTGAAACACCTTGATGGTGACCGCGGGCTGATTGTCCTCAGCAGTCGAGAAGACCTGCGAGAACTTCGTGGGAATGGTGGTGTTTTTCTGAATCATCTTCGTCATCACACCGCCCAAGGTCTCGATGCCCAGGGACAAGGGGGTGACATCAAGCAGCAGAACATCTTTTCGGTCCCCGGCGAGAACAGCGCCCTGGACAGCCGCCCCAACGGCCACCGCCTCGTCAGGGTTCACATCCTTGCGAGGCTCCTTGCCGAAGAAAGCCTTTACAGCATCCTGAACCTTGGGCATGCGGGTCATACCGCCCACCAAAATGACGTCGTCGATCTCTGAGGCAGATACGCCGGCGTCCTTCAGCGCGATTTTGCAGGGCTCAATCGTTCGGGTAATGAGCTCATCAACAAGCGACTCCAGCTTGGCGCGAGTGAGCTTGAACGTAAGGTGTACAGGCGCACCGTTGGCCATTGCAATGTAGGGCTCGTTCAATTCGGTCTGCTGACTGGAGGAGAGCTCGATCTTGGCTCGCTCAGCCGCAGCCTTGATGCGCTGAAGGGCAATCGGGTCCTTCGAAAGATCGACCCCGTTTTGCTTCTTGAACTCATCGATGATGTGGTCGATGATGCGCTGGTCAAAGTCCTCGCCGCCCAGGAAAGTGTCTCCGTTCGTGGAGAGCACCTCAAACTGCTTCTCCCCGTCCACATCGGCAATCTCAATGATCGAGACGTCAAACGTGCCCCCGCCCAGGTCATAGACCGCGACCTTTCGATCCTTGCCTGCAGCCTTGTCAAGGCCAAAGGCCAGGGCGGCCGCCGTGGGCTCGTTGATGATGCGCTTGACATCGAGGCCCGCAATTCGACCCGCGTCCTTTGTGGCCTGACGCTGCGCATCGTTAAAGTAGGCAGGAACCGTAATGACCGCCTCAGTCACTTCATGGCCCAAGTAGTCTTCCGCCGTCTTCTTCATCTTGCGAAGAACCTCGGCCGACACCTGAGGGGGAGCAAGTTTCTTGTCCCGAACGCCGACCCACGCATCACCGTTCTCGGCCTTCATGATCTGAAACGGCATCAGGTCGATGTCTTTCTGGACCTCTTTGTCCTCAAACTTGCGGCCAATGAGGCGCTTGACGGCGTAGAGCGTGTTCTTGGGGTTGGTCACCGCCTGGCGCTTGGCTGGAGCGCCCACAAGAATCTCGCCGTCCTCCATGTACGCAATGATGGACGGCGTCGTGCGAGCCCCTTCACTGTTTTCAATTACCTTGGGCTGACCCGCCTCCATAATGGCCACGCAAGAGTTGGTGGTCCCCAGATCAATTCCAATAATCTTTGCCATGATGTGTTCTCTCTTAAAGAAGAAGTGCTGCGATAGACGCTAAGTCGGGGGTCTCTCAGTCAATTTCAAGGGGCCGACACGATCACCAGCGCGGGACGGATTACACGCTCGCCGATGAGGTACCCCTTTTGCATCACCTCCACCACATGATTGGGGGGGACGGCCGGGTCGCGGCTTGCGCCATCCACCATCGAAACCGCCTGATGGCGGTTGGGGTCAAACTTTTCGCCCACCGGATTGAGGGCATTCAGTCGTCCCCGCTCAAAGGCCTGCTGGAGCTGCCGCAGTGTGAGTTCCACCCCGCTGCGCAGGCCCTCGAATGACTGATCTTGAAGTCTGAGCGCAGTCTCAAGGCTATCTGCGGCAGGCAAGAGAGCCTCGGCAAAAGACTCGATCGCGAACTTGCTTGCGTTGCTGAGCTCCTGCGCATGGCGCTTGCGAAGGTTCTCAACCTCCGCGGCCATTCGCATCAGCTGGTCTTCTCGTTCGGCCAGGAGCGCTGACAAATCGGGTTCGGACTCGGGCGGCAGGGCGGATTCGACGTCCTCCCTCGAGACGTCTGAGTGAGGGTCGGACTCGGGGGATTCTTGCTTGGGGTCGGACGAATTCATAGGCGTGTGAGTGAAAGGAGGGGCATGATTGAACCTGCATACCCTTCACATGGGGGAGGCTCCAACCGATTTCAAGGCCCCCGCAGCCATTACGGCCGACCGTCATGATTCTTTCACACCATTGACGCCCGACTGAAACAATCCAAACCTACCGTTCGCAGGTGCACATCCTCATCGTTACGGACGCGTGGGAGCCTCAGGTCAACGGCGTCGTCCGAACCATCCAGGCAACGAATCGAACCCTCGAGCAACTAGGGCATCAGATCAGCCTCATCACCCCGCTCGACTTCAAGACGATCCCCTGTCCCACCTATCCCGAGATTCGCCTGGCCTTGATGCCGGGTCGAGAGATTGCTCGTCGCATCCAGTCCCTCAGGCCCGATGCCATCCACATTGCCACCGAAGGGCCCCTGGGCTGGGCCGCCCGAGGGGTCTGCAGGCGCCTCAAACTCCCCTTTGTCACCGCGTATCACACGCGCTTTCCAGAATATGTGCACGCACGCACTCGCATCCCACCCTCGTGGCTCTACGCCCTTTTTCGTCGATTCCACAATGCCGCGCACTCGGTCTTGGCGCCCACTCCCGCCATCATTCGTGACCTCGAACAGTGGGGATTTCGTCGAGTTCGCTACTGGACCCGCGGCGTAAACCATCAGATTTTCCGGCCAACGGAGCCGATGACGGTGCCCGACAAGAAGCCTCCGGTCTTTCTCTATGTCGGCCGGGTCGCAGTGGAGAAAAACATCTCCGCCTTCTTGGACCTGAAGCTACCCGGGGAGAAATGGGTCGCCGGAGAGGGGCCGTCTATGAACAAACTGCGCGCTCGACACCCGGACGTGAGGTTCTTTGGCGTGATGAGCCAGACAGACCTCGCAAAGCTCTATAACGCTGCAGATGTCTTTGTCTTCCCGAGCAAGACCGACACCTTTGGCCTCGTGATGGCTGAGGCGATGGCCTGCGGACTTCCTGTGGCAGCCTACCCCGTCGAGGGGCCCATTGACGTGGTTGCCAGTAGTGGGGCTGGCATCCTTCACCACGACCTCCATCACGCCTGCATCAAGGCCCTGGAGATTCCTCGGCAGAAGGCGCTCGAGCGAGCGGCCACCTTTTCCTGGGAACAGGCCACCCAGCAGTTCCTCGAGGCTCACCGCGAGGCGGTGATCATCTGGGGCTAACGCTCAGCGCCCAATTCAAAGGCGCGATCCCGACCCACCATTCGATCTGCCTGCTGCTCGGCCGTCTCACCTGCGGTTGGCCAGCCAGCAAGCTCCTGTTGAACCAAGTCCGCGAGCATGACCCCAGCCTCAGAACTGTCGTTGAGACAGGCAATCGCCTGAAAGTCCTCCCCTCCAGCGGCCAAGAAATCCTCTCGGCCCTCCATCGAGATCTCCTCAAGCGTCTCAAGGCAGTCGGAGACAAAACCTGGGCACACCACATCGAGCTTCTTCACGCCCTGGGCGGGCAGCTGCTCGAATTGCTCTGCAGTGTAGGGCTTGAGCCACTCAGCAGGGCCAAAACGCGACTGGAAGGAGACCCGCCACTTATCCTGGGGCAGCCCCAACTCAGCCGCCAAGAGACGGGCTGTCTTGTAGCACTCGCAGTGATATGGATCGCCCTTCAAAAGGCTTCGTCTGGGGACCCCATGAAAGCTCATCAGCAAGAGGTCGCCGCGCCCATGGGCCGCCCAATGAGCCCTTACACGAGAGGCGAGTGCAGAGATGTAACTGGGGTGATCATGAAAGTGTCGGATGGTTCGAAGCGCGGGAGGGTTTCGAAGCGTCGCAAGCGATTCGAAGACGCGATCAAAAACAGTGGCCGTGGTGCTCGCCGAATATTGCGGATAGAGCGGCAGAACCAAAAGCCGATCGACGCCCTTAGCAACCAAGTGCTGAATAGTTTCATCGATTGACGGTTCGCCATAGCGCATGGCCAGGGCTATCTCCAAATCCAGACCGCGTCGCACCAACTCGGACTGGCACAGGTCGAGCTGACGCTCGGAGTAGACCCGAAGCGGAGACCCCTCGCGCATCCAGACAGAGGCGTACTTCGCCGCCGACTTTTTGGGCCGAGTATTCAGAATGATGAGATTCAGGATGGGCCACCAGATCAGCTTGGGAATCTCCACCACGCGGGGATCTGAGAGGAACTCCTTGAGGTACCTGCGCAGCGCCGGGCCCGTGGGCGCCTGCGGCGTACCCAGGTTCACAAAAAGCACGCCGACCCGCAGCCGATTACCGTGACGATACGTCGTGTCATCGCGCACGCGCGCGGCCGAAACAGGGAGGGTCATGGGTTCTCTAGTGGGTGAGGGGGCCGGATCAGGCCATCTGGGCCAGAGCCGTCGACATCAATCGAGCCGTGATATCCACGATTGGAATGACCCGATCATAAGCCATGCGCGTGGGGCCAATCACGCCAAGAGTCCCCACGACGCGACCGTCCACCTCATAGGGGGCGGTCACGATCGAGAGCTCCTCTGCGGGCACCAGGTCGGAGTCACCGCCGATAAAAATCTGAACGCCGTGTGCAGACTCCGCGCTATCCAAAAGTCGCGCAATCATGGTCTTTTGCTCAAAGAGATCAAAGAGGTGCCGCAGACGCGAAAGGTCATCGGACCAGTCGCTGACATCCATCAATCGCCGCTCACCCGAAATCACAATCGACCCGCCCGGGGCGCTCAGCGCTGCACCGCCCTCCTCGACCGCGCGCATCATCAGTTGAGCGACATCACCCCGAAGCGTGGAAATTTCGGCGGCGAGGCGATGCCGGACTTCCTCGAGTCTCATGCCTGCGTAATTGGCGGTGAGGAAATTTCCGGCCTCCAAAAGATGTTCGGGCGAAAAGTCCTGCTCAACCTGGATGATGCGGTTGTGCACCTCGCCTTCCGAGGTCACCATGATGAGAAGCAGCCGACGATCGGCCAGCCTCAGAAACTCGATGTGACGAAAGGCTGCAGAGCGGCGTGGGACGCTCACCACCCCCGCAAAACTTGAGAGACTCGATAGCAGCGAAGCGGCATGAGAGGCGACCCGACTCGGAGAGTCCACGGGGAGGCCCACGCCCAACGCGGCCGCCTGGGCTGCATCCAGGGGTTGCACGGTGAGCAGAGAATCGACAAAGAGCCGGTAGCCCTTGGGTGTGGGAATTCGTCCGGCCGAGGTGTGCGGGCTCACAACGAGGCCCAACTCCTCGAGGTCAGACATGACATTTCGGATGGTGGCCGGGGAGAGGTCGAGACCCGAGAACTTTGAAAGAGAGCGCGACCCAACGGGGACTCCTTCGACGATGTATCTCTCGATGAGGGTCTTGAGCAGGAGTCGGGAACGGTCGTCCATGGGCGTTATTGTAAAGAGGCTGACATAGGCGTAACGGATCAAAGCGTGTGATTTAATGCTTCTCATGGAGACGGCCTATCAACGCCTAGCGGTCTTTGGCAGGCCCCAGACACCTGGGCTGGCTGAGCCTCTATCCCTGCTGCTTGCCTGTCTCAAGCGGAGTGCCCCCCGCTCTACGGTGATGCTGGAGGCCGAGACGGCCGCAGGCCTCGAGGTTGCAGCCCCAGGGCCAGCCGTCTCTCAAGGGACCTTCGAGACCATCGCCCCCAACTGCGACCTTGCCTTGGTGCTGGGTGGCGACGGCACCCTCATTTCCATCGCCCGCCGCCTCGCGCCCTTCGGTGTGCCCATCGTGGGTATTAATCTGGGACGCCTGGGGTTCATGACCGATCTCGACATCACGCGCCTTCAAGAGGACCTGCCGGGCCTGCTCACAGGCCGAGGCGTGCTCGAGGAGAGAGGGATGTTGTCGGTCTCGGTGATGCGACGACCCGGCGAAGGGCGCGCCTGGGAGAGGGTCTTCGAGGCAACGGCCCTCAACGACACCGTCATCAGTCGCGGAGCCATCAGCCGAATGGTTGGCCTCGATGTTTTTGTTGGCGGCCATTACGTGCAGACCCTCAGGGCAGATGGGCTCATTGTCTCCACGCCCACGGGTTCGACTGCCTATGCCTTGTCCGCCTCGGGGTCCATCCTGCACCCGACGCTTCCCGCCGTCATTCTCGTGCCCGTTGCGCCCCAGGCCCTCTCCGCGAGACCGATCGTTCTGCCATGGGGAGAGGCTGTCACGGTGATGGTGAGTGATGGAGCTGGCACCGAGCTTCACTGTGACATGCAGACCCTCACAGCCCTCAAAGACGGTGACCGAATCGTCATTGAAAAATCTCCTCACCGCGCCCGCCTGCTCCACCCAGAGGGCTATGACTACTTCTCCATGCTCAGACGTAAACTCCACTGGAGCTCGAACCCCGTTCATATCGGCCAACCCGACCCGCTCCTGCCCCCCGAAGCCAGCTAGTCGATGCTGCGAACCCTCCTCATCCGAGACTTCATTACGGTGACGTCTCTCGAGCTCGACCTCCAGCCTGGCTTTACCGTTCTTACTGGGGAGACCGGCGCTGGCAAGTCCATCCTTTTCGATGCCCTCGGCCTCCTGCTCGGTGATCGCGCCGACTCAGCCATGGTGCGCCCCGGCGCAGCACGGGCCGACATCTCCGCGGAATTCACGCCCTCTGAGCCCCAGCTCACCCAGCTCGCCGAGCAGCTTGAGCAGTCCGGCCTAGAAGGCGTCGAAAACACCCTCATCTTGCGTCGCGTTGTCGAGTCCGGCGGTCGTTCACGTGCATGGATCAACGGCCAGATGGCCAGCCTTACCCAGCTCAAAGACCTCGGTGAGATGCTCGTCAATCTTCACGGCCAGCATGCTCACCAGGCCCTTCTGAAACCCAATGCGCAGGTGCGACTGCTGGATCATCAAGGAGGCCTGCTGGAGCAGGCCCTGAAAGTGCGCCAGGCCTATCAGGCCCTCAGCGCGGCAAAGAGCGCGCTGGACCGGGCCAGGGAGCAGGCAGGGGCCCTTGCGAGTATTCGTGAGCAGGCCCTCTGGCGCCTTCAAGAGATCGAGGCCCTCAAGATTCAGGCGGGCGAGTGGGAGGCACTCACGCTCGAACACAAACGCCTTTCCCATGGCGCAGAGCTCATCTCAGAGGCCGAATCTGCCCTCACCCTGGTTGAAGAGGGAGACCAGAGCCTTCTCGGCCAGGTTCAACGTCTGGCCAGTCGATTTTCTGGCCTCATGGCAAAAGACGAACGACTCAAACCCGTTCAAGAAACACTGGAAGCCGCTGGGATCCAGCTTGGGGAGGCTAGCTCCAATCTGTCGCGCTACCTCGACAAGGCCGATCTTGATCCCGAGCGGCTGGCCATCGTGGAGCGCCGAGTCGGTGAGATCTTCGACCTCGCCCGAAAACTGCGTTGCCAGCCCGAGGTGCTACTTAATGAGCTGGAGGCTGCGCGCAACACGCTCGCCCAGACAGAGGCTGCAGCCGACGTCGATGGGCTAGAGAAGACCCTCGACGCGGCCACTGCCCTCTTTCACTCGTTGGCAAACGAACTCTCAGGCGCGCGGCGAGTCGCCGCCCAAAAACTCTCCCAAGAGGTGTCAGGTTGGCTCAATGAGCTGGCCATGAAAGGGAGCAGCTTCGAGGTCGCCCTCGAGTCCCGAGACCAGCCAGCCGCCCACGGCCTGGAGGACGTGGTTTTCATGCTCAACCACCAAGGACAAGAGAGGGGCCAACCCGTTGCCAAAATTGCCAGTGGTGGCGAGCTCTCGCGGGTCAGTCTGGCCATCGCCGTGGTCGCCGCCCAGGCCACGGATGTTCCCACCCTGCTCTTCGATGAAGTGGACGCGGGCATCGGCGGCAACACGGGCCATGTGGTCGGTCGACTGCTCCGAACGCTGGGCGAATCGCATCAGGTCCTTGCCGTAACTCACCTCCCACAGGTGGCCAGCCGAGGCCATCAACACCTCCAGGTTCGAAAGGATCTTCACTCAGGGCTCCCAACCAGCGAGGTCATCGCGCTGCATGGGGACGCCAGAGCCGCAGAGGTTGCTCGCATGCTCGGCGATGAGGGCCTCGAGGACCGTTCGCTCGAGCTTGCGAAGGAGCTACTGAGCCTTTAGGCCAAGCACATCCTGCATGTCATAGAGGCCCGGTGCTGCCTCGCGCAGAAAGCTTGCCGCCCTCAGGGCGCCCTGCGCGTACGTGGCCCGAGAGGACGACCGATGGGTCAACTCGATTCGCTCGCCCATTCCAGCAAACAGCACCGTGTGATCACCCACAATATCGCCGCCCCGAATGACAGAGAAGCCAATCTCGGAGTCCGTCCTCGCGCCGGTATGCCCCTGCCGCGAATAGACTGCGTCATGCTCGAGACGTCGTCCACTGGCTCGAGCCGCAACCCGGCCCATCTCGAGCGCTGTGCCGGAGGGCGCATCCACCTTTTGGCGATGATGGGCCTCGATGATCTCAATGTCATAGCCCGTCTTGAGGGCGTGGGCTGCCGTATCAATAAGTCTTAGCAGGAGGTTGACGCCCACACTCATGTTGGGCGCAAAGACCAGAGGCTGCCGTTTGGCGAAGTCGTGTACGCGAGAGAGCCCCTGCGCATCAAATCCTGTGGTGCCAAGCACCAGACGAACGCCGTGGCGCTCACAGGCGTCCATGTACAAAAGACTCGCCTCCGGTCGGGTGAAATCGATAAGCACATCGACCCCCGCGAGCCCCGCGAGGTCTTGGGTGATCACAACTCCACTGGCCTCTCCGAGCAGGCTGCCAGCATCTCGGCCCAACATGGGGCTCTCGTCGCGATCAAGGGCCAGCGCAAGCGTGTGATGTGAAGATCGGAGCGTCTCCTGAATGAGGAGTTGGCCCATCTTTCCGGAGGCCCCAGTAACGGCTACACGCATGGAGGTCTGGCTCATGCGAATCTAGCGAACCGGGCGCATGGGGAGGAGCACATCACCGGACACTTGGGGCAGCTCGTCGCCCTCCCAGCGCACCAGACGATCCCCATCGAACTCCACAAAAAAACGTCGTCGGTCGCGGTCACCGCCACCCTTGCGCAGATCGAAGACATAGTCCCATCGATTTGCACGAAAGGGGTCAACCAGAAGGGGGGTGCCCAACACGGCCTTCACCTGCTCGCGCGACTGGCCCACCGAGAGCCGACCGGTCTGCTCTGCGGTAATGAAGTTGCCCTGGCCAATATCCGCCCGATACGGGGTCAACCACGAAGGGGGCTTTTCTCGAAAGTTGGTATAGGTTGAGCAGCCGCTGACCGCCAGGAGGCAGACTGCAGCAGCGAGGGTGAGGCGACGGCACTGGGGCATGGCGAACGACTTTTTCGAGTAAGAACCCCGCTATGATAGTCCGCATGCCCAATCAAGATGCGCTTGCCGCTGGAATCAAAAGCACGGGATTAAAGGTCACCATCCCTCGACTCAAAGTGCTTGCGCTCTTTGAGCAGTCTCAGACGCGACACCTCAGCGCGGAAGACGTCTACAAGAAACTCCTGGCCGAGGACCTCGACATCGGGCTGGCCACCGTCTATCGGGTGCTCACGCAGTTCGAGCAGGCGGGCATTCTGCTGCGCTCAAACTTCGAGTCGGGTCGCTCTGTTTTTGAGCTCAATGCGGGCCATCATCACGACCATCTCGTCTGTTTAGATTGCGGCCGTGTGGAGGAGTTTGTCGACGAAGAGATTGAAGCGCGCCAGCAAAAGATTGCGCGTGATCGTGGCTTCTCACTGGAGGACCATGCCCTCTCGCTCTACGGCCACTGCAAGAAAAAGAACTGCGCCTATCGCCACACCGATTAGGTCGGGCGGGCCGGTCTCTTGTCCGCCCGCTAACGAAGTCCAGCCGACCTGAGCGCGTCGACCACCTCGCTGCTACTCAGCCACTCCGAGAGCACGATCGGCGTGCCCCCGCCGGCCGGATAGACCACATAGAGCGGAACGCCGCTTCGCCCGAACCCACTCAGGGCCCGCGTAATTTCTGGGTCCTCGCGCGTCCAATCGGCCCGCAGAGCAAGGGCTTTTGGATTGGCAAGAAGACCTGCAACCGGCTGAGTTCGAAGCACGCGCGCCTTATTCACCTGACAGCTGATGCACCAGGCTGCAGTGAAGTCCACGAAGACCACCTGACCCCGGGCAGCCGCCTGTTCAGCAAGGCCCGGTGCCCACTGCTTCCAGACCGCCTCGTCGGACAAGGTCGCGGAACCGGACTGCGTGGTCAAGGGGGCTGCAGATGTCTGGGCTGCAGATGTCTGGGCTGCAGACCGCAGCCCCGCAGCCACCAAAACAAGCAAAACCAGGATGCTGATCCATGCGGCCCGCGCGGAACGCGAGTCACTGAGAGAGGGCTGAACAAATCGACCCCAAAGCAAGAGGGCAAGTGCCAGAGCGAGACAGCTCAGGAGCAGGGGTAAGACTGACGCGGAGCCATTCTGCTCAGCCAGAACCCAGACCAGCCAAGCCACGGTTGCGAGCATGGGAAACGCGAGGAGCATGCGAAAGGTCTGCATCCATGGACCGGGGCGAGGAAGCCGCGCAAGGGCTGCGGGCCAGAGCGAGAGGAACACAAAGGGCGTTGCAAGCCCAAGACCGAGAACCAGGAAAACGAGAAAGGTCTGTAGCAGTGGTGCCGTCAGTGCAAAACCTAGCGCGCTGCCCATAAAAGGAGCCGTGCAGGGGGAGGCCACCACCACCGCAAGCGCGCCCGAACCGAAGGCGGCGAGGGGCCCTTCACCCCGGTCGAGCGACCCAAGCCTCGTGAGTGACATGCCCACCTCGAAGACACCCAAAAGATTGAGCGCGATGGCCACAAACAAAAGGGCGAGGGTGCCAACCACCCACGGATCCTGGAGCTGAAATCCCCAGCCAATGGCCTGGCCTGCAGAGCGCAACAGCAGCAAGAGACCAGCAAGTGCGCACATAGAGACCAGAACACCCAGTGTAAAAAACAGAGCGGCCCGCCAGGCACCTCCACCAAGAGCTCGATGCTGCGTCAACGAGAGCACCTTCAGACCGAGCACCGGAAACACGCAAGGCATCAGATTGAGAACAAGTCCCCCAAGAAAGGCGAAGCCCAGTGCCAGCCCCAAGCTCGAGGCAGAGGTGCCCGCGCCCGCAGGCACGTTGGCGCTGGCCTGCTGCGCGGTCACGCCCTCGGAGATCAGCTCGAGAGCCTGAGGGGGCGGGGCGCCTGATCGGAAGGCGAGCGCGAGGCCAGGGCTCTCAGGTCCGAACTCGGAGAGACGCCACAGAGCAGAGAGCGTCTGACTGCCGCCCAGGGCCCGAAGACCTGCGGAGGGGTGGTCCGCAAGCGACATCTCAAGCAACCAGCCGGAGGCCGTTCGGTAGAGTCGCTGCGGAGCAGACGGGTTGATCAGCCCCTCCAACTCCGCAAACATATAGCCGCCGCGGTCGATCGCTGGAGCGTCAGCCCACAGGCGCAGGCGCTTGGCGCTCTCATCAAGAGAAAACCCCGCGGCTCGCATGGAGGCTGGATGCGGCAACCCCCCCTTAAAGCGAGACCAGATCTCCGAGTCTGAGGGGCCCCCGGTGAGGACGAGGGGTCTGGAGAGCGTTACCTCCCCTGGAATACAGATGTCCTTGCAGATCAGCCAATTCGCCTGCAGAACAAGGCGATTGGACGCATCTCGCACACCCTTGGGCAGGCGAACCTGAGCGCCAAGGTATGCGACGCCCTCGAATCCATAACTCGCCAGCGGCCCGACGGCAATTCGACGGGGGCTCGGCCAGGCCCTCTGAATCACAGAAAGCGGCTGACCATCCAGAGAAAAGCGCAGCTCAGTTGGTCGACCCGAGTCCCCCGGATTCTTCCAGTAGGTATGCCAGTGGGGCTCGTGGCTTAGCTCCACCACGGCCCAGATGAGATCGGGCGCATCGCTGGGATCTCGGTGAAGGGAGAGCGCAATACTCACCGGACCCACCTGCGCCTGAGCGGGCGCAGCAGCACCCGAGGACTCCGACTGCAGTCGCTCCAACAAACCCTGCGCGATCGAGGGGGCCTGGAGGATCAGGCCCAGAAAGAGGCCGAGGAGCGCACGCTGAATCTTCATGCCCGACTTGATACCATGGAACGATGGTTCGCGAAGACTTTGACGCCCTGCATGAACGCCTGCTTGCGTTGTCCGATGTCATTCGCGGCCTGCGTCAAGAAAACTCGGACCTGCGCCATGCGCTTGCGACCACCGAGGCCAAGACAAGAGACGCAAACAACAGAATTCAGGAGGCCAGCGAGCGCCTAGAGCGGCTCCTGGCCGACAGCGCCGCAGTCGACAACCATGGCTGAAACCATCGACGTTCAAATTCTTGACCTGCCTTACAAGCTCTCTCACGAGCCCGATGAGAAAGCACTCCTCCTAGAATGCGTGGCGCTCGTCGATGCGCGCATGCGGCAGATCAAGCAGTCCGGAAAGGTTCAGAGTGTTGACCGTATCGCTGTCATGGCTGCACTCACGCTCGCTCGCGAGATGCTCTCCGCCACTGCGGCGCCAGGAGCGGGCATCACCACAGCGGACATCAAAGGCCGCCTGAGAGACATGATCGCCATTGCCGATCAGGCTCTGGCCCCGCAAGAAAAATTGTTCGACTGATCCTTGTCTCTCACTGACCTCACTCTTCTGCTTGAGCTTCTGGCTCTTGGGGCTGCCACGGGATTTCTGGCCGGCCTCTTGGGAATCGGGGGGGGCATGACCATGGTGCCGTTTCTCACGATGCTCTTTACCGCGAGGGGCTTTCCCCCCGACACCATTGTGAAGACAGCAATTGCCACCTCGCTCTCCACCATCCTCTTTACATCCATCTCGAGTGCTCGCGCCCACTTCAAGCGGGGAGCGGTACGCATAGACCTGCTGAGGTTGATGGGCGTCGGGGCCTGTATCGGCACCTTTATTGGCGCTCACTTTGCCGGGGCACTCAAAGACAGTGCGCTGGCCGCGTTCTTCGCCCTGTTCGTAGGTTACTCAGCGCTGCAGATGCTCCGGGGGAAAAAACCAAAGCCGGGCCGCGACACGCCAGGGCCCATCGTATTGGGCATTGTGGGTGGGGGCATCGGGCTCATCTCAAGCCTGCTGGGCGCAGGCGGGGGCTTTATCACCGTGCCCTTCCTCACCTGGTGCAATGTCACCATGCATCAGGCCGTGGCAACCTCTGCGGGACTGGGCTTTCCCATCGCCTTGGGAGGCCTCGTGGGCTACATCATCGCGGGCGCGCACCTTGAGCACCTGCCACCCGGGAGCCTCGGTTTTATCTACCTTCCGGCCCTGGTCGTCCTGTCGGTGGCATCGGTGCTTATGGCACCCGTGGGGGCCCGAACCGCCCATGCAATGAAGGTCGACAGCCTCCGTCGGGTCTTCGCAGTGCTCCTGCTGGGCCTTGCGGCTTATATGCTGACGCGGGCCTTCTAGGGCTTAGTCGTCCTGAAAGGCCGGGCGCGTCTTGCTCATGAAGGCATCAATGCCGCGGGCGTAGTCTCTCGTTTCAACGAAATCCCAACAAGCCTCGCGCTGACCGACGCTCAAAAGCGTCTGCTCATCGATGCGCGAAAAGATATCGACGAGCCACTTGTTTCTTCGAGCTGCGTGCGGCGCACCCGAGGCCAGACGAGCCACGGCGGCTTGAACCTCGGCCTCCCAGTCCTCATTCGGGTAAGAGCGATTGACCAGTCCCTTGCTGAGTGCCTCGGACGCAGACCAGATGCGCCCCTCAAGCAAGAGCTCGAGAGCATTGGCGCGTCCCAGAACACTAACCACGCACGCAGACTCGTGAGGCGCCAGGGGAAAGCCAAGTCGGCCTATGGGAATCCCAAAGCTAGAGCGGTCGCTGCAGATACGAAGGTCGCAGGCGGCCGCAATCTCCAGGCCGGCGCCCACACAGGGTCCATCGATTGCGGCGAGCACCGGCACCGGGCAGTGAACAATGGCGCGCAGCGCATCGCCAATAATCTGATCGTGATAGTGAGAAACCTGTTCGCGTGTTGCGCGCCGCTGAGGAAACTCCGAGATGTCTGCGCCTGATGCAAAAGCGCCTCCCTCGCCGCGCAGAATCACGACTCGAAGGGATGTATCGGCCGACAGCTTTCGAAAGTATTCGGTGATGTCCTTCCACATCGACACCGAGAGCGCATTGAGCTTGCCCGGATGAGAGAGCCAGATGGTCGCGAGGCTACTCCCCGGGCCCGACCGAGAGCACCAGACACGCCCCGAAGGTGCAACGTGCGCGTCAGGATGGGAGGAGGGGGAGGGCTGGCTGGCCATGAGCGAGGAGGATGGGGGAGGTCCACAGAATACCCATCCGCCCTGCTCTCTTCAGTCGGTAGATTCCCTGCCTTGTGCAGTGCGCAATGTCCTAGACATGAGGGCAATCCCCAAAATAATCATAGGCATAGACAGCCATTGCCCCATCGACAATCCGAGGCTCAGGAGTCCGAGGAATGCGTCGGGCTCTCGTGCGAATTCAGTCAAAAAGCGCATCAGCCCATAGCCCGCAAGAAACGCTCCCGATAAAAAGCCGCGGGGTTGGGGTCGCGCAGCAAGCCAGGTGAGCAGCACAAAAAGAAGGAGGCCCTCGCCTGCCATCTGATAGAGCTGTGACGGGTGCCGAGGCACATCCGAGCCGGACTGCGGGAAGACCATGGCCCAAGGCACTGCGCTCGGGTCCGCAAAGCGGCCCCACAACTCCCCGTTAATAAAGTTTCCAAGCCGACCAAATGCGAGGCCTAGAGGCACCAAGGGCGCCACAAAATCTCCCAGAGCCCAGAGCCTTTGCCAGAAGGGGGCGGGGCTCGGCGATGAGACGTCGGCCGCCAAGTGGCTTCGCCGAGCGGCAAAAAGCGCGATGGCGAGGACCACTCCAATAAGCCCGCCGTGAAAGGCCATTCCGCCTTGCCAGACCATGAGAATTTCGAGGGGGCTTTGCAGGTATTCGAGGGGCTTGTAGAAAAAAACGTAGCCAAGCCGCCCGCCCAAAACCACACCCAACACCCCCCAGAGCAAGAAGTCATCGAGGTCCTTGGCGGTCATGCCACTGCGCTGAACATCTCGTCGAATCTGGCGTCGGCCCAGCAGCAAAAAAGCAAGAAAGCCCAGCAGATACATGAGGCCATACCATCGAATAGCGAGAGGTCCGATGACCAGTGCAACCGGATCGAACTGCGGATGAACCCAGGCGACTTGCATGCCTCAGTGTGCCATGAGTCAAAATAAGGCCTCTGAGCCAACACCCACTCTTCAGAAAGCCCCCCATGCCGTTTAACAATCGCTCCAAACATGTCACCCAAGGCGTTGCCCGCGCGCCCAACCGCTCCATGTACTACGCTATGGGCTACCAAGAGGCGGACTTCGACAAGCCCATGGTGGGGATCGCCAACGGCCATTCCACCATCACCCCCTGCAACAGCGGCCTTCAGCCCCTCGCCGACGCCGCAGTCGCAGCCCTCAAAGGCGCAGGTGCCAATCCTCAGATCTTCGGTACACCCACCATCTCCGATGGCATCAGCATGGGTACCGAGGGCATGAAGTACTCGCTGGTCTCTCGTGAGGTCATCGCCGACTCGATCGAGACCTGCGTGAATGGTCAGTGGATGGACGGCGTGGTCATCATTGGGGGCTGCGACAAAAACATGCCCGGCGGCATGATGGCCGCGGCAAGAACCAACGTGCCGTCCATCTATGTGTATGGCGGCACGATCAAACCCGGTCATCACAAGGGCAAGGACCTCACCATCGTCTCAGCCTTCGAGGCCGTGGGCGAATTCACCGCGGGACGACTCTCAGAAAGCGACTTCAAGGCGATCGAACAGAAGTCCTGTCCGGGCTCTGGGTCCTGTGGAGGCATGTACACCGCAAACACCATGAGCTCAGCCTTCGAGGCCATGGGCATGAGTCTGCCCATGTCGTCCACCATGGCCAACGAGGACGAGGAAAAGATTCACAGCGCAGCAGAGTCTGCGCGTGTGCTCGTGGAGGCCATTAAGAGAGGGATTCGCCCCCGGGACATCATCACCAAGAAGTCCATCGAAAACGCAGTGAGCGTCATCATGGCAACGGGCGGCTCAACCAATGCGGTGCTGCACTTTCTCGCCATTGCCCATGCAGCAGAGGTGGAGTGGACGATCGATGACTTTGAGCGCATTCGTCGCAAGACGCCCGTCTTCTGCGACCTCAAGCCCTCGGGCAAATATGTCATCACCGAACTGCACCGAGTCGGAGGCATTCCTCAGGTCATGAAGATGCTGCTGGACGCTGGCCTTCTTCATGGCGACTGCCTCACCATCACGGGCAAGACCATCGCCGAGACCCTCAAGGAGATTCCGTCGCAGCCTGCGGCCCATCAAGACATCATTCGCCCCATGTCTCAGCCACTCTATGCTGAGGGGCACCTTGCCATCCTCAAGGGCAACCTCTCACCCAACGGGTGTGTGGCGAAGATCAGCGGCCTGAAGAACCCGTCCATCACCGGACCCGCCCGTGTCTTCAATTCAGAGGACGACGCCATGAAAGCCATCATGGATCGCCAGATTCGAGCGGGCGATGTTGTGGTGATTCGCTATGAGGGCCCAAAGGGGGGGCCGGGCATGCGCGAGATGCTCTCGCCCACCTCCGCACTCATTGGCCAGGGCCTTGGGGAGTCCGTGGGACTCATAACCGATGGCCGATTCTCGGGGGGCACCTGGGGCATGGTGGTGGGCCATGTCTGTCCAGAGGCCTATGTGGGTGGCCCCATCGCGCTCATTCACGAGGGCGACAGCGTCACCATCGATGCGCACAAGCTTCTCATCCAAGTGAACGTGTCGGATGCGGAGCTCGCAGCTCGGCGCGAGGCGTGGACACAGCCCGCCCCCAGGTACAGGCGGGGCGTACTTGCAAAGTACGCTGCACTGGCCTCGGCTGCGAGCAAGGGCGCGGTCACGGATCCCCAGACCTAAGCAACCCCCTCAATTTTTCAGGAGACTTCTCATGCTTCGTACCAGCCTTGCCCTTCTGCTCGCAACCAGCTCCAGCCTGGCCTGGGCGGACAACGCCCTCACCAAGAAATACAACTGTACGGCCTGCCACGCAGAGGAGACCAAGAAAGTGGGTCCAGCCTACAAGGAGGTTGCCAAGCGTTACGCTGCCGATGCAGAGGCAGCGGACAAACTCGCAAAGAAGATCAAGGCGGGTGGCATGGGCGTGTGGGGGCCGATCCCCATGCCTGGACACCCACAAGTCCCTGATGCGGATCTCAAGGAGATGGTGAGCTACATCCTGTCTCTGAAGTAAAGAGCCGCGCGACACGAAGCGAGCGCTATGGACATCCTCGTGCAGCAGGTGCTCAACGGCCTCGTTCTGGGGAGTGTGTATGCGCTGGTGGCCCTGGGCTACACCATGGTCTACGGCATCTTGCAACTCATCAACTTTGCCCATGGCGAGGTGCTGATGATGGGGGCCATGGTGTCGCTCAGCGTCATCTCCACCCTACAGTTCTTGTTTCCGGGCTGCCCCGGCCCACTGCTCTTGATTGCGGCACTCGTGGTGTCGATTCCAAGTTGCATGGCCATCGCCGCGCTCATGGAGCGACTGGCCTACCGCCCCCTGCGCTCAGCCCCTCGGCTCGCACCCCTCATCACCGCCATCGGGCTCTCCATCATCTTGCAGACGCTGGCCATGATCATCTGGAGTCCCAATCCACGCGTCTTTCCTGACCTCCTCCCCACCGCGCCCGTCATGGTGGGCGGCGCCTTTCTCGCGCCCAAGCAACTCCTTATTCTGGTCAGCGCGGCAGTGCTCATGGCTCTGCTCATGTTGCTGGTGAACCGCACCGCGCTCGGTCGAGCCATGCGGGCCGTATCCGAGAGCCCTCGCATGGCCATCCTCATGGGCATCGACCCCAACCGTGTGGTCGCCCTGGCCTTCATGCTCGGGGCCGCGCTGGCGGCAGTGGCGGGCCTGCTCGTGGGAATGAACTACAACATTGCCCACTTCACGATGGGATTTCTTCTTGGGCTGAAGGCCTTTACTGCAGCGGTGCTAGGCGGCATTGGCAACCTGCCAGGCGCGGTGCTCGGAGGCCTGATGCTGGGTGTCATTGAGAGCCTTGGGGCCGGCTATATCGGCGACCTCACGGGAGGATTCCTGGGCAGTCACTACCAAGACATCTTCTCTTTTGTCGTCCTCATTGGCGTGCTCATCCTGAAGCCCTCGGGTCTTCTTGGTGAACGAGTGGCCGATCGCGCCTGATGAAAAGAAACGCCCAGTTGGGCCTCCTGCTCACAGGGCTTGCGCTTTTTCTTCTGCCCTTTGCTGCCGGCCTTCTTGGAGATGCCTGGATTCGCATCCTAGCCTTCTCGCTGCTCTACATGATGCTCGCCCTGGGCCTGAATATTGTGGTGGGATACGCCGGTCTTCTTGATATGGGCTACGTGGCCTTCTACGCGGTGGGAGCCTATTCGTACGCCCTGCTCGCCTCTCCCCATCTCACCGATCACTTCCCCGTTCTCGCGCAGGCCTTTCCGGCTGGGCTGCATCTGTCGGCCTGGATCGCCATTCCCCTGGCTGCGGGGCTCGCCGCGCTCTTTGGCGTGTTGTTGGGATTTCCTGTTCTTCGCCTGCGAGGTGACTACCTTGCCATCGTCACGCTGGGCTTTGGCGAAATCATTCGAATCTTCTTGAACAATCTGAACGCGCCCCTCAACATCACCAATGGACCCCAAGGCCTCGCACGCATCGATCCGGTTCGTCTTGGGCCTATCTCATTCGCAGAGCCGCTCTCCGTCCTTGGGGTGGTCATCCCCTCGGCCCAGCTTTATTACACCCTCTTTCTGCTGCTCACCCTCCTCGTCATGCTCATCAGCATTCGCCTTGAGCACTCGCGCATTGGGCGCGCGTGGATGGCCATTCGAGAGGATGAAATTGCCGCCAAGGCGATGGGCATTAATACCCGAAACATGAAGCTTCTGGCCTTTGCGCTCGGCGCCTCCTTTGGGGGCGTCTCGGGCGCCATGTTTGCCGCCTTTCAGGGTTTTGTCTCCCCGGAGAGCTTTGTGCTCAGCGAGAGCGTGGTCATTGTGGCCATGGTGGTGCTTGGCGGCATGGGTCATGTTCAGGGCGTGGCCTTGGGCGCGCTCCTTTTGTACGCCATCCCCGAGGGACTTCGTTATGTCGCCCGCCCACTCCAGCTCGAACTCTTTGGCGCAGAGTGGATTGCCCCAGAGGCGCTTCGAATGCTGCTCTTTGGCCTCTCGCTGGTGCTCATCATGCTGCTGCGTCCTCGTGGCCTCTGGGCCCCGACAAGGGGGGGCTCAGCGTGACCCGACCCCTCCTCGAAGTCTCGGATGTAAGCAAGAGGTTCGGTGGGGTTGCGGCCCTCTCAGGGGTGTCTCTCCAGATTCCTCGGGGCGAGATCGTGGGGCTCATCGGCCCCAACGGGGCGGGCAAGACCACCCTGTTCAACGTCATCACAGGCCTCTACCCACCCGATTCAGGAAATTTCTCACTCGATGGTCGACGCTATGACCCCGAATCCATTCATCGGGTCGTCGAAGCGGGCATCGCGCGGACTTTCCAAAACATTCGACTCTTTGCGCAGATGACCGCGCTCCAGAATGTCATGGTGGGCCGACACATTCGAAGCAGCGGGCCACACTCCGGGCCGCTCGGCGCCATCTTTCGGACGCCGACGTTCAGGCGCAATGAGCGCGCCATCGCAGAGGCCGCGCAATCGCTGCTGCACTACGTGGGCATCGGTGCGCTCTCCCAGAGCCTGGCGAGCACCCTCTCCTATGGAGACCAACGGCGCCTTGAAATTGCCCGCGCCTTGGCAACAGACCCACTTCTTCTTGCGCTCGATGAACCAGCAGCCGGCATGAATCCGACGGAAAAAAACACGCTCGAACAGCTGCTCAGGAGAATTCAGGCCGATGGGAGGACCATCTTGCTCATCGAACACGATGTGCGAATGGTCATGGGTTTGTGCAGTGACGTGACCGTGCTCGATGCCGGCCGCGTCATCTCGAGAGGAGCACCTCGCTTTGTGCGGGAGGATCCCGCTGTCATTGAGGCCTACCTCGGGCGGGGACATCGACATGGCTGAGCCTACGGTTCACCTGGAGGTTCGAGACCTCGTCGTACAGTACGGTGGCATTACGGCCGTGCGAGACGTGAGCTTTCATGTCGGTGTGGGTGAAACCGTTGCCCTCATCGGTGCCAACGGCGCAGGCAAGACCTCTATCCTCCGAGCCATCACGGGACTGGTCCCGAAGGCCTCCGGTGCCCTCTTTCTTGAGGGGCGGCCTATCACGCTGGTGCCCCCACACCGCCTGCCGTCACTCGGCCTGGTCATGGTGCCCGAGGGTCGGGGTGTCTTTGCTCGCATGACTGTGAGAGAAAACCTTCAGCTTGGCGCTATGCACCGGCGAATATCCGCATCCCGCATCACTGAAGACATCGAGGAGCAGTATGAGCGCTTTCCTCGGCTGGCTGAGCGCGCCCATCAGCTCGCAGGAACGCTCTCTGGCGGAGAGCAGCAGATGCTCGCCCTCTCCAGGGCGCTCATGGCCAAGCCTCAATTACTCCTGCTCGACGAGCCCTCCATGGGACTCGCACCCATCATGGTGGAGAAGGTCTTCGATGTCATTGCAGACATCGCCTCGCGGGGCGTGTCGGTGCTTCTGGTCGAGCAGAATGCTCGGCTTGCCCTGGAACTCGCCCAACGTGGCCTGGTGCTCGAGTCCGGCACCCTCACCCACGACGACACCGCATCGGCACTGCTTCAGAGTCCAGCCGTTCGCGCGGCCTACCTCGGTGAGGCGACGTGAGGTCCCTCCCCGCTCGCTTTCGTCGCCCCCGAATCGCCCTCGTGGGTTTTGGTGACGTGGCTCAGCGTATCGCGAACCAACACGCTCAGGCGCGCGGTCCCGCCTTTGTCTGCGCCTCGCGCAGTCGCGGCTGGAACCTGGACCGGGCGGGCGACTGCCGCAGACTCATGGCCTGCAGCACGCACTTCATTGTTTTGGTTCCACCTTCTGAGCAACATGCGCGTCGCGATCTTCGAAGTCGCGCGCTGGCAGCCGCCTTGCGGGCGCGAGGCCCCTCTGCCCATCAAGCCCGTGGCGTCTATATCAGCACCACGGGCGTCTATGGTGACCATGCCGGAGGGGTCGTCACTGAGACCTCGGCCTGTCGAACGCAGCAAGCCCGCTCCCTTCGACGCCTGGATGCTGAACGTATCTGGCGGGCACTTGGTTTCCATGTATTGCGGGTTCCGGGTATTACTGCGCAAGACCGCCTTCCCCTTGAGCGTATTCGCGCAGGCTCGCCCGCCCTGAAGCGGGAGGAAGACGTTTTTACCAACCACATTCACGCTGATGACCTCGCCCGAATCAGCTGGAGGGCTCTCTGGGTTGGGCGCCCCGGTCGAGTCACCAATGCCGTGGATCGCTCCGAGATGAGGATGGGCGATTTTTTCGATGCTGTGGCGCTTGCAGCAGGCCTGCCCCTTGTTCCCCGCATCTCCCGAGCAGACCTCACAAAGGCCGCCCAAGCCGGAACCGTGAGCCAGATGATGATGAGTTTTTTGGCCGACTCTCGACGCGTGCGCAGCAAACGGCTCGAAGAGGAGCTCGGCGTGCGCCTTCTCTATCCCACCGTCGACGACTTACTGAGGTCTCTGAACCAGCGCGTGCGCCAAGGCCGCGAGTGCTGAGCGCTCCGCCATCGTATCGGTCAGTGTGAGGGCCGCTCTGCCCATCTCTGCTCTTAGAGAAGAGCGAAAGTTCTCTTCCCGAACAAACCGCATGAGAGCCGCTAAAAGAGCCTGCGGATTGGGATCAAAGAGGCCTGGGTAGTCGACGCCGAGCATGCCCCGATGAGCCGCAATGTCGCTGGCCAGAGTGGCCAGATGCATGCCCGATGCCTCTGCCAAAACCAATGGACCCCCCTCAGCGCGCGAGGGGTGGATGAGCAGATGAGACTGCGCCATCTGCGCAAGGGTCTCCGGATGAGTCAGGCGACCTCGCATCCGAAAGCGCCCCTCAGAGCTTGCCACGCGCTCGAGGCATCGCTGCATCAGCTCGTCATCTCTTGATCCCCCAATATGCGTAAGGAGGGCCGGTGTATCGCGAAGCGCATCGCTCTGGAAAGCCTGGAGGAATGCATCAATCGCGAGGAGTGGCGACTTCACCTCTCGAACATGCCCCACCAGCACGGCTCGCAGAGGCGTGCCTGGCTGCCATATCGGTGCGAGCGTGTGATGCGCAGGCGTGGTCTGTGTGATCGTCTGGCACGAGGCATACCCCGCCGCCTTGAGCTGCTCGCAGACATCCGCCTGTAGCCCCACCAAGGCGCGTGCCCACCTCAGCGTCTGCTGTGCCTGAGCAAAGGCCTCAGTGTGCGCAGATCCGACAAGATCGCCGTAGATGTCAGTGCCGGTGAGCACCACAGCAAAGGGGACTTCAGCCTGTCTCAGTAGACGCGCAGCCTCATGGCCCCGACGCGCGTGCAAAACCAATGCGCCACGCGCGCGCGAGAGCTGGGCGGGAGAGGGTTGGCCGACCACGACCTCAGAGGCAATGCCTGACTGCTGCAACATAGCCCCGTAGCGGGAGGCGGTCTGCCAGTTACCCGATTCGGTTTCCGGCCCGAAGGGCGAGATCACCAACAACACGGGATATAAAAAATTGGCGGTCTAGTGAACAAAAAGCTCAGCCGGACCAATTGCAAGCTCACCGACCCGAGCCGAGGAGAATCCGTGACGCGCAAACACTTCGTGCACGCGAGGGACCTCCTGGGGACTGCACGAAACCAAGAGTCCACCACTGGTCTGTGGATCGGTCAACAAGGCGCGATCGACCTCTGAAAACCCGGTGGGCAGATGCACCGCCTGCCCATAGCCCTCCCAGTTTCGCGAGGATGCGCCAGTGATGAAGCCTGCAGCAGCAAGCTCTCGCGCCCGACTCAAAAGCGGGACACTCGGCCAATCAAGATGAGCCGAAAGGCCTGATCCTCGCGCCATCTCGAGCACGTGCCCCGCAAGACCGAAGCCCGTGATATCCGTGAGCGCGTGCACCCCGCTCAAGCTTGCCAGATCCGGGCCTGGCGTGTTGAGTGCCGTGCACGAGGCGACCATCTGTTGATAATCGGCGGGCGCCAGAGCCTTTTTCTTGAGAGCCGCCGAATAGACGCCCACGCCGAGTGGCTTGCCCAAAATCAGTACGTCGCCGGCTTGCCCGTCTGCGTTGCGTCGGACCCGCCCCGGGTGCACCAAGCCCATGGCGACAAGCCCGTAGATCGCCTCAACCGAATCAATGGTGTGCCCGCCTGCAATGGGAATGCCCGCAGCCATGCAGGCAGCCTGCCCGCCTTCTAGAATTTTTCCGATGGTGGCAGTCGACAGCACGGAGATGGGCATACCCACCAACGCAAGCGCCATGATGGGCCGACCACCCATGGCGTAGACGTCGGAGATGGCATTGGTCGCTGCGATGCGCCCGAAATCGAAGGGGTCATCGACTATGGGCATGAAGAAGTCCGTCGTGGCCACGAGGGCCTGCTCATCATTCAGCCGATACACAGCGGCATCATCCGCGGTGCCAATCCCCACCAAGAGCTCGGCGGGCATGGCCATGGCGGCCGTACCCCTCAGGATGTCCGCCAAAACGCCAGGAGCAATCTTGCAACCACATCCGCCCCCATGAGAGAGGGATGTAAGAGAGGGTTCAGACATGGTGGGGCCCCGCAGGTCAACAGCGAAGCCCCGAGGGTATCAAGCGGGCTAGATTCCTGTCGACTCGCGCAGCTGTCTCCACAAAATCGTGGCGCGAGAGGGCTCGTTGGCCAGGGGTAGACCGGCCTTGCTGTAAGCCACAATCGACTCTGGGTAAAGCTTTACGCCGGACTGACCTAAAAGCTCAGACAACACAAACCAGTTCGTTGCTGCCCAGTGACCCGTATTGCAGAAGGAGACTGTTGGGTCTTTGGTGATGAGGCCTGCGGACTGCGCCACAGCACTGAGTTCTGCGGCAGGGAGTAGCTGGCTGCTCTTGGGTCTAAACCACCGCTCTTGATCAAAATGCTCGGCCTTCGGAATGGTTCCCCAGCGCTGAGCGGCCGCGTGCTTGACGTCGCCCTCAAAAAACTTCGAAGGCCGGCCATCGATGAGTCGGGTCTGGGCACCGGCACCATCGGGTGCACTCACCAGCGCCTTCACCTCCTCCGTGGTCACCACCTGCGAGCGATCGATCTTGACCGAGGTCTGAGAGGGCGTGGCCCTCACCTCCTCGGCCGAGAGGGGCTGCTTGGCATCCACCCAGGCCTTCAGGCCACCGTCGAGGATGGAGAGCTGCTTAAAGCCAGCGACCTTGAGTGTCCAATAGACTCGAGCCGCCGCACCAAACTCGGTTGCGTCTCGGCCAGAATGCACAACCACGATGGGGTCTTGTGTCTGAAGTCCCAGTCGCTGAACCACCTCCGAGAGCTTGGCGTCGGAGATGAGGGCCCCGGGGTTGTCCTTGGGGCCCCGAAAGGCCGAATACGGAGCAGACAGCGCACCTGGAATATGCCCCGCGGAGTAGGTCGGAACTTTCTTCTCGCCCTCAAAAGGCTCTCGAATATCTAAAACCTTCACGGCAGACTTGAGCTCCGCCAGCTGCTGAGCAGAGAGAACAGGGCCCAACCTGGCCGGCGCATTGGCGAGGGCCGGTGAGGCCAGATGCCCACAAGCCAGCAGCCCCAGCGCAAAGGCAGACTGTTGAAGAAATCGGCGTTTGTTGGCAACCAGCATGGCGCAGCTCCTAAAAAAATGAATCGCAACCCATTCGCGACGAGCGCGAACTCTAGTCCATCAGAGAGGGCCATCTCAACAACCGATGGCCTAATGCTTAGAAAAAAAGAGATAAGGCCCGCTCTAGCGCTCCACAAAGGCGCGCTCAATCACATAGTCACCCGGCTGCCCAAGTCCTGGCGAAACCAGAAATCCTCGCGAATCCAGCATCGCGGCTGTCTCCTTAAGCATGCTGGGGCTCCCGCAGATCATCGCTCGGTCACCCTCGGCATCGAGAGGTGGCAGGCCAATGTCATCAAACAGTCTGCCCGTCTCGATGGCCGTCGTGAGTCGCCCAGTGTGCTTGAAGGCCTCGCGCGTCACGGTTGGGTAATAGATCAGTTGTTCGCGCACCATATCGCCCAAAAACTCATGCGCAGGCAACTCGGTGCGAAGGTAGTCGCCGTAAGCCAACTCACTCACCGTCCGCACGCCGTGGATCAGGACCACCTTCTCAAAACGCTCATAGGTATCGGGGTCTCTGACAATGCTCATAAAGGGCGCAAGACCAGTGCCCGTGGAGAAAAGATAGAGGTGTCGTCCTGGCCGCAGATCGTCAATGACCAGTGTGCCGGTGGCCTTCTCTCCCACCAAGAGCAGATCGCCCACCTTGACGTGCTGAAGTCGCGAGGTGAGTGGGCCATCAGGAACCTTAATCGACAGGAACTCGAGGTGCTCCTCATAGTTCGCACTCACAACGCTGTAGGCGCGCATGAGGGGTCGGCCCTCCACCTCAAGCCCAATCATCACAAAGTGTCCGTTACGAAATCGAAAACTCGAGTCGCGTGTGGTCTTGAAAGAGAAGAGACTCTCATTCCAGTGCATCACCTCAGTGATCGTCTCTTGCCTGTGCTTGGCCATGCCGACTTACTCTCCTACGAACGGGTTGCTCCGGCGCTCCTCGCCGAAGGTGCTCATGGGGCCGTGCCCCGGTACAAAGCGAATGTCATCGCCCAGAGGAAAAAGACGCGATCGAATGGAATGAATCAAATCTGCATGATTTCCGCGTGGGAAGTCCGTCCGCCCAATCGAGCCAGCAAAAAGCACATCACCCACCAGAGCGAGTCGATCACCAAGGTGAACAAAGACCACATGCCCAGGGGTATGGCCGGGACAGTGAATCACCTCCAAGGCCTGCTCGCCCACCATCACAGTGTCTCCATCCTCCAGCCAGCGGTCGGGGGTGAACGCCTCAAGCCTTGGGAATCCGAACATCTGGCCCTGAACCGGTAACTGGTCAATCCAGAAGGCATCGGCCCGCTGAGGTCCCTCAATGGGAATGCCAAGCCTGTCTGCGAGGTGCTTTGCCTCCCCGCAATGATCGATATGTCCATGGGTGAGCAGAATCTTCTCAACCCGAAGGCCCGAGGCTCGAGCCACCGCCTCAAGGTGATCAATATCTCCCCCGGGATCGACAAAGGCCGCACGACCCGTGACGGGGCAGCTCACAAACGAGCAGTTTTGCTCAAACGGGGTAACCGGAATGACCTCAAAGTCCATGCAGAGAGGCCTAGCTCAGGTGCAGGGCGTGGTACTCCAAGTCGGACAAGGCAACCACTTCGAGCGTGCGCTCATGAGTGGCCTCGAGCACCACTGGCGGCGCAACGCCGGCCTCGGCAGCCTCACGCCATCGACCCGCACAGACACACCATCGATCGCCCGCCTTGAGGCCGGGGAAGCGAAACTCGGGGCGCGGCGTCACGAGGTCATTGCCATGATCAACGGAGAAATTCAGAAACACGTCGGTCATCACCGCGCACACAGTGTGACGACCAAAATCCTCAGCGCTGGTATGACAGCAGCCGTCGCGGAAAAAGCCCGTGAGGGGGTCAAAGCTACAGGGCTGGAGCTTGCCACCGAGGACGTTTTTGGATTGAGAGGTAGACACGCCTCTAGTTTAGGCGAGTTCGCCTGAGGATTCTGACTTTGCAGTCTGTCCCCTAGAATGAACCATCGCCCCAGAGGCTAGATCACGAGCGCCCCCCGATGAGCGAATCGGCTTTGAGTCTTCGCAAGGAATACAGCCAGGCTTCACTGGACGCCAGCGATGTCGATCGTGACCCCACAACCCAACTCGCTCACTGGCTCGAACAGGCACTCAAGGCGGGGCTTGCAGAGCCCAACGCCATGTCACTGTCCACCATCGAACCCACCGGGCGGCCCCGGTCCCGCGTGGTGCTGCTGCGAGGACTCGACGAGCTGGGTCTGCGCTTTTTCACCAACTATGAGTCCAGCAAGGGGCTTGCGCTGGCGGCCAACCCCTGGGCATGCCTGCTCTTTTTTTGGCCAGAGTTGGAGCGTCAGGTGCGAATTGAGGGGTGCGTTTCAAAGGTATCCCCCGAGATCTCCAATGACTACTTCCAGTCGCGCCCGCTCGGCAGTCGCCTCGGCGCCTGGGCCTCGCCCCAGAGTCAGGTCATCCCCGACCGCAGCTGGCTCGAGAGCCGCCAGAAAGAGATGACCGAGCGCCTGGGTGCCTCGCCCTCGCGACCAGATCATTGGGGCGGCTACTGCCTGAAGCCCGACCTTTTTGAGTTTTGGCAGGGGCGGCCGTCCCGTCTGCACGACCGCATTCAGTTTCGACGACCCCTCGGCCAGTCCGAGTGGGAGATTGCTCGCCTCGCCCCTTAAGTCTCATCCTGTAGGCACATGAGCCGGTGCGCCATGCCGCACTCATCGAAGTCAGACCCCACGGCCACGAATCCCGCCCTTTCATAAAAAGCGATGGCGTGGACCTGGGCATGCAGGTAGAAAGCACGTAGTCCAAGACGACGACCCTCGTGAAGCAGGGCATTGAGAACCTCGCGCCCCAAGCCCTCTCGACGATGCGCAGCCAACACGGCCATTCGACCCAGACGGCCATCGGGCATGAGACGGCCGGTGGCAAGTACCTCGTCTTCGTGCGTCACCGTGACATGTCGGCAATAGGCATCGGCCTGCTCCCACTCGTCCGCTGCAGGCACCCCCTGCTCTCGGACAAACACCACCTCTCGAACGATCCGTGCCTCGTTTTGGAGGCTCATCCAATCACCCACTCGCAGCGTTCTTCCCTGCGGCAAGCCACGCGCCTGAACGGGAGAGCTGGGAGCCCAGATCGGATTGGGCCACCAAGGATCTGTCTTCCAACGAGCCATCACATGCCAATGCAGATGGGGAACCTGGTTCCCAAAGCTCGCCAGATTAATCTTGTCGGGGTTTAGGTCCCGGCGAAGCTGGGCCTCGACTTGAAGAACCGCCTGCATCATTGATCGCGCATCGTCCTCGCTGAGATCGCTCATCTCTGCCACATGAGCCTTCCAGATCACTCGCCAGAAACCTGGTAGCTGTGCATCAGTGACCTGAATCACGCATAGACGCTCGTCCTCCCACACTCGATCCCCGACAGGGTCGCCTTGAAGAAACTCACAGAGAGGGCAGTTCATTGGGGTGAGCCTCTCGGCGGGCGACCCCCTGCCGAGGATCTGCGTGCATAGAGCAGTGCCATCCCCACCATGACCAAGCCCAAGGCCCCCATCCAGTGCTGAGCCCAGGACCCCCAGAGGTCTTCGCGAGTCAGAAGCTCTTGCAAAGCAACCAACAAAAAGGCTCCCAAGAGGGGAGACCACCAATGCCTGCGGCCACCCAGAAGAACGGCCAGGAGTGCCATTCCGGAGACCTGCCACGACAACAGCGAGGGACTGGCAAACCCGAATCGACAGGCATGCACCAGGCCGGCCAAACCCGCAAGCAGGGCTGAAAACACGTAGGCTGTGAGCTGCACCCTCAGAACCGAATAGCCCAGGCTTGTGGCGCGATCCTCGTGCTGATGCACCGCGCAGAGCACCCGCCCAAAAGGAGAGTGAACCAGACGCCATGTGCTCAAGAATCCAATCACAGCCAGAGCCAGAAAGAGCCAAGGTGTATTGGGCAGAGACGTCGATGCGTAGATGCCGTCGGAGCTGCCCACCCACCCGGTGTCCTGCGCCACCACAAAAAGCATCTGCGCAAAGGCGAGTGTCGCCATCAAGAAGAAGAGGCCTCGGCTTCGCAACACCAAGAGGCCCGTTATCAAGGCAAACAAAGCACACAGAAGAAGCGCTAGAGCGAAGGCGAGCCAGAAGGACGGCACCCAAGGGCTCAGAAGAATGAGGCTGTAGGTCGCAAGCCCATAGAAGGCCGCGTGCCCCAGACTCACCAGACCGAGTTGGGCAATGAGAAGCCATATGCTCAACGCAAGCAGAGACATCTCCAGACACTGAGCAAGCAGGTCCAGGGAGAAGGCCATCATCTCGCGAAAAGCCCCTGAGGTCGCAGTGCGAGCGCGAGTGCCATGGTCGCGTAAATGGCCAGACCCGCCGCACCCGAAAGCCACAGGTGACTCAGGGTGTCCACCAAACCCACCAAGAGCGAGGCGATGAGACAGCCGCGCACAGAGCCGAGGCCCCCGAGAATCACCACCACCAGGCTCGCCATCAGAGCCGGGCCGCTCTGATGAGGCGACAAGGTGGTCATGGGTGCAGCAAGGAGTCCAGCCAGCATCGCCAGAAGCGCTCCCAAGGCGAACACTTGAGCGCAGAGGCGCTGCGGACAGATCCCAAAGGCCGAGAGGAGGCTTCGATTCTCCGCCATGGCGGCGACCTGCACACCAAAGCGCGTGCGGCCGAGGAGGAAAAACAGTCCGGCCGCAATGCCTGCGCTCAGTCCGCAGACAGCGAGACGATAGCGTGGGTACATGAGGCCATCAGACAGAGGAATGCCACCACCAAGCCACACTGGAATGGGTACGCCCAGAACATCGTTACCCCAGATGAGCGCGCGCGCCTCCTCGAAGACCAGAATTAAACCGAAGGTGAGCAACACCTGCTCGAGGGGATGGGCCCTCACCAGCGGCCGAAACAGAGCGCCCTCGAGCAACAGGCCCGTCGCCAACGCAAGGGGGCAGATGAGCGCTGCGCTCCAAAGAAGACTGTCGGTGAGACCCAGAAGGCTCAGACCCAGGTAACCACCCAGAGCATATAAAGCACCATGGGCGAGATTAATCACTCGCATCGCACCCAAGACGAGGGTCAGGCCGCTGGCGATGAGAAAAATCTGAAGCCCCGTCTGCAGGGCATGAAGGGCTTGAATGAGGATGAGGCTCATCACATCGCGTTGGGGCTCAGCCGGGTGTCACCGCCATACGCAGCTCGACGCAATCGATCACGCACGGCCTCCCACTCGGGCTCATTGGGGGGCGACTCAAGAAAAAGTGCGTCAAAGCCCTTGGAGTCCCAGTCATGCAAACGCGCGTAGAGCGCCTGGCCATAGGCCTGCGGGTCCCTGGGCGCGAGACCCTGAGACAGGAGGCTGCCGTGCTCCGGAAGCAGACGAAAGACCCAGGCATAGAGCTTGATCTGAGGATTTCTCGCAAGCTCAGCATGCACGCGCGCCCAGAGCGCTTCGTGATCGAGAACCAACAAAGGCGTGCGCGGAGCGTAGTGTGATTCGTGGCTGCCAGAGACTCGAGGCCTTGACTCGCGCTCAGCGACCGAATCTTCAGGCGCCAAGGCAAGCAGACGTGCAATCGCCTGCCGGGGGACCCCGCCCGGACGAAGAATGCGCACTGGACTCACGGTGCAATCCACAATCGTGCTCTCAAGACCTACGCTGCACGGCCCGCCATCGAGCACAAGGTCTTCGGGTCCAAGGCGCGTCTTAAGGCCTTGGGTCACATCGAGTGCACGGGTGGGGCTGAGCGCTCCAAATACATTCGCAGAGGGTGCGGCCACGGCACCGCTGCCAACCCTCGCAAAGGCTTGCAAAAGGGCAAGTGCTACAGGGTGTGCGGGCACTCGCAGCCCCACAGTATCTTGCCCCCCCGTCACCGAATCCGGCACTCGAGGCGACCGTCTCACGACGAGGGTGAGTGGTCCCGGCCAGAATGCTCGAGCGAGGATCTGCGCAGACTCGGGCCATTCTCTCGCGAGGGCCTCTGCGGCCTGCGAACTCGCTACATGGACGATAAGAGGATGGTCGGGAGGCCGCCCCTTTACAAAGAAGACGCGACCAACGGCATTCGTCGACAGCGCGTCGGCACCCAAACCATAGACCGTCTCTGTTGGAAAGGCCACGAGATGCCCTTGGGCAAGCGCATCTGCAGCGGCTGCGATGGCCTGCGCGTCTGCTGCAAGCGGGGACTGAAACTGGTTCCCGCCCGTCATCACCTAAACATCCAATCGCTCAGTGAGGTGCCCCATCTTGCGACCCATGCGAGGCTGAGATTTTCCGTAGAGGTGCAGGCTTGCCCCGGTGTGTCCTGCCATCTGCTCCCAGTCTGGCTCGCGAGGCGGTTGGGACTCACCATCAGGAAACCACAGATCACCCAGCAGGTTGGTCATACGAACCGGAAACTTAAGGACGACGGGCCCCAATGGCATCTGAGTGCAGATGCGAACCTGCTGCTCGAACTGACTGGTCTCGCAGGCCTCAATAGAGTAATGACCGCTGTTGTGCGGGCGCGGAGCCATCTCGTTGGCCACGAGAGTGGCGCGGCCCTCTACTTCAGCCACAAAAAACTCGACGCAAAGAACGCCAACGTACTCAAGCGCATCGGCCACACGAAGTGCCTGGGCCTTTGCCATCTCGGTCAGCTCATCGGACAGCGTGGCCGGCACGGTGGTGATGTGCAGAATGCCATTGCGATGCTCATTCTCGCCAATCGGAAACACCGCCGTCTCACCCCGCTCGTTGCGAGCCAAGATAACCGAAACCTCTTTCAAAAGAGTCATCTTCCTCTCGAGCACACAGGGCACGCCACGCATCCTCTCAAATGCTACGAGCGCCTCTGCAAGGCTTCTCACCGCAGCCTGACCTTTGCCGTCGTACCCCAAGCGCGCCGTCTTCAAAACACCGGGAAAGAGGTCTGCAGGGACGGTCTGAAGGTCGTCCGGCGTGTTAATGGCGGCAAAGGGTGCGACCGCAACGCCGGCTTGCAGCATGAAGCGTTTTTCGCGAATGCGATCCTGAGCCACTTCCACGCACTCTGCAGAGGGACAGGTGCGTCCATGCCGCGACAAGAAACGCAGGGCCTCAGCCGGCACGTTCTCAAACTCCGTGGTGAAGACCTGCGCGCCGGCGGCAAGGCGCCCAAGGGCAATCTGGTCGTCGTAGGCCCCAACAATCACCTCATCGGCAATCTGACCGGCTGGGCCATGGGCATCGGGGTCGAGCACGCTCACCGTATGGCCAAGCCGGTGGGCCGCTTGGATCATCATCCGACCCAGCTGCCCACCCCCAAGAAGACCAATATTCACGCGCGCGGAGGGGCGGACTCTAAAGCGCCTGAAGGGTGCGCTGTGGGCTTGCCCAGGCTGGCATTCATAGAGGTGGCCGCATCCGTCTGTTCTGCTCGAAAGGCGGCAAGTCGTTCGCGCAGGGGCTCATAGTCTGTCGCCGGATTGGCAATCAGGTGGAGTGCAGCGTTTGCAGCACCTGCCTCTCCAATGGCAAATGTGGCGACCGGCACGCCCTTGGGCATCTGAACAATGGAGTAGAGGGAATCTTCGCCACGAAGATACTTCGAGGGCACAGGAACACCAAACACCGGCACCGTGGTCTTGGCAGCCAGCATGCCGGGCAGATGCGCAGCGCCCCCAGCACCTGCAATGATGCCTCGCAGGCCTCGCGCGCAGGCCGTCTCTGCGTAGGTATAGAGCGCATCCGGCATTCGGTGGGCAGACACGACTCTGGCCTCATGTGGGATGCCGAAACGATCAAGAATCTCGACCGCGTGACGCATCACCTCCCAGTCGGACTGCGAACCCATGACCACGCCAACAATGGGCATATGAACCCCAGCAATGCGAAAAAGCGCCTCGCGGTACTTCGCCGCCGTGCGTTCAATGATACTCACGGGTAGGGCTGGGGGCGGGGGTGTCTTGTCCCAGTCCAGGGTCTCAAGATAGTCGCGGACGAACTGCTTATCAAAACTCGGCGGGCTTGATCCCTCGGTGTATGAATCGAGCGGCCAGTAGCGCGAGGAGTCGGCTGTCAGCACCTCGTCCATAAGGTGCAGAACACCCGCTGCATCAAGGCCAAACTCAAACTTGGTGTCAGCGATGATGATGCCCTGCCCGAGTGCGTACTCGGCCGCCTCTTCATAGAGCGCGAGGCTGATGCGACGAATATCCTCGGCGAGTGGCTGGCCTACGGCCTCGACCATCTCCTCAAACGAGATGTTCTCGTCGTGCTCTCCCCGCTCCGCCTTGCGCGCGGGCGTAAAGAGCGGCGACTTCAGGCGGGCGGCCTGCTTGAGACCCTTGGGAAGCGCCAGACCGCAGACCGAGCCCGTCTCCTGATAGTCCTTCCACCCACTCCCAATGAGGTAGCCACGAACAACCGCCTCGACCATCACGGGCTTGAGTCGGCGAACCACCACCGCCCGTCCTCGAACCTGATCCACCTCGTTTTCCGAGACCACGCTTTCGGGGTCAATCCCGGTCAGGTGATTGGGAATCAGATGCGAGAGGCGAGCAAACCAGAATTCGCTCATGCGGTTGAGGACCACGCCTTTGTCCGGGATGGGCTCAGCCATCACCACATCAAAGGCCGAGAGCCGGTCTGTTGCCACCATCAGAAGCTTGTCATCGCCAACGGCATAGATGTCGCGAACCTTGCCCCGAGCGACCAGTGGCAGGCTCTTGATCGTTGTCTGCAAGAGCGCGCTCATTGAACCACTTGAGAGAGTTGGCCCTGGCTGTAGCGAGCCGCCATGTCAAAGAGCGTGACGGCCTTGAGCTTGGCGCCCTGCCCCTCGCAACCAAAGGCCCGATACCTCGCCAGGCAAATCTGACGCGCCGCCTCTCGGGCGGGCTTGAGGTAATCACGCGGATCGAACTTTGAGGGGTTCTCCACGAGGTATCGCCGAATGGCGCCGGTCATCGCCAAGCGAATGTCCGTATCAATGTTGATCTTACGAACGCCATGCCGGATGGCCTCCTGAATCTCAGCGACTGGCACGCCATAGGTCTCTTTCATATCGCCGCCAAAGTGGCGAATCTCGGCGAGGAGCTCTTGTGGAACGGAGGAGGAGCCGTGCATCACGAGGTGGGTATTCGGGATTCGTCGATTGATCTCCTTGATTCGCTCAATCGCCAAGATGTCTCCGGTCGGCTCCCGGGTGAATTTATAGGCGCCGTGGCTTGTCCCAATTGCAATGGCCAAGGCGTCGAGTTGAGTCTTGCGAACGAAGTCGGCAGCCTGCTCCGGATCGGTGAGCAGCTGGTCGTGCGTCATGGTGCTCTCGGTCCCATGACCATCTTCCTTGTCGCCCCGCATGGTTTCGAGCGAACCGAGACAACCCAGCTCGCCCTCCACCGAGACACCCTGCTTGTGGGCCATCTCCACAACACGCTGGGTCACCTCCACGTTGTAGTCGTATGAAGCAATCGTCTTGCCATCGGCCTCAAGGGAGCCGTCCATCATCACGCTGGAGAAACCCAGAGCCATTGCGCTCTTACAGACATCGGGGCTCTGCCCATGATCTTGATGCATCACCACAGGAAGGTCTGGGTAAGACTCAACCGCCGCCTGAATGAGATGCTTCAAAAACGCCTCGCCCGCATATTTGCGAGCACCCGCGCTGGCCTGCATGATGACGGGAGCATTGACCTCCGCGGCTGCCGACATGATGGCCTGGACCTGCTCCAAGTTATTCACATTGAAGGCCGGCACACCGTAGCCGTGCTCGGCTGCGTGGTCGAGCATCTGCCGAAGGGAAATCAGCGCCATGAAAGGTCTCCTTTTCTCTCAAAAAACCTCGGCCCTAGGAGCCGACACGAACAATCTTCATGGTATTCGTTCCACCGGGCTGGCCCACTGGCTCACCCACGGTGATCACGAGAAAATCTCCGGGCGTCACCACCCCGGCATCGAGCAGGTTTCGCTCCGCTCGATGCATGAGGGATTCGCGCGTCTGACCCTCGTTGTCGATAGCAAGGGGAGCCACATCCCGATAGAGCGCCATGCGACGACGACTGCGTACACTCTGACTCAGCGCATAAATGGGCACACCAGCGTTCAGGCGCGAGATCCAGAGGGCGGTGGCCCCCGACTCGGTCAGGGCCACGATGGCACGTACCTTCAAGTGTCGAGCGGTGAAGAGTGCGGCCATGGCCACCGACTGATCAATTCGCGTAAAGGTCCGGTTCAGGAAGAAGGTGTCGAGCGTAGGCTCATAAGACTTCTCGGCCTCGGCGCAGATGCGCGCCATGGTCTGCACGGTGCGAACTGGGTAGCTTCCGGTCGCAGTCTCGGCACTGAGCATCACCGCGTCTGTGCCATCAAGCACCGCATTGGCCACATCGCTCACCTCCGCTCGAGTGGGCACGGGAGAACTAATCATGGATTCCATCATCTGGGTTGCCGTGATGGTGAGGCGGTTGGCTTCTCGAGCCATGCGAATCATTCGTTTCTGAAGGGCCGGAACCGCAGCCTCACCAACCTCGACGGCCAGATCGCCCCGGGCGACCATGATGCCGTTAGAGGCCTCGATAATCTCCGCTAGGTTCTCAATGGCCTCCACCCGTTCGATCTTCGCGATGATGAGGCCATGCCCCCCCGCTGCCTTTAGGAGCGCACGGGCCTCGTGAATATCTGCCGCATTCTTCGGGAACGAAACCGCCAAAAAGTCAGCCTCAATCTCGGCCGCCACAATGAGATCGGACTTGTCCTTGTCTGTAAGGGCGGGTGCGGTGAGCCCCCCGCCCTGCCGATTGATGCCCTTGCGATCGGAGAGCACACCGCCCTCCATCACCTTACAGTCGACGAAGTCCCGACCCACGGCCTCCACCTGCATCGAGATCAGTCCATCATTCAGGAGGAGCACATCCCCCACGGATACATCGTGAACCAGTTCGGGATAGTCCAGTCCCACCCGAGCCTCATCTCCCAAGGTCTCGTGGGTATCGAAACGAAATCGGGCCCCCGACTCAAGGGTGACCGAGCCCTTGGCGAATCTTCCCACTCGAATTTTCGGTCCCTGGAGATCAACCAGAATGGCCAGTTCACGACCATGCCGCTCCCCCGCAGCACGCACCACCTGGGCGCGCTCCTGATGGTCCGCAGCTGCTCCGTGCGAGAAGTTCAGGCGAAAAACATCCACCCCCGCCTGCACCAATTCATCGATGCGCTGAGGGTCGGTCGAGGCTGGGCCGAGCGTGGCAACAATCTTGGTGGCGCGAGCAAGGGGGGCCATGGGGGCTAGGCCCTCTCTTCGAGCACCTGAACGGCGGGGAGCGTCTTGCCCTCGAGGAACTCGAGAAAGGCGCCCCCTCCGGTTGAGATGTAGTCAATCTGATTGGTCACATTGAACTTCGCAATTGCGGCAAGCGTGTCGCCGCCGCCAGCCAGAGAAAATGCGGGGGAATGGGCAATTGCAGAGGCCAGCGTTCGGGTGCCACCAGAAAACTGCTCGATCTCAAAGACACCCACCGGGCCATTCCAGACGATGGTTCCCGCGTGCGCAATGATGCTCGCCAGCCGAGCGGCAGTCTTCGGGCCAATATCCAGAATCATGTCGTCACTGGCACAGTCGGTGGAGGCCACCTTGTTGGCACGCGCCTGAGCCGAAAACTCATTGGCGGTGACGACATCCTCGGGAATGGGAACGTCTGCACCACGCGACTTCATCATGGAGATGATGGTCTTGGCCTCTGGGATGAGATCGGGCTCCGCGAGAGATTTTCCAATGGGGAGGCCCACCGCAGCCATGAAGGTGTTTGCAATACCCCCGCCGACGATCAACTGATCGACCTTCTCGGCCAGGGCTCGAAGGATGCTGAGCTTGGTCGACACCTTCGACCCAGCCACGATGGCCACCAACGGCCGCTTTGGATCATGCAAAGCCTTGCCAAGCGCGTCCAGTTCTGCGGCCATCAGTGGGCCCGCGCAGGCAATCGGCGCAAAACGCGCCATCGCATGGGTGGTGGCCTCCGCCCGATGGGCTGTTCCGAAGGCATCATTGACATAGACATCGCAGAGGCTTGCCATCTTGCGCGCCAAGGCCTCGTCGTTCCTCTTCTCCCCCACCGAGAGGCGGCAGTTTTCCAGCAAAACGACCTCGCCCGGCTTGACTTCAAACCCGCCATCGACCCAGCTGCGGATAAGGGGCACCTTGCAATGCATCAGCTCACCCAGGCGCAGGGCGACCGGCGCCAATGAGTCCTCAGGCGTAAAGACGCCCTCTGTGGGACGCCCGAGGTGAGAGGTGACCATCACCGAGGCCCCCGCCCTCATCGCAAACTCAATGGCAGGAACGGATGCGCGAATGCGCGTGTCATCGGTGATATGACCGTGGTGATCCTGAGGGACATTCAGGTCGGCCCGAATAAAGACCCGGCGGCCCGCCAGATCGAGGTCGGTCATTCGAAGAAACTTCATCGGGAGACCGCCCCTCCTATGTCGCCGACATGAGAGCCATCGTGGTGTCCAGCATACGATTTGAAAACCCCCATTCGTTGTCATACCAGGAGAGCACCTTCACAAGGTGTCCGTCGGGAGACACGCGCGTCTGCGTGGCATCGAAGATGCTCGAGAGAGGGTTGTGATTGAAATCGATCGAGACCAGGGGCTCTAGGTTGTATCCCAGCACCGCTCGCATGGGGCCTTCACTGGCCGCATGAACCAGCGCATTCACCTCATCCACACTGGTGGCCTTGTTGGCGTGGAAGGTGAGATCGACCACCGAAACGTTGATAGTGGGCACGCGCATGGCGTAGCCATCGAGCTTGCCATTGAGGTCTGGAAGGACCAGGCCGACCGCGGCGGCGGCTCCGGTCTTGGTTGGAATCATGGACATCGTGGCCGAGCGGGCGCGGCGTAGGTCTTCGTGATACACGTCCGTGAGCACCTGATCGTTGGTGTAGGCATGGATGGTGGTCATCAGACCCGAGGCCATGCCCAGCCCCTCATGCAGCACCTTCGCCAACGGGGCAAGGCAGTTGGTGGTGCATGACGCATTAGAGATGACCGTATGGGAGCCCCTCAAAATCTGGTGATTCACGCCAAACACCACGGTGGCATCAACATCCTTCCCGCCGGGCGCCGAGATGATGACCTTCTTTGCGCCCCCCGAAATATGGGCGGACGCTTTTTCCTTGGTGGTGAAAAATCCCGTGCACTCCATCACAACATCGACACCCAACTCGCCCCACGGCAACTCCGCAGGATTGCGATTGGCGAGCACACGAATGCGATCGCCGTTGACGATCATGTCGGTCCCATCGACCGAGACGGTCCCCGGAAAGCGGCCGTGCGCCGTATCGTGCTGGGTGAGGTGCGCGTTAGTCTCAGGCTTACCCAGATCATTGATGGCAACGATTTGCAGGTCATGCTTCTTGCCGCCCTCATAGTGAGCACGCAGAACGTTTCGCCCAATTCGCCCATAGCCATTAATGGCAACCCGCACGGTCATGACGCCACCCTTCCCTTAGATCAACAATAAAAAGAACACGCTCTAGACAACTCGTCTTGCAGTCTCGGCCACCGCCTCAGCGGTCAGACCAAAATGAGCGTAAAGGTCTGCGGCCGGCGCAGACTCGCCAAAGGTATTCAGGCCAAGCACAGCGGCCGGCCCATACTTCCACCAGAAGTCCGTCACGCCCGCCTCCACAATGATGCGTGGCGCCCCTGCTGGAAGCACGCTCTCCTTGTAGGCTCTGGACTGCGCATCAAAGAGGTGGGTGCAGGGTATCGACACGACGCGCACACGAAGACCCTCGGCGCGCAGCGTGGCTGCCGCCTCCACCGTGAGCTGCACCTCCGAGCCCGTCGCCATCAGCACCACCTGGGGGCGCGCATCACTCGAGAGCACATAGGCCCCCTTGCGAACATGTTCAGCCGTCTTCATATCGCGGACCTGAGGGGCGAGGGCTTGGCGAGAGAGAAGGAGTGCGCTGGGGCCCGAGCGATGTTCAAGCGCACAGGCCCAGGCCACGGCCGTCTCCACAGCATCGGCAGGCCGCCAGACCTGAAGGCGGGGGATGAGGCGAAGGCTCGCCGCATGCTCAACGGGCTGATGGGTGGGGCCATCCTCTCCAAGACCAATCGAGTCATGCGTAAAGACATGGATGACACGAAGGTGCATCAGGGCGGCCATGCGAATGGCATTGCGACTGTAGTCGGAAAAGGTGAGGAAGGTGCCGCAGTAGGGAATGAGGCCGCCATGCAAGGCCGCGCCATTACAGATCGCGGCCATCCCGAACTCTCGAACCCCATAGCTAATGTGTTGTCCCGGCGAGAGCCCGCCCCCATGATCGACCGTGAGTGTCTTGACGCCCTTCCAGTTGGTGAGGTTGCTGCCCGTGAGGTCGGCCGAGCCGCCCAGTAGCGCTGGTATGGACGGGCCAATCGCGTCGAGGACCATCTGAGATGCCTTGCGCGTGGCCACCTTGGGCGCATCTGCGCAGAGTTGCTGCAGGAGAGATTCCATTCGGCTCGAGAAGTCTCGTGGAAGGTCTCCCCGCATCCTCCTCTGAAAAAGAATGGCCTCCTCAGGATGCTGCATCGAGTAAGCAGAGAAGAGGCTGTCCCACCCCCGCTGAGCGGCTGCGCCCTCTTCCCGTGCGTCCCAGGCCTGCGCGATGGCATCGGGAATAAAAAAGGGTGGGTACGTCCAACCAATGGACGCTCGGGCCAGCGCAATCTCTTCGTCGCCCAGCGCCTCGCCATGAACCTTGGCGGTTCCCGCTCGATTCGGCGATCCCTTACCAATAGTCGTCTTGCAGATGATGAGCGTCGGAGCAAGGCGCCCCTGGCGACCCCGGGCCGACCAAGATTTGGCCTGAGCAATGGCCTGATCAACCGCCGAGACATCGTGGCCATCGATCGGACCAATCACATGCCAGCCATAGGCCTCAAACCGTTTGGCGGTGTCATCTCTGAACCATCCATCCACCGGCCCATCAATCGAAATTCCATTGTCGTCATAAAGGGCTATGAGTTTCGAGAGGCCCCAGACCCCCGCGAGTGCGCAGGCCTCGTGACTGATGCCCTCCATGAGGCAGCCGTCGCCAAGAAAGGCGTAGGTGTGATGATCAACAATCTCAAAGCCGGGCCGATTGAACTCAGCCGCGAGAAGGCGCTCGGCAAGTGCCATCCCAACTGCATTCGAGATACCCTGACCGAGTGGGCCCGTGGTGGTCTCTACGCCCGGAGTCAGGCCTGCCTCGGGGTGACCAGGCGTCTTGGAATGAAGCTGTCGGAAATTCTGCAACTCCGACATCGGAAGGTCGTACCCAGAGAGGTGCAAGAGGGCGTAGAGAAGCATCGACCCGTGGCCATTGGATACGACGAATCGGTCGCGATTGGCCCAATGCGGGTTGCTCGGGTTGTGCCGAAGATGATGCCTCCAGAGCGCGACGGCCATATCGGCCATGCCCATTGGCATGCCGGGGTGCCCCGAGTTGGCCTTTTGCACGGCATCCATCGCCAGAGCCCGAATCGCATTGGCGAGGTCTCTCTCACTAGCCAAACCCAAGCCGCTCTCCTCTTGAATGATTTAGGCAGAATCGAGATTCTACCGGCTTGCCCCCAACCACTCATGACGCCCCGAATCCTTCAGTCTCCCCTGCAAACCGGTGCGCTCTTGCTCTCCGAAGAGAATGCCCATCACCTCATTCGCGTCCTTCGATGTGCGGTGGGCGAGGCCGTGGTCGTCTTCGACGGGACGGGTCGAGAGGCCGATGCGCAGATTACCCAGGCGCTTGCAGATGCCTGTGTGGTTGAGGTGGGGCCTCTCCGAGAGCCTCAACGCGAGTCGCCCATTCAAACCGTCGTTGTTCAGTCACTCTGTCTCGCAGACAAAATGGATTGGGTGGTTCAAAAATGTACGGAGCTAGGCGTGTCTCGCGTCATCCCGCTTCGGGCGCAGCGAAGCCAGTTGCGCCTCGACGGTGACCGGGCGATCAAACGCCAAGCACACTGGCAACGCGTGGCGCAGGCAGCAGCGGCGCAGAGCGGTCGCAACCGTGTGCCCCATGTCGATGCCGTCTCGTCCCTTACAGACCTTACGACCATCTTTTCCCACCAAGCCCAGCCCAAGACCGGCTGGCTCCTCGATCCTTTCTGTGCTCTGACCCTCTCCAGCGCCACGCTCTCTCAGAGTGTCTGGATTGCGATTGGCCCAGAGGCGGGCTGGACAGATGAAGAAGAGCAGACCTTCGAGTCAGCGGGGTTCGTCGGCATCCGATGCGGCCCCCGCATCCTTCGCACAGAGACCGCGGCGGCCGCAGTGCTTGCAGGCCTTGCAGTTCGCGCCGGGGAGTTCTAGGCGGACCGCTGTTTGTTCGCCCGATTCACGTCGAGCACCGCCACGGCGGTCATGTTCACGATCCGTCGCACCGTCGCTGCTGGCGTCACGATATGGACAGATGCCGCACAACCGAGCAGCACGGGACCCACGGCCACATTGTTTCCGGCGGCGGTCTTCAGCAGGTTGTAAGCGATGTTTGCGCTCTCCATGCTGGGCAGCACCAAAAGATTCGCCTCGCCCGTGAGCGTGGACGAGGGCATGCTCGCCTTACGCAGAATGGGATCGAGCGCGACATCCCCATGCATCTCGCCATCAACATTCAAATCCGGAGCCCGCTCGCGAAGGATTCCTAGGGCCTCGCGCATCTTGAGCGCGGAGGGCGCATCCGAGCTTCCGAAGTTGCTGTGTGACACCAAGGCCACACGGGGCTCAAGCCCCATCCGACGCATCTGGCCCGAGGCCATGATGGCAATTTCAGCAAGCTCAGATGCGGAGGGGCACTCGTTGATATGGGTATCGACCAGCGCCAGAGTATGGCCCGGCAGCATCAGGATGTTCAGTGCCGCGTAAACCGTCGCCCCCGGGGCCAGACCAATCACATGATGGATGTAGGGCAGGTGAAGACTGGGCTGACCGAAGGTGCCACAGATCATCGCGTCTGCATGGCCCTTTCGAATCATCATTGCGCCAATGAGGGAGTGTCGCCGGCGCATCTCAACCTTGGCATATTGCTGCGTCACGCCTCTGCGTTTTGTGAGCTCGTAGTAGGACTCCCAGTAGTCGCGATATCGCTCATCGAAGTCGGGATTAATCAGCTCGATGTCCACGCCGGGACGAATCCGCAGACCAAAACGCTCAATGCGACTCTCAACAACGCTGGGGCGGCCCACGAGAATGGGGTGCGCAAGCCCCTCATCCACCACCACCTGAACAGCTCGAAGGACCCGCTCCTCCTCACCCTCGGCATAGACCACTCGGCGCTTCTCCGCCCGTTTGGCGGCCGTCATGAGGGGCTTCATAAAATTGCCTGAGTGATAAACAAACTCCTGAAGACGCTCGGCATAGCCATCGAGGTCTGCGATGGGCCTGCTTGCCACCCCGTCGGCCAGCGCCGCGCGGGCCACGGCCGGTGCAATCTTCACGATGAGTCGCGGATCGAATGGCTTTGGAATGAGGTATTGCGGTCCAAACGACAGCCCCTCTGTGCCGTAGGCTGCCGTGACCACCTCTGACTGCTCTGCCCGGGCGAGTTCCGCAATGGCGTGGGTTGCGGCCAGCTCCATATTTCGGGTGATGGTGGTCGCCCCGACGTCGAGCGCCCCCCGAAACATGAAGGGAAAGCACAGGACGTTGTTCACCTGGTTCGGATAGTCAGTGCGCCCAGTGGCCAGAATGGCGTCTGGCCGCACGGCAAGGGCCTCTTCGGGAAGAATCTCAGGCGTGGGATTGGCCAGGGCGAAGATAAGTGGTCGTTCGGCCATCTTGGCCACCATCTCGGGCTTCAGAACGCCAGCCGCGGACAAGCCCAAAAAAGCATCTGCCCCCTCAATCACCTCTGCAAGCGTTCGAAGGTCTGTCTTCTGTGCAAACACAGCCTTGTCCGGGTCCATGAGTTCCGTTCGACCCTCATAAACCACCCCCTTGATGTCAGTGACCCAGATGTTCTCGCGAGGCAGACCCAGATCGAGCAGGAGGTTGAGGCAGGCCAGCGCAGCCGCACCAGCCCCAGACACGACGAGCTTGATCTTGGCGATGTCTTTTTGAACCACTTGTAGCCCATTGACCAGAGCGGCCCCGACCACGATGGCCGTGCCGTGTTGGTCATCGTGAAAGACGGGAATCTTCATGCGCTCGCGCAGTCTTCGTTCCACATAAAAGCAGTCGGGCGCCTTGATGTCTTCGAGGTTGATACCCCCAAAGGTGGGCTCAAGGGCAGCGATGATGTCAACGAGCTTGTCGAGGTCCTTTTCCTGCAACTCAATATCGAATACGTCGATGCCGGCAAACTTCTTGAACAGAACTCCCTTGCCCTCCATAACCGGCTTGGAGGCCAGCGGACCAATGTCCCCCAGACCCAAGACGGCCGTGCCGTTCGTGACAACACCCACGAGATTGCCTCGAGACGTGTACTTGAAAGCGTTGAGGGGGTCTTGAACGATCTCCTCGCAGGCATAGGCCACACCAGGAGAGTAGGCAAGCGCGAGGTCGCGCTGGTTGGTGAGCTGCTTGGTCGGCGTGACCGAGATTTTTCCAGGGGTGGGCGACTCGTGATATTCGAGTGCCTGCTTGCGAAGCGCTTTTTCCATGTCGGGCCTCTAGGTCGAGGCCCCCATTATGACGGTGAAGCCGATGGAGTCTCCGCGTCGGCCAGGACCCGACCCATGGCCGCGGCGAACATCCGCTCACGAATGCGCATCACACGGGCGGGGTAATCCGTTGCGCTTCCCGGTGCTGCGCCCACATACGCGACGAGAGCGGCATCCACGCTTCGAAACCGATCGATGTACTCGCGCAAAATGTCGGCGCCGACCTGGATGTTCGTGAAGGGGTCGAGCGCTGCATTCACGCCACCGACTCCCTGGAAGCGATTCCCGTGCGCCTGCGGCATGATCTGCATGAGCCCCTTGGCGCCCACATGGCTCTCGGCCAGAGGGTTGAATCCCGACTCCACTGATATGACGGCCAGAACGAGATAAGGGTCAAGTCGACGGGAAGAGGCAACCTCGAAAGCCACCTGAACGATCTGGGACGTCGCTGCGAGCGCGACTCGGTGACGCTTGGCGATCCATCGCGCGGTGCGAGCCTGCTCGGGCGTGAGTGCGGTGGGCAAGGAGACAAACACCGATTCGGGCCTTGGGGGATTGGAGACCGACTCTGCCACAGCAACCCATCCAATGAGGCGCTCCCGACCAGCGGGAGTGAGGAGGGTCGATGCCAGGACGAGCGCGGCCACGACCGCGACAACGGCGCGTTGCGATAAGGCCTGTCTCGGGTAGGGGAGGTCAAATGCAATGGGTGAAGTCATATACCGGTGCTGCCTTTCAAGTCGTTGCCCTAGAGCGTCTCCGCCATCCAAGTCACCAGCTGATCCAGGGCGGGTGCCGCCTCATGGGCGCGCGGATGATTGACAAAAATAGTGAAGGCCACCCATCGGCCCTGAAGGGTCCGCACATAGCCCGCGTACCCCTTCACCCCCTCAAGCGTTCCCGTCTTGATCCAGGCGCGTCCGAGCGCTGGGCTCATTCCGAGCCGACGCTTCACTGTTCCCTCAATCCCAGCCAACGGAAGGGTGTTGATCCACTCGGTGGGGTCGGCGCCAGACAGCCCATCGAGCAGTAGGAGAGTCATGCTTCTAGGGGCAATCCTTTCACGACGACTCAAACCCGACCCGTTGTCCAAGACCAGTTCCGGGAAAGTGAGGTTGCGACTTGCGAGCCAAGTACGCACCCGCTCTTCGGCATCCGCCCGCGTACCGGGGCCTCCGGTCTGCGCTGAGATGTTCAGAAAAACCATCCTAGCCATGGGGTTGTTACTCAGTTTGTTGATGTCGGCCACAACGTCCAGAAGCGACCGTGAGGACCCCCAATCGAGGAGCAGACGGGCTCCAGCCGGGGTCGGGGCACTCTTCACCCTTGCCTTAATCGTTCCTCCAGCCGCGCGCCATGCGGCAGAGAAAAGTCGATAGGCGTAGTCGACGTGACCAAAGGGGCTCACATAAAAATCGGCTCTTGGGCAGAGCTTTCCCATCCGTCCAGACACCGCCACGGCCTGCGGTCCGGACTGCGACACCGCGATCTGATTCTTTTCGCAGCCCCCGGGCACCAGCCGAACTCCGCCCTTAATGGCCACCCCGTCGAGGGCCGGGAGCAGTGAAATGGCGGCCTTGTTTCCGTTTGGTGCGACCGACACCTGGACAGCCTTGAAGTTCAGCATCGCCGCGTGAGGCACCACGTTGTAGGGCTTGAGGCCCTGACCGTCAAAGGCGTCCGGTTTCGGGGGCACCTCCGAAAATCGACTCCCATCAAGCACCCAATCCCCGCTGATGTCTTGCACGCCCAGAGCTCGCAGCCGCCTGACTATCTCAGAAAGGTCCTCAATCACAAGCTTTGGATCCCCCCCACCCTTCAGATACAGGGCGCCAGAGAGTTTGCCCCCCCGCAACTGTCCGGTCATCCAGAGCTGAGTGTTGAACCGATAATCAGCGCCCAGGAGGCCAAGCGCGGCCCGGGTGGTCACCAGCTTGATCGTGGAGGCTGGGTTAAAGGGGGTGAGCGCCTGATGTTCGATCCATTTAGGTGGAGCGGTTCCGCCCGACAAAACGGCAATCGAGTAGCCGACAGCCTCCGGGGGAAACCCCCGAGGCCGAAAATAATCGGGCGGCTGCGCCAAGGCCTCCGAGCCTCGTAAAGTGTCGTGAACTGGGTCTATCTGACCCCGTACAGGCGCCAACAGAGCGGAAAAGGCCGCCAACAACACAAAAAGGCTCAGTGAAAGCGAGTAGGTCTTCATCCTAAGGGTTCTGGAACTCTCTCCATGTTAGTGTCATATTTCGCGCCCAAGATGTGGCGCGATTAGGAGGCCAACACATGTCACTCGAAAAAAACGAAAACTATTTTGAACTCACCGACGAGAGCGACCGCGCCTCGGCGGTCGAGGCCCAATTCAACGAAGATGCCCTCGAACTGGCGCGCCGAAAAATCGCCCCCGAAGTTAGTCCAGACTTCGACGGTTTGCACTGTATCGCCTGTGGCGAAAAGATTCTCGCTGCTCGTCTCAAGCTCGGCAAAATCCGCTGCATCGACTGCCAAACCCTCAAGGAAAAGCAAAGCAAGTTTTTCGCTGGTTAGGCCTTCACTCTCCAAGAGGTCCTGCCCTGCCCCTTGAATTATAGAGGGTTCGACCTCATAATTAGCACTCAAGGACGCTGAGTGCTAACAGTCCGCCCCGGCGGGTGCGTGAGCCTCAGGCCGTCCGAGATCCCATCCGTTAATCAGACATGGAGTGAACCCAGTATGAAACTGCGTCCCCTGCACGACCGCCTTGTGGTCAAGCGCCTCGACAACGAGAAGAAAACCGCCTCCGGCATCGTGATCCCCGACAACGCTGCAGAGAAGCCCGACCAGGGTGAAGTGCTCGCCGTTGGCAACGGAAAAATTCTGGAAGACGGCAAAGTCCGTGCCCTCGATGTGAAGGTCGGTGACCGCGTGCTCTTTGGAAAGTATTCCGGCCAGACCGTCAAGGTAGACGGCGACGAGCTCCTCGTTCTTCGCGAGGACGACGTCATGGCTGTTATCCAGTCCTAAGCCCCAACCCCCGAATTTCTCAGGAGATCAATCACCATGGCAGCAAAACAAGTTTTGTTTGGCGACGAAGGTCGTCAGAAGATGGTCAACGGCGTCAACATTCTCGCGAACGCCGTCAAAGTCACGCTCGGCCCCAAGGGTCGAAATGTCGTTCTTGAGCGCTCTTTCGGCGCGCCCACTGTCACCAAGGACGGTGTGTCCGTTGCGAAAGAAATCGAACTGAAGGACAAATTCGAAAACATGGGCGCCCAGATGGTGAAAGAGGTGGCCTCCAAGACGTCCGATAACGCTGGTGACGGAACCACCACCGCGACCGTGTTGGCCCAAGCCATCGTGCGCGAGGGCATGAAGTACGTGGCCGCGGGCATGAACCCGATGGACCTCAAGCGCGGTATTGATCGCGCGGTTACCGCCATCACCGACGAGCTCGCAAAGATCTCCAAGCCTTGCGCCAATGCCAAAGAAGTCGCCCAGGTCGGCTCCATCTCGGCCAACTCTGACACGGAGATCGGCCAGATCATCGCTGATGCGATGGAGAAGGTGGGCAAAGAGGGTGTGATCACCGTGGAGGATGGCAAGTCGCTCCACAACGAACTCGACGTGGTCGAAGGCATGCAATTCGATCGCGGCTACCTCTCCCCCTACTTCATCAACAACCCCGACAAGCAAGTCGCCATTCTCGAGAACCCCTACATCCTTCTGCATGACAAGAAGGTCTCGAACATCCGTGACCTGCTGCCCGTCCTCGAGCAAGTGGCCAAGGCCGGACGCCCCCTGCTCATCGTGGCAGAGGACGTTGAGGGCGAGGCGCTGGCCACCCTCGTGGTGAACAACATCCGCGGCATCCTCAAGACCGTCGCAGTGAAGGCCCCCGGCTTTGGAGACCGTCGCAAGGCAATGCTCGAGGACATGGCCATTCTCACGGGTGGAGTCGTCATCGCGGAAGAGACCGGCATGACCCTCGAGAAGGCCACCCTCAAAGACCTCGGCCAGGCCAAGACCGTTGAGATCGCGAAAGAGAACACCACCATCATCGACGGCGCTGGTGAGAAGAAGAACATCGAGGCTCGCGTCAAACAGATCCGCGTCCAGATCGAGGAGGCCACCAGCGACTACGACAAGGAGAAGCTCCAGGAGCGCGTCGCCAAGCTGGCCGGCGGCGTTGCTGTCATCCGCGTGGGTGCTGCGACCGAGGTCGAGATGAAGGAGAAGAAAGCCCGCGTTGATGATGCGCTGCACGCGACTCGTGCTGCAGTGGAGGAAGGCATCGTGGCTGGTGGAGGCGTGGCTCTGCTGCGCGCCCGCAGTGCCGCGAAAGTAAAGGGCGACAACGCCGATCAGGAAGCTGGAATCAAGATCGTCATGCGTGCCGTAGAAGAGCCCCTTCGCCAGATCGTCGCAAACTGTGGCGATGAGCCCAGCGTGGTCGTGAACAAGGTTCTCGAGCTCAAGGGCTCACACGGCTACAACGCAGCCACCAGCGAGTATGGGGATATGCTGGCGATGGGCGTGGTCGACCCCACCAAAGTCACCCGCACGGCACTCCAGAACGCAGCCTCTGTTGCTGGTCTGATGCTCACCACCGACTGCATGGTCGGAGAGGCCGCAGACGACAAGCCCGCTGGCGGTGGTATGCCCGGCGGCATGGGCGGCATGGGTGGAATGGGCGGCATGGATATGTAAGACCGGACGCCCCGGCACCAAAACCCCGAGCCTCACGGTTCGGGGTTTTTTTATTTGTCGGCCATACTCAGACCCTGTTTTGTACTCCTCCCTTGAGGGCCCCAACCCCGTGTTTGCATTCTTCGAGCGCCTGCTCAACCCCTACCCCTCTGAGCCACCGAAAGTGACCGCCAGCGAGCTGGGTGCGTTCTTGTGGGAGTCCACACAGGGCGCCCGCTGGAAGCTCTTCGCGCTCATGAGCCTCACGGCCATCACCTCGTCCTTCGAGGCACTCCTCTTTGCCCTTCTTGGCCTCATGGTGGACTGGCTCGGGCGCACCCAGCCGGGCACCCTCTGGGAGACGGCCTCTCTGGAAATAGGCCTCACCACGGCCCTGCTGTTGTTAAGCGTGGTGCTCGTCGCGGTGGGGTGTCTGGTCAAGTACCAGAGTCTCTTTTCCAACCTCCCAATGCGGCTGCGATGGATCTTTCACCGACTCATGCTCACCCAGAGTCTGGCCTTCTACCAAAACGAGTTCGCAGGCCGTGTTGCCACGAAAGTGATGCAGACCGCCCTGGCCACGCGCGATGTGCTCATCACCCTGGTGGACATCCTCGTCTTCGTTGGGGTCTACATCATCACCATGGTCTCGGTGGTCGGCAGCTTCGATGGTCGCCTTATCTGGCCCTTCGTGGTCTGGCTGGTGCTCTACATTGGCGTGTTGCGCATATTCGTCCCGCGCATCTCAGTGGTCTCTCGAAAGCAGGCGGATGCGCGCAGCCTCATGACCGGCCGCATCACCGATGCCTATACAAATATTCCCACGGTCAAGCTCTTCTCCCACACCGACAGAGAGGCCGGCTACGCCCGAGAGTCGATGCAAGAGTTCATGTCAACGGCCCTGCCACAGATGCGCCTGGCCTCCGGCTTTGAAATGACCAACCATGCACTGAACGTCCTCCTGGTGATGGGCTGCGGCGGCGTAGGCCTGTGGGTCTGGTCCGAGGGAATGGTTGGGTCGGGCGCGGTCGCGGCTTCGATGGCCATGGCGATTCGTCTCATGGGCATTTCGCATTGGGTGATGTACGAGATGGCCACGCTCTTCGAGAATCTGGGCGTCGTAAGAGACGGTATGCACATGCTCTCTCGGCCGCTGGTGGTCACCGATGTGCCCCACGCAAAACCGATGCACGTCACTCGTGGCGACATCTTTTTCGACGACGTGACCTTCGGGTACGACTCCCAAAAGCCGGTCATCGAACACCTCACCCTGCGCATCGAACCCGGCGAGAAGGTCGGACTCGTGGGTCCATCAGGCGCCGGCAAAAGCACCGTGACGAACCTTCTTTTGCGCTTCTACAACCTCAGGCTGGGTCACATACGAATCGACGGCCAAGACATTCGGGAGGTCACGCAGGACAGTCTGCGCTCACAGATTGGGATGGTCACACAAGACACCTCGCTTCTGCATCGGTCCATTCGCGACAACATCGCCTATGGACGGCCCGAGGCCTCTGATGAGGAAATCTGGCAGGCCATTGCCCGCGCCCACGCAGATGACTTTGTCAGTGCCCTGACCGACCCCAGTGGCCGAACCGGGCTCTCAGCCCAAGTGGGTGAGCGGGGCATTAAGCTGAGCGGAGGGCAACGCCAGCGCATCGCAATCGCCCGAGTCATTCTTAAAAATGCACCAATCCTCATTCTCGATGAGGCTACCAGTGCCCTCGACAGCGAGATTGAGGCCGCCATTCAGCAGAGCCTCTATGAACTCATGCAAGGCAAGACAGTGCTGGCCATCGCGCATCGCCTCAGCACCATCGCAGCCATGGACCGTCTTATCGTCATGGACCGGGGTCGCATCGTCGAGGAGGGCAGCCACACCGACCTGCTGCGAAACCAAGGGCTCTATGCCCGCCTATGGGCTCGGCAGAGCGGGGGCTTTTTGGCCAACGAGGCCGCCTAAACTCTGGCAGTCTTACGGCTATGGGGGTTCGAGTTCGACTTTCTCACTGCGTTCGCCCGCTCTCGGTCGCGGCGGCCCTCTGCCTGTGGGGTTGCGACATCTCAAACCAACCCATCGACATGCGCTGGGTCGAAAGCAACGTCTTTCTCACCTCGTACGGCGAGGCACCCAAGCACCTCGACTCTGCCTCGTCCTACAGCAACAATGAAACACCCTGGACCTACGCCATCTATGAGCCACCGCTTCGATACCACTATCTGAAGCGTCCCTATGTGCTCGAGCCGAGAACGCTCACGGCCCTGCCGCGGGTCCAGTATCTGGATGCCCAAGGCAAACCGCTGGACGCCTCAGCACCCACCAGTCGCATCGCCCAGACCGTATTCGAATTAAAGGTGCAGCCGGGCATTCTCTTTGCACCGCACCCGGCTTTTGCACGAGACAGCTCGGGCCGTCTGCTCTATCACCAACTCAGAGAGGACGACCTTCGATCAATCAAGAAACCCTCAGACTTTGCCGAGCAGGGCAGCCGAGAACTCACGGCAGCCGACTACATCTACGCGATCAAGCGCCTGGCAAGCCCTCGCGTCAAGTCGCCCGTCTTTGGATTTCTCTCCGAAAAAATCGTGGGCCTGGCCGAGCTTGGCAAACAGACTCGGCAGGTCAACGATGAGATCAAATCGAAGCTGTCTCCCCGAGAGGCGGGCCCGTTTGGCCACCTGCCCTGGATGGACTTTCGAGAGTTTGACCTCAAGGGCGTCGAACTCGTGGACACCCACACCTTTCGTATCCACGTCAAAGGCAAGTATCCGCAGTTCAAGTACTGGCTCGCCATGACTTTCTTTTCCCCGGTGGCCTGGGAGGTCGATGCCTTCTATGCCCAGCCAGGCATGAGTCAGAAAAATCTCAAGCCAGATAGTTGGCCCGTCGGCACGGGCCCCTTCATGCTCACCGAAAACATTCCAAATGCCCGCATGGTGCTCTCCCGTAATCCCCACTATCGCGGTGGCACCTATCCCTGCGAGGGTGAGCCCGAAGACGAAAAAAAGGGCCTCTTGGCAGACTGCGGGAAGCGAACCCCATTCGTGGACGGCATGGTCTCTATCCTTGACAAGGAAGGGTCCTCCGTCTTCACAAAGTTTATTCAGGGCTACTACGACACCCCGCAGATCGAACGGGGCGAAAGTGGCATTGCATTTCAGGTGGCTATCGATGACAACACGGGTCGCGCACGTGATTTGGTCGCTCGCAAGATTCAACTGCCGAGCACCATTCAGGTCGGCTTCTCCTACTTCGGCTTTAACTGGCTCGATCCGGTGGTGGGCGCAGGAAACACGCCTGAGCAGAAGACGAAGAATCGAAAGCTAAGACAGGCCATCGCGATCGCCTTTGACTTTGAGGAATACGTGGCTATCTTCGAAGACAATCGCGCCCAGGTTAATCACAGCGCCGTGGTGGCCGGCCTCTTTGGCCACGACACCATCAAGCCCAACCCTGTCACCCACATCATGGGCCCAGACGGCCGTGCGCGTCGCCGGCCCATTGAGGACGCAAAGCGACTCCTGGCCGAGGCGGGCTACCCCGACGGCCGACACGCAAAGACCGGAGAGCCCTTGGTCATCAATTACGACACGACCGGAGTAGGCCCCGCCTACAAGGCCCGCCTGGACTGGGTGACCAAGCAATTCTCTAAGCTCAACATTCAGGTCGAACTGAGAAACACCGACTACAACCGATTCCAAGACAAGATGAGGAAGGGCTCGGCTCAATTCTTTTCGTGGGGCTGGCTGGCCGACTATCCCGACCCTGAGAACTTTCTCTTCCTGCTCTATGGCCCCAATGCGAAGGCCAAAGGCGACGGCGAGAATGCCTCGAACTGGCAGAACGACGAGTACGACCGGCTCTTCGATCGGATGAAAGACATGGAGGACACTCCGGAGCGGGCCGCACTCATCCGTCGCATGGGAGAGATCATGCAGGAAGAGATGCCTCTGCTCTTTGGCACCTCCGATGAGTACGGGAGCGCGTTGCATCAGTGGGTCTCCAACGGGAAGCCCTCCAACATCATCCGAGACAACCTGCCCTACCTCAGGGTCAACGCTCACCTTCGTGCTCAGATGGTGCGCGAGTGGAACCAGCCGATCTGGTGGCCCCTCTGGCTCTTGCCGCTCGGACTTCTAGCCGTCTGTATCCCGGCCTGGCTCGCCTGGAAAAAAAGGCAGGCCCGCACCGCACTGGAGGAGGTTCGCGCGTGACCCACTTCCTGCTACGCCGAATCGGCTACGGATTGCTCGTGCTCATCGGTATCAATCTCGTCACCTTCTTGCTCTTCTTCAAGGTGAATTCTCCCGACGATATGGCCCGCATCCAATTGGGTGGAAAGCGCATCACGCCCGAGGCCATTGAGAAGTGGAAGGCCGAGCGCGGCTACGATCGGCCGCTGTTTTGGAACGATCAGGCAAAGGGTTCGGCACAGCTCACCGACACCCTTTTCGTCGATCACTCTCTGCGCATGTTTGCCCTCGATTTTGGTCGCTCAGACAGCGGGCGAGATATCTCTTCTGATATTCGAACCCGCGCTGGGCCCAGCCTTGCGCTGGCACTACCCACCTTCGTCGTGGGCCTGGGCATCTCCATTACGCTGGCGCTCGGACTGACCTTTTTTCGAGGCACGCAACTGGACCTCTGGGGGAGCATGGCCTGTGTGGTGCTGATGTCCATCTCTGCCCTGTTCTTTATTGTGGTCGGACAGTTCGTGCTCTCTCGCGTTCTGCAGGTCTTGCCCATCTCAGGCTTTGAATCGGAGGACGGTGCCTGGCGCTTCCTCATCATGCCCATCGCAGTGAGCCTCATTGCCCGACTTGGTGGCGAGACTCGTTTTAACCGAACACTGTTCCTGGAGGAGATTGGCAAAGACTATGTGCGAACTGCACGTGCCAAAGGCCTCTCGGATGTTCGCGTGCTCTTTGGGCACGTACTGCGCAATGCGCTCATCCCCATCATCACGTCCTCCGTTGCGGTCATTCCCTTGCTCTTCATGGGCAGCCTCATTGTCGAATCGTTCTTCGCCATACCCGGCCTTGGCAGTTACCTCATTGATGCAATAGCCGCACAGGACTTTGCCATCGTTCGCTCCATGGTCTTCATCGGCTCCGCCCTCTATATCCTCGGCCTCATCCTCACCGAGATCTGCTACGCGCTAGCCGACCCTCGTATTCGCCTGATCTAGCCATGCGACTCACGCTTCTCACCACCGATGTCTTCATGCTGGGTTTGCTCGTGGCAGGGGCCATCTACGCAGCGCTGGCTTATCGATCCGCGCCCTTGCGTGCCACGTGGCGATTGGTCTTTCAACGACCAGCGGGACTCGCCAGCGCCATCATCTTGAGTCTCTTTGTCGGCATCGCCCTCGTAGACTCGGTGCATATTCGCCTTGCCATTCAAACGCCCGAGGGCCAGCCCCAGCGGTATGCCGAGCCAATGAGCTTGCTGGACTTTGCGCTCAAGCCTCTCGTGGAGGCCCGCGAGCGCAGCTACTCCGCACCACTGGCCATCCGGGGGTTCCGAAAGGAGTCCTTCGAGAGGAACGGCCATCCAGTGCGAGACTTTCCGCCCCTCAAATTCGGCGGCAGGCACCTGCCCCACGAGGACGCGCACGTAGAGGATGTCAGGGCCAAGAGCCTGTCAGCCCTGGCTCAGGGTCTTGCGGCTGTCTTGGTCATGCTCGTTGTTGGCCTGAGCCTCGCCACGTGGCAGTCTGGCCGCTCTCCGAGAGACGTCATAACAACCTTTCTGTTGGGCCGAACCCAGTGGCCATGGAGGACGGCCTTCATCACCGTCTCCTGCGTCATTCTCGTGAGTTTTTTTGTTGCCTGTCTCTCGCGCGGCTATCACGTCTTTGGAACAGACCAGACGGGCGTGTCCATTCTGGTCATCGCGCTCAAAAGCATTCGAACCGCGCTGGTCATTGGCAGCCTCACCACACTCGTCGTGCTTCCAATTGGGGTGTTTCTTGGCGTGATGGCCGGCGCTCTTCGTGGGTGGGTTGATGAGGTCATCCAGTACGTCTACACCCTGCTTGCCTCCATTCCGGATGTCTTGCTCATTGCGGCCTCCGTTCTCCTGCTTCAGGCATTTATTGATGCGAACCCCCAGCTCTTTCAGACTGCACTCGAACGATCAGATGCGCGCCTTCTTTTTCTCTGCATCATTCTTGGCGTCACCTCCTTCACAGGTCTTTGTCGTCTGGTAAGGGGTGAGGCCATGAAACTGCGTGAGCTTGAGTATGTGCAGGCGGCTCGATCCGCCGGCGTCTCGACCGCGCGCATCCTCTTTCACCACATCACGCCCAACCTCATGCACATCGTGCTTATCAGCGTGGTGATGCAGTTCTCGGGGTTCATTCTTGCGGAGGCGGTGCTCTCCTATGTCGGAATCGGCGTCGATCCCAAGACCGCGAGCTTTGGCATTCTTATTAATTCAGCGCGGTCCGAGCTGGCCGCGAGTCCCGTGGTCTGGTGGACACTCACCACCGCGTTTGTCTTTATGTTGGCGCTGGTGCTCTCGGCCAATCTGCTGGCCGACGCTATACGAGATGCATTCGATCCCCGAACGCGATTGAGGTCGTCAGCAGAATGAGCCGCGCACCGGCACCCATCTCGGTAAAGAACCTCACCCTCGACCTCGCCACAGAGGCCGGGGCGTTCCGTGCGCTCCATGACGTGTCGTTCTCAATTGCACCTGCACAAACACTTGCGCTCATTGGTCCATCAGGCTGCGGGAAATCGATGACAGCGCTGGCTCTTATGCGGCTTCTTCCAGACAACGCTCGGGTTCGGGACGGGCAGGTCCTGCTGGGCAATGAAGATCTGTTTGCCCTCTCCGAGCGCGAGATGCAGAGCATTCGGGGCCGACGTCTCTCCATCATCTTTCAGGAACCCGCCACGAGCCTCAATCCCGTCATGCGCATTGGTGACCAGATCATCGAGGCCATTCAGAGACACCGCCCCACGAGCGAGGCGTCGGCACAGGCTCTGGCCATCGATTGGCTCGAGCGCGTCGGACTCCAGGAACCCAAGCGTCGCGTCAGGAGCTTTCCCTTTGAACTCTCTGGGGGCCAACTTCAGCGCGTCATGATCGCGATGGCGCTGTGCACGGAGCCAGACCTTCTCATCGCTGATGAGCCGACCACCGCCCTGGATGTCACGTTGGCTCGACAGATCCTGACCCTTCTGGGCGAGCTCCAACGAGAGAAGGGGCTCTCGATGCTCCTCATCTCCCACGACCTCGGGGTCGTCAAGGACCTTGCCCACGAAGTGGCACTCATGTCGGGCGGCAAGATCACCGATCAGGATCGCTCAGCCGCATTCTTTGCCCGTCATGCATCGATGGGTGTGCCAGCCCTCGCCCCCCGCGCCGACCAATCCCTCAGACCCCTCGCGCTCGACGTTCAGGATCTCCGGGTCGCCTACACATCGGGTGGAGGGCTCTTTCGAGAAAGGCAGCGCTTTGAGGCGGTTCGTGGAGTGAGCCTCTCCCTCCCTCCCGGTCAGACCCTCGCGCTGGTGGGCGAGTCAGGCTCTGGCAAGACCACGGTGGCAAAGGCCATCCTCGGACTTCTCGATGAGCGCGCGCAGGTGCGGGGCGAGGTTCTCTTATCCGGACTTCCGGCACTTCAGCAGCGAGGCCAGTCACTCAGGGCGCTGCGCCGTCACATCCAAATCGTCTTTCAGAACCCGTTCGCTTCGCTCAACCCTCGACACCGGGTGAGCGAGATGCTCGAAGAAGGCATGAGAAGGCTCCGGCCCGAGTGGGGCCGGGATGTTCGCCGCAAGCGGCTCCTTACCCTCATGGATCAGGTCCGCCTGCCTGTCGATGCGCTCGAGCGCTTTCCTCATGAATTCTCGGGAGGTCAGCGTCAACGCATTGCGATTGCGCGCGCACTTGCGGTAGGTCCGCGAGTCATCGTGTGTGACGAACCGACATCAGCCCTTGACGCGGACGTGCAGGCACAGATCCTCACCCTCCTGCACGGCTTGCAGCTCGAGGAGGGTCTGAGTTACCTGCTCATCACCCACAACATGGCGGTTGTCCGATCCATCAGTCACCTGGTGGCCGTGATGTGTCAGGGCGAGGTCGTAGAGTCCGGTCCAACGGCCTCCGTTTTTGAAAACCCACGTCACAGCTACACCAGAACCCTTCTTGCGGCCATGCCACAATAGGACATGCGCTTTTCCCTACGGTGCCAGCAGGCGTGGGCCATGTCCTCGAGTCTGCTCTGCGTGGGCCTCGACCCTGAACCAGAGCGCCTTCCCGCCGAACTCTCACAACAACCGCACCTTGAGGCCGTTGAAGCGTTTTGCCGTGGCATCGTGGAGGCGACCGCACCATCGTGTTGCGCCTTCAAGCCTCAGATTGCCCACTTCGCTGCCCTCGGGGCCGAGCCCGTGCTCGAGCGCCTCTCGGCCTGGGTGAAATCGAAGTATCCCCACCACCTCTGGATTCTCGATGCCAAGCGAGGAGACATTGGCTCCACCGCATCTCGGTATGCGCAGGAAGCCTTCGATCGATACGGAGCCGACGCAGTCACCTTGAATCCCTACCTTGGCTCAGACAGCATTGCTCCGTTTCTGGAGCGCCGTGACAAAGGCGCCTTCATCCTGTGCAGGACCTCAAACCCTGGAGCCAGCGAATTACAAAACCTTGCACTCGCCTCGGGCGAGACGCTCTATGAGCACGTTGCTCGACTGGCCCATGAGCGCTGGAACGCCCACGACCAGATTGGCCTCGTCGTCGGTGCCACGGCACCCGATGAACTCGAGCGCGTTCGCGAAATTGCACCCGCCCTCCCGCTGTTGGTTCCCGGCATTGGAACGCAAGGCGGCGACGTGAAAGCAGTCGTGAGTCGCGCCGCCACCACGGCCGGTGGTCTCTTTATCAATGCCTCACGCGCCATCCTCTATGCCCACGCCCAGCAAGGCGTCCATTCCCACTGGCAAGAGGCGTCTGCAGCGGCTGCAAGCGCCCTCAACAGCCAAATCCAACACGCCCGATAACCCTTATGAGCACATCCGTCAGCCCCCGTATTCCCCAAGCCGCAAGCCCAATCCACTCAGCCGCCTTTGCATTACTCGCCAAAGAGGTCAGGCGGTTTGTGAAGGTGTCGGTGCAAACCATCCTTGCACCCGTCATCTCTTCACTGCTTTTTTTGGTGGTCTTTGCCTATCTGCTTGAGGGACGTCTGGAGCCCCTTCCGGGTGTGAGCTACGCTTCCTTTCTTGTTCCCGGCCTCGTCATGATGACGCTTCAGCAGAATGCGTTTGCCAATTCGAGCTCAAGCCTCACCCAAAGCAAGATCACGGGCAACATCGTGTTTCTCATGCTCTCGCCCATGAAGCCATGGGAGTGGCTTGTTGGATACGTGGGCGGTGCAACCGCAAGGGGGCTTGCCTGCGGACTGGTTGTCTGGATCGCAAGCCTGCCGCTCATTCCGCTCGGCTCGCTACACAGCCCCCTGCTCGTCTTTGTCTTCGCGGTCTGTGCCTGTGTTGTGATGGGATCACTCGGACTCATCGCTGCGCTTTATGCTGAACGCTGGGATCACGTTGCCGCCTTTCAAAACTTTCTCATCAACCCCCTGACCTTCTTAGCGGGAGTCTTCTACTCGGTCCACTCTCTCCCACCCGCTTTTCAGTTCGCCAGTCACCTCAATCCATTCTTTTATCTGATTGATGGGTTTCGCTACGGTGTGTTTGGCCAGGGAGATGTCACGCCCTGGATCAGCCTTAGTGCCAGCCTTATCTTCTCTATGGGCCTGCTTGCGCTCTGCCACCGGCTGGTTGCATCGGGCTGGCGGGTCCGTCACTAAGAGCCAATGCCGCTCAGGCACATCGCCCTCGCCATCATCGTGATGGCGCTGTGGGGGACGAATTTTGTTGCAGCCCGCATCGGGCTCGACGTGGTCGCACCCACCCTGCTTGCGTCGCTGCGATTTCTTTTGGCTGGCCTGCCGCTCATGATGCTTCTACCCAGGCCCCGTGTGCACTGGGCGCTCCTCACGGCCTACGCATTCACGGCCTTCGCGCTTCAGTTCACCCTCGTGTTTGGCGCCCTCTACTTCGGAATGCCCGCCGGGCTCGCTTCGCTGGTCATGCAGTGCCAGGTCTTTTTCACCACTTTCCTTGCTGTGATATTCCTCGCCGAGAGGCCCAATCTCTATCAGGTGCTCGGGGCTACAGTCGGCGGGGTGGGAATCGCCGTCGTCGGGCTTGGCATGCAACAACACGCGCCTCTACTTCCTTTGCTGCTCACACTTGGAGCCGCACTGTCATGGTCAGCGAGCAACCTCATCGTGCGTCGACTCGAAGCACCCGATCCCATTGCCCTGGTGGTCTGGGGTTCCGGCATTGCCAGCCTCTTTCTCGTGCCGCTCTCGCTGTGGTTGGACGGCGTGGCTGCCTGGAGGGACGCGCTCGAGCACCTGGCTGCGGGCGAGATCAAACTCTGGGGCGCAGTTCTTTACAACGTCATCTGTGCAAGCCTCTTGGGATACGGTGGATGGTCCGCGCTGCTGCGTCGTCATCCTGCCTCGGTGGTGGCGCCCTTCACGCTCTTGGTGCCCATTTTTGGGCTCAGTTCAGCGGCCCTCCTACTCGGGGAGACGGTCGCCCACCTCACGTGGGCCGGGGCCGCCCTCGTTTTTGTCGGCCTGATGGTGACCCAAATTCGAAGAGCACAGGACTAGGGACTCTGTTATCATCCCCCTCCAGCTGCTGCCTTGGAATTCTTTCTAGCATGTTTGTCGAGGCGGCCTCTTGGCGAATTAGCTCAGTCGGTTAGAGCGACGGAATCATAATCCGCAGGTCCGGGGTTCGAATCCCTGATTCGCCACCATCACTCCTCCAGCAGGCTCCTCAACATCCACGCAGTCTTCTCATGCACATCGATTCGCTGGGTCAACAGATCTGCGGTCGGCTGATCGTTCGCCTTATTCACAAGCGAAAAAAGATTGCGTGCGGTCTTTGCCGTCGCCTCCTGAGCTCTCACCAGCAGCCGGACCATCTCCATGGCTGCGGGGGTTCCCGACACCTCTTTAATAGAAGTGAGCTGCACAAACTCTTTGTATGTGCCAGGGGCATGCTCTCCCAGCGCGCGAATACGCTCTGCAATTAAATCGAGTGCGGTCCACTGCTCAGAGTACTGGGCCATAAACATGGTGTGAAGGGTGTTGAAATGGGGGCCCGTTACGTTCCAATGAAAGTTATGGGTCATCAGATAGAGCGTGTAGCTATCTGCCAAGAGTGCGGAAAGGCCCTTAGCAATTGCCCTGCGATCCCTCTCGCCAATCCCAATATCAATCTTCAGGCGGGTTATCCTTGCCTTCATACTCTGCCTCCCTTCAACGAATCGAATCTGAAAATGATGATGCCAGTTTTAGGGCGGCAACAAAAAGCAGATGACTGTTCAGCGCGTGCTAGCCTCCCAGCATGACTCAACTTAAAGATTCGCAAACTGGCTCAGCCGAGACCCGTTACCAACGTCTATTTGAGACGGCGCAGGATGGCATCCTCATCCTCAATTCTTCAGGAAAAATTTTCGATGCCAACCCATTCATTCTCGCGCTCACCGGATTCTCGCTCAATGAAATCGCAGGTAAGGCGCTGTGGGAGCTGGGGTTCATCGCCGACAAACAGCGAGCGGAGCAGGCCTTCAGAGACACGCTAGAAAAAGGTTTCGTGCGATACGAAGATCTGCCCCTGAGGCACAAGGGGGGCAACGCGCTAGACGTTGAGTTCGTCTGCAATAGCTACCTTGTGGCCGAGGAGCTCGTTATTCAATGCAACATCCGAGACATCACCGAACGAGTCAGAGTGTCGCGACTCCTGATTGAGGAACAGAGGCTTCGAGACTCAACCCAGACGCGGCTTACCGCG
>Ga0114963_10000028_pt1 | contig 78592 bp, 79 predicted proteins | sample C_131016_EF_Meta_FD_87019 | JGI IMG/M metagenome (GOLD analysis project Ga0114963, IMG submission 87019) | Freshwater microbial communities from Lake Croche, Canada to study carbon cycling - C_131016_EF_MetaG | ecosystem: Environmental > Aquatic > Freshwater > Lake | place: Lake Croche, Canada... | reverse complement strand
CTTCGGGGGCCGCATCAATCTGATCGTAGGCCTTGGCCTCGCCACCAAACTTCTTGCTCAATACAGTCGTGATTGCTGCTGTCAGGGTCGTCTTGCCATGGTCGACATGACCAATCGTTCCGACGTTGACATGCGGCTTTGTACGCTCAAACTTGCCCTTGGCCATCGCTGACTCCCAATTTCAAATCTTGTAAAAAAAGAAACGAACGTGCTCATCAAAGAGCGCCACTGGTGCCCATGACGCGGATCGAACGCGTGACCTCTCCCTTACCAAGGGAGTGCTCTACCACTGAGCCACATGGGCACTGAACCAATCCTTCGAACTTCACCGACCAACAACGACCCACCATCCACCCCGTCATCGGCCTTCAAACTGGAGCGGGTGAAGGGAATCGAACCCTCGTCATAAGCTTGGAAGGCTTCTGCTCTACCATTGAGCTACACCCGCACGGCCTTACTAAACCTCCGACCCTTCATTCGTCGATGACTGGGTGGAGGAGGTTGGATTCGAACCAACGTAGGCGTAAGCCAACAGATTTACAGTCTGCCCCCTTTAGCCACTCGGGCACCCCTCCACGACGAACCCGTAACTATCCGTCTTTCGCGCGAGAGTGTCAAATTCAGGACGGTGAGCGAATGGCCAGAAAGTCCAGTGCCCGACCGGAGGGTTCCTTGTAGAGGATTCGGGCCGGAAAATGCCGATCTGAGGGGTCGAGCCAGACCTGAATCTGGCCTTGACGGGCAAATTCAAAGGGGTCGCTGGCGATTCGAATGGCCGAGACCAATATGCCTCCGGGCAGAACCAGTTCCTCTCGATCCTCTACGGTAAAAACCAGTGTCCGCACCTCTTTGCGCCCGGCCAGGGCTACCTCGAACCGTTGGCCCGCGAGGAGGCCGCCGACCTGGGACTCACCCACCCAGGCGAGTTGGAAGACGACGCTCAAGCGGTCTTGAAAACCTTGCGGTAGATCGACCTTCGGTTGGCTGGGCTCAAGCTGGGCGGTCGCGCTCGTAGAGTCGAACCGGCTCTCGACAAGTCCTCGACGAGGAGTCACTTGGCGGAAGACCTCTGGAACAAGCCCGGCCGAGGTCAGACGGCCTTCGCTCTGAAAACTCACCGTCCCCGGAACAAAGATGGCGGCCCATCCGACAGCGCGAGCCGTTAACGAGAGCGTGTAGCGGTCCTCTGAGGGGAACGCAATGTCGAGCTGACCGCGCCCCAGTGGGCGCGCGCCCAACGCATACTCACCCCAGTAGGCCTCCATCGCAAGGTGGCCGGCCTTGGGCAGAAGATCTTGCGGCGCCCTCGGGGGCGATGGCGCACCCACCGATGATGCACCGCCAGGCGCTGGTCCCTCCGTTGGCGAGGGCAGGGGCGACCTCTCTGGTGGATTTTCGCTTGCTTGCCTTCGCTGGGTCGGCCTCGGCTGGGGGGCCGGCCTCTCAGGCTGGGGGATCATGGCCACCGAGAGGGCGGCGGGCTCCGGTTCTGGCTCGGCATCAATCTTGATTAAGGGCCCAAGCCAGATCCAAAGCATCAAGAGATGAAGGAGGGTGACCGCCCCAAGAACCAGGCCCGAGCGAGTGCCCCGAACAGATTTAGACGGCATACACTCGCGCTATGCAGAGCCCGAACGACCCCTTTTCCTTTCTCAAATCAAGCTGGTCAGGAATGACTGGGGGTATGCCGTTTGCGTCATCAGCCCTGCCAACCAGCGACCCAGAGGAAATCGAGCGGCGAATTGCCGACCTCAAGACTGTCGAGCAGTGGCTGACTTTTAATTTGAATATGCTCAAGACGACCATTCAGGGTCTCGAAATCCAGCTTGGAACGCTCGCAGCCATCCAATCCTTTCGGCAGGCCATGGGAGAGATGGGCAAGGCACCGGAGACCGAGCAGCCAAAAGAGGCAGCCCTGGACTCCTCGGCGCTAGAGAAGGCCGCGGAGCAGGCATCGTGGTGGTGGTCATCCATGCAGGATCAGTTCAACCAACTGATCGCAGCGGCGCACAACCTTCAACATCAGGCCGAGGTATCTCAGGGTAAGCAAGGCCCAGCTGAGCCCTCCGCCAAGAAGCCTTCTGCTCGAAAAAAGAAAGTGTCCGCGGGCGCAGGGGCATCATCAAGGTCTGCACGAAAAGAGGCCTAGTCAGCCCGCATGTGCCTCTCGCCATTCGGCGAGAAGCCTCAAAAGCGCCTCGAACTCCACCGCAACGCGGACCCCATCGGGAGCCCGCCGGCTGAGCGCGGGACAGCGCCCTCCAGCCCAGACCTCCCGATGGGGCGAGAGTCTCTGGCGAAGGAGGGTCAGTCCATCCACCATCGCAGACGGGCTGGCATTCTCGGAAAAGGACACCACCACCACGTCAATATCCTGGCTCTCGCTGGCCAGCGCGATGTCCAGAATGGGTGTCTGAACGCCCAATGAAATGCAATGACAGCCCTCAAGGGCCAGGATGGCCTCCACCATGAGAAGCCCCATGCCATGCGCCTCCCCCGGAAAGGTCGTGAGCAGGACCCGGGGACCATTCACGCCCTGGGGAATGACCCCAATCGCCTGACGAAGCACGATCTGCATCGATTCAGTGAAGAGGTGCTCCTCGAAAACCTCGAGCTGGCCTCGGGCCCAACTCTCTCCGACTCGGGCGATGAGGGGCGCGGCCAACTCGGTCACGAACCTTGCAAGGCCGAGTCGCAAAACCCGCTGTCCGAGGTCTCGCCTGAGCTCGTCAACATCATGTCGACGAACCAGTCCCAGAAGGTCATCAATCTCAGCACGCGCCTCGCGAGGCCTGGTTGAGCAGACCGCAGCAAGACGATCTCCGAGGGCCCGAAGCTGAGAGTCAGACAAGGGCATGATCTTGCCCGGCCGGTGTCCTGCATCCATCAGCCGCCGAATGGCGCGCAGGCGTTCAACCTGCTCCACGGGGTAGATTCGCTCGCCAAACTGATCTCGCTGTGGCGCTGGAAAGCCGTAACGTCGCTCCCATACCCTTAGAGTGTCCTTGGATAAGCCCGTGTCGCGCTCAACAGCCGCGATACTGAGGTACACGGTGGGTTTTACGGCCTGATCCACGGTGGGGCAGCGTCCTAATTTGTCGTAGACAGTTGATTGACGCGCTATAGCGTTAGCCCTAGTATAGGCCTCCGTTTATTTCCTGCCTAGGACAAAGAACGACCTAAGCCCATGACTGCACGCGCTTTTTTCGCTCGCTCGGCCCTCACCCTGCTCGCGACCCTCCTGATCAGCCTCGCACCCGAGCTTCGCGCGGCCCCGAAGGCATGTCCGGCCCTGCTCAACCATACCTTCGCCCGACTCCAAGACGATGCTCCGCAGTCACTCTGCCAGTATGCAGGGAAGGTCATTCTCGTGGTCAATACCGCCAGTTTCTGTGGCTTCACCTCCCAGTACGAAGGGCTCGAGAAACTCTACGCGGATAAGAAGGAGTCAGGTCTGGTGATCCTGGGCTTCCCGTCGAACGACTTCGGAAACCAGGAGCCAGGAACGAGCAAACAGATTGCAGAGTTCTGCACCAACACCTATGGCGTCAAGTTTCCAATGTTCGCAAAATCTTCCGTCTCACGGGCCAATCCGAACCCTCTGTTCGCCGAACTCGGAAGGGCCACCGAGTTTCCACGCTGGAATTTCCACAAATACCTCATCGACCGCGAAGGCCGGCTTATCAAGAGCTACTCGAGCGTAACCTCCCCAAGCGATCGGTCCATCCAACAAGATATTGACCGGGCTCTGAAGGCCCGGCCACCCGCCTGATCTCAGAAGGTCGCGGTCACCCCTCCAGAGGAGAGCAGCCATGAATGCTCCAGAGAAAATCCATCACCCTTCGCTGCCCGATGTTCAGTCGGTCCAAGACACCCGCGAACTTCCAATTCAGCGCGTGGGCATCAAGAGCATGCGCCACCCCGTACACATCAACACGCCGCATGGCCCGATGGCCTCGGTGGCCATGGTCGACATGATGGTGGCTCTGCCCGCTGACAAGAAAGGCACCCACATGTCGCGCTTCTTGGAGGTCTTCCAGGCCCACGACGCACCCCTGGATGCGGACAGTCTCCATGCGCTCATGCATGTCATGCTCGATCGCTTGGAGGCTGACGAAGGCTACTTCCGCATTTCACTTCCCTATTTTGTGCGAAAGGCAGCGCCCGTCTCAGGCGTGATCTCGCTGATGGACTACGAGGTCATCTGGGAGGTCGAGCGAAAGGCCGGCTCGGAGCGTTTAAGTCTGACAACCGTCGTTCCCGTGACCAGCCTCTGTCCCTGCTCAAAGAAAATCAGTGATTACGGCGCTCACAACCAACGCTCGCATGTCACCATCACCGCCGATCTCTCCTCGGGCATGTCCCCCGAGACACTCATTCAGATCGCGGAGCAGTCTGCATCCTGTGAGCTTTGGGGACTCTTAAAGCGACCGGACGAAAAGTATGTAACCGAGCGGGCTTACGACAACCCCAAGTTCGTCGAGGATCTGGTTCGGGACGTGGCTATTCGAGTGGCCGCTGATCCGAGGGTGCTTGGTTTCACGGTGGAGTCCGAGAACTTCGAGTCCATTCACAATCACTCCGCCTACGCTCGTATTAATCAGGGTAGTCGCTCGAACGCCTGAGGAATGCACCGCCGCCCGAAGGTCTTGGTTGTAGGGAGCGGCATCTCTGGTCTGTCGAGTGCCTGGCACCTTCGTCATGCGGCCGATGTCGAGGTCTTTGAATCCGAGAGCCGACTCGGCGGCCACACCCACACCCACGAAATCGAAGTCGACGGAATCCCGGGGACCGTAGACACCGGTTTTATCGTCTTTAACGAGCGCACCTACCCGGAGTTTCAGCCCTGGCTCCAGCACCTCGGTGTCGATATCCATCTCGCAGACATGAGCTTTTCAGTGTCCGCACAAGGGGGTTCTTTTGAGTGGGCTGGCCACAGCATCAGGGGGCTCTTCGCTCAGCCAAAAAATCTGACTTCTCCTCGATTTTGGCGCATGCTGGCCGATGTTCTTCGCTTTAATCGTGAGGCCCCCTCACACTTGGCGCAGATCGAGCGGGGCGAACGTGCCGACTCAACACTTGCGAGCTACCTGAGGGAGCGCGGCTACAGCGAGACCTTTGAGTCGGGCTATCTGCTGCCCATGGGGGGAGCCATCTGGTCCTGCCCACCCAGCCAAATGCGCAGCTTTCCCTTTCAGAGCTTCACTCGCTTCTTTGTTAATCATGGACTGCTTCAACTTATGAACCGGCCCCTCTGGTTCAGCCTCAGAGGGGGAAGCAAGTGTTATGTCGCACGCCTTCGGTCACTCTTGGAGACCGAGAGGGCGCCCGTCTGCTTTCGAACCCGCCACCATGTTCAATCCGTCTCGGGCCTATCCGATGGGGGGGTGCGGCTTCGGGGCGTGGACCAAGCCACAAAACAGGTTTTTGAGCGGACGGCCGATGCCGTGGTCCTGGCTGGCCACACAAATCAGAACGCAGCCATCCTTGCGTCCTCGGCCCATCCAGCCTGGCCTCACCTCAATGCCTTTCGCTATGAATCGAATTCTGTTTACTTACACCGAGACACAACGCTCATGCCCCGTCGCCGAGCAGCCTGGGCCGCCTGGAACTATCGTGCAGAGAGTGGCTCCTCAGACAACCTCTCTGTCACCTACTGGATGAATCAGCTTCAGGACCTTCCCTTTCAGAGCCCGGTGCTGGTGAGCCTCAACCCCGCCACACCCCCTCGCGAAGACCTGACCCTACAAACCCTTCGCTACGAGCACCCCGTCTACGATGAATCAGCCTTTCGTGGCCGAGCCGCCGCCCTCGCGCTGCAGGGTGAGCAACGAGTCTGGTTTGCGGGCGCCTGGACCGGCTATGGTTTTCATGAGGACGGTTTTCGCTCGGGGCGTCTTGCAGCGGAGTCACTTCTTCAGGCCCTCGACGTGGTTGCTCCCAGCGCATGCAAGACCGCCTAGGTCCTCGAATCATGCGGGCACTCGTCCGCCACCGAAGACTCAATCCACGCCCCCATGCCTTCTCTGCCCGGGTCACGGTGGTCCAAATTCCCCTCGTGCGTTGCGCGCAGGAGGGTCTTCGAGGGAATTGGTTTTGGGGCCTCAACCGCCCCTCACTTCTTCGTGTGAACGATGCTGACCACGGCGATGGGCGGCCGCTGCTCAGCTGGGCGCGGCACATGTTGGAGGCCGCTAAAATCCCTGGGGTGGACGGTGAAATCTGGTTAAGTTGTATTCCCAGAAGCCTTGGGTATGTCTTTAAGCCCGTGAGCTTCTGGTTCTGCGAAAACCGAGCCGGCCTCACGCAGGCCATCATCGCGGAAGTGAACAACACTTTTGGCGAGCGCCACGCCTACGTGCTGGACTGTCGCCCAGGGTATGCCAATGGCGTCTCCCTTCAGATGGAAAAATGCTTTTATGTGTCTCCCTTTTTCGATGCCCATGGCGATTACCGCTTTCGCTTTGCCCACTCCAGTGAGCCGCAGAGGCCCCACCTGGCTCGAATCGATGTCTTTGACGGCGACCGACTCATGCTCGTGACCAGTATCAGCGGCAGGCCCGCGGTCATGACGGATTGGAAAGCTCTAAAGGCCTGGCTGATGAACCCCTTCCACACCCTCTCCGTAATCGCCAATATCCATTGGCAGGCGCTTCTCCTGTGGTTCAAGCGAGTCCCCCTGGTCGCACGCCGCCAAAAGGCCTCATGAGCGCAAGGCCCCCTCTCTCGGCCCGCCTGGTGCTTCACATGCTCTCGAGCGTCCGCATCGGGACGCTCCACCTCACCACACCCGATGGGGACGTAAAAACCTTTGGCGCCCCATCGGGCGAACATCTGACAGCCGAGATTCGACTCTTTCGTTGGCGCGCGCTCGAGCGTGCGCTTCGGCGAGGCGATATTGGTTTTGGTGAGTCCTACATTGACGCAGAGTGGAGCAGCCCCAACCTGGCTGCACTCCTAACCCTTCTTGCAGCGAATCGTGAAAGCCTCGAGGCAGCCATTATTGGAAGCAGGTGGGCCCTCAAGCTTGACCGCCTCCTCCACCTTTTGAGACGAAATACTCTCAAGCAGGCCCGAAAGAACATCCGGGCCCACTATGACCTGGGCAATGAGTTCTATCGACTCTGGCTTGACCCGACCATGACCTACTCGAGTGCGCTTTTTGAGGAGAGCGAGCTCGTGCCTGAGGCCCTCGGCCGACTCGAAGAAGCCCAAAAAAGAAAGATGCGTCGCGCGCTTGATGCGCTCGGACCGCTCACTCACGACAGCCTGACGTTGGAGATCGGTTGCGGCTGGGGAGGCTTTGCAGTCGAGCGGCTCCAGCGTCCAGGGCGGCATGTTGGCGTGACCCTATCAGCCGAACAGAAAGGCTGGGCCGACCACCTTCTCTCCTCCTGCGGACTCGGCGACCGAGCAGAGATTCGACTTCAGGACTACCGAGAGGTCGGGGGGCAGTTCGATGGGATCGTGTCCGTTGAAATGCTTGAGGCCGTGGGTGAAGCCTATTGGCCCACCTACTTCAACAAGATCTTCGAGTGCCTCAGGCCCGGAGCACGCGCAGTGATTCAAGTCATCGTCATACGAGATGCCCTTTTTCCCGCCTACCGAAGAGGCCATGACTTCATTCAGAAATACATCTTTCCCGGTGGCATGCTGCCCAGCCCCATAGGTCTGCGTGCGGTGGCCCGAGGGGCCGGGCTGGACCTCATTGATGAGTTCTCATTTGGTCTGCACTACGCCAAAACGCTTGCAGCCTGGCTGGTGCGCTTTAACGCTCAGGAGCAGGCCATCCGATCCCTGGGCTTTGACGACCGGTTTCTCGCCATGTGGCGCTTCTATCTGGCTTACTGCCAGGCGGGCTTTTCCTGCGAGGATCTCAACGTGATTCAGGTCACCTTGGCTCGCCCCGAGGGTCGGGCTTGAGCGAGCACTTTCCCTCTCGAGCCCAACCGCGCAGGAAGTTCTTAGGCCGGTGGGCCTTCATCACTCTCTGCGGGTTTGCAGTGTTGACGTCACCGTCCAGTCTCTCGGCCGCCCCGAGTGACTCCACCCTGCAGCAGGTCTTTGCGTCAGAGAGGCTTGAACTCGTAGGCCGCGGAACGCTGCGACTCTGGGGTCTCAAGGTCTACGAGGCGGAGCTTCGTGCGCCAGATGGCAAGCGTTCACTCGATCTCTTTCAACAGCCCTTTGCCATGCGAATCATCTATGCACGCGATCTTCGAGGAAGGGTGATCGTAGACAGAACCATCACCGAGATGAAGGCGCTGGGCAGGGGTACGCCCGCTCAGCTCAAAATGTGGGAGCGCGACATGCTCTCTCTCTTTCCCGATGTGGCTGCAGGAGACGAACTCACAGGCATCTATCGGCCCGGCAGAGGCACGGAGTTCTTTAGCAGGAACCGCGCGCTGGGACAGATAGACGATCCGGAGTTTTCGCGCGCATTTTTTAATATCTGGCTCGACCCCGCAACGACTGAGCCACATCTTCGTCGCGCCCTCCTTGGCACGTTCGAGGCGCGCTCCGACTCCTAAACATCCACTCGAAGAGGGCTTCTATGAAATCACGACTCGCCGCACTACTCGGTGCCTGCGCATCCTGTCTCATCGTCTTTCTGCAGGGATGTGCCTCCCCCTCGGTGCAGCAGTATGCCCACGAAAAACCCTTGCTCTCGCTGGAGCAATACTTCAAAGGTCAGACCCAGGGCTGGGGAATGGTGACCAACCGACAGGGCGTTGTGACTCGCAGATTCGTCGTCAGCATTTCCGGCCAGTTTGAGGGCGAGACTGGAACCCTGGATGAGTCGTTTGTTTGGTCCGACGGCGAGCGCCAGCATCGCATTTGGACCCTGAGAAAGAATGGGCCCGGCCGCTGGATTGGCACCGCCGACGATGTTGTGGGAGAGGCCATTGGTGAAATTGCGGGGAACACCCTTCGCTGGCGCTACACCATGGCACTGCCGGTCGATGGGAGGACCGTTCACCTCGACTTCGACGACTGGATGGTTCTGATTGACGACAAGGTCTTGCTCAATCGAGCAGCCTTCAGCAAGTTCGGCATCCACCTGGGCGAGGTCACACTCTCGTTTCAGCGCCCATGAGCCTGAACCATCCCATCACAGATTGGAAAGGGCGCACGGTCTGGGTGCTGGGGGCCAGCACCGGAATTGGAGCCGCGCTGGGTCGCGCGCTGGACGAGAAGGGCGCTCATCTTATTGCCTCGGGCCGGCACCTCAACACGCTAGAGTCCGCATTTCCCAACCCACGCGTTAAGAAGGTCGTGCTCGATATCACCGACCCTCAGGGCGTCGCTCGGGCGCTTGACGGGCTGACGCGGGACGGCTGTCTTCCCGACTGCGTCATCTGGGTCGCGGGGGACTACAGCCCCCAGCCCATCACCGCACCCAGGGGATTCGACCCCGTGCGAGCACGTCAGGTGCTTGAGACCAATCTGGTCTGTATCTACGACGGCCTCGCAGCAATCCTCTCTCACTGGCTTCCCCTCTCGCCCCGGGCGCCTGCCGCCCCTCCGTTTCATATCTGCCTGTTCTCCAGCGTCGCTGGCTACCGTGGCCTCCCCAAAGCGCTTGCCTACAGCGCAAGCAAGGCGGGGCTGAATGCCCTCGCTGAGACAGCTCACGTGGAGCTCAAGCCCCTCGGCGTAGATGTGTCCATCGTCTGCCCCGGGTTCGTCAAGACTCGCCTCACGGACGGGAACGATTTCGAGATGCCTGCTCTTATCACCGCGGAGCAGGCTGCTCGATTCACCTTTAAGGGACTCGCTCGTGGTGAATTTGAGGTGCACTACCCCAAGCGATTCAGCTTGTTTATGAAGCTGCTGGGCCTTCTGCCCGCCGCGATCTATCTCAGGCTGATTGCAAAGGTGCGCGCATGAACCCGCTGGCCTTCGAGCGCACAGTCTGTGAACTCAGCGCGCAGTCGACCCCCCAGTTGGCCGCCTTCTACGAGAAAGACGCCATCTTCAAAGACCCGTTTCACGAGATTCGGGGCCGAACCCGCATTGAGGGGGCCTACCGAAGCATGTTCTTGGCCCTCTATGAGCCCCACTTTAAGAACCTAATCTTTGCGCAGAGCGCTCAAAATCCAGCCCTCTGGGCGGTTCGATGGAACTTTTCCTTCAGAACTAAACCGGGCGGCGAACTCATGTCGATCCCGGGAACCAGCTGGCTAACGGTCAATCAAGAGACGGGTCTCATCGCCTTGCACGAGGACCACTGGGACGCGAGTGCATTTTTTGGGTCATTTTCGGGACTCTCTTGGGCCGTAAAGGCCCTAAAAAATAAGGTCTCTCGAGCCAGTCATGTCACCGAAAAGTCTTGAATTCTTTATAGAATCTCAACATTCCCTCAATGACATCTTTGAATGCGGCTGACTTCATGAAATCCATTTCGGCAGACCAGATGCTCTACCCCGAGCTCTTCAGAGCGTTTGAGCGTGTTCGCTGGGACCTGGAGACAGACATTCCGTGGGATAGCTTCGACCCCGGTCTGCTCTCGGATGAGCAGGCCCTCACGATTAAGATGAACGCCATCACCGAGTGGGCTGCGCTCCCGGCCACGGAGATGTTCTTGCGAGACAACCGAAACGACAGCGACTTCTGTGCCTTTATGTCGGTCTGGTTCTACGAGGAGCAAAAACACAGCCTCGTCTTGATGGAGTATCTACGGCGATTCCGGCCCGACCTGCTTCCCAGTGAACAAGAGCTCCATGCAGTTCGATTTGAGTTCGACCCCGCGCCCGCGCTCGAGACCCTGATGCTTCATTTCTGCGGGGAGATCCGACTCAATCATTGGTACCGGCGCGCGGCGGAGTGGCACACGGAGCCTGTCATCAAACACATTTACGAGACGATCGCTCGCGATGAGGCCCGCCATGGTGGGGCCTATCTGCGCTACATGAAAAAAGCACTCGTAACCGTGGGTGACGGCGCTCGCTCGGCCTTTGCAAAAATTGGGGTGCTCATGGCCTCGGCGCGCCGAACAGCCCAAGCGCTTCACCCCACGAACCTGCACGTCAATCAAGCCCTTTTTCCGAACGATACCGTTCAGAGTCGACTCCCCGAGCCCGGATGGCTTGAGCGCTGGCTCGATCAGCAGATTCAGTTTGATGCGGAATGGGAAAAGAAGGTCGTCGACCGCATCCTTCACAACCTCAGCCTTCTTTTCGATCGCTCCTTTGAGAGCGTTCAAGAGCTCAATCGATTCCGCAAGGAGATCGCAGCCTCTCTCGCGACCAGCGAGGAGGTCCTCGCCTCTCGGCCCGCGTGACTGAGCCGCTCTTCGAGCAAAAGGTTTGTCGCGGGCTAGGTCCCGGCCAAACGTTGTCCGAAGACCTCGTCCAGGGGCTCTCTCACATCCCCAGACCCTGGGTCTTCACCAACGGAGTCTTCGATCTGCTTCACAGAGGACACGTCACCCTCCTCGCCCAGGCTCGCGCTCATGGAGCGGGTCTCATCGTTGCGCTCAACTCTGACGCCTCTGTTCGGCGGCTGGGCAAGGGCGAGGATCGTCCAATCAATGCGCTCGAAGATCGACAAGCGGTCATCGCCGCCCTTGAGAGTGTGAGCTTGGTCACGCAGTTTGATGAGGACACGCCGCTCTCGCTCATTCTCGCCCTGCGTCCAGATGTCTTGGTCAAAGGGGGGGACTGGTCTGTCGAACAGATTGTTGGCTCGCGGGAGGTGAGCGCCTGGGGTGGCACTGTGCTCTCGATTCCCTTCGAACATCAGCGGTCTACGACGTCGATGCTTTCAAAGATTCGAGGCCAGCCCGAAGGCCAGCATCCATGAGCGTGGGCAGATACTGGGCCGCAAGCCGCCACTGCGGTTCAAGCAGCGAGCGGTAGGCCGCAAGAAACTCTGAGGCCCCTCCCCCTGTCACAAGAATCGCATCGGGCCGCCCCATCATCGTGAGCGGGCCCAGCTGCGCCATGGCAAGCCCGCGCTCAACGCCCTCGGCCGTGCTGAGTCCAGGCTGAGAGGCAAGGCCAGCCTCTGCCTGCCACCGAGGCGCGACCTCCGAGGTCGAAGTCAGAAGAGCACCCCTCATCTGAGCAAAGCCCGGGAGGATGAAACCTCCCCGAAACGAGAGGCTGGAGAAGCCTTCCCGCAGCTCAGACTGCGTACCCTCCACATAGTCAATCACGGTGGCCGTCCCCGCGGACACCAGCGAGATGCGCCAGCTCGATTTCTCGGGCCAGACCGAGGGCGTTGCGGCCAGGCCCATCGCCAACACCCAGCGGTCATCTCCGAGCTGTTGGGGCGAGGTGTAGTCATTTCTGAGAACCACGTGATTGAAACCTTCCCGCAACTCCCAGAGCCCCATGGTTCGCAGCCGCTCGGGTGGGCGCTGACAAAAACCGACCAGCAGCTCCATGCACTTATTGGTGCGCTCCTCATCAGCACTTGAGCACAGCGCACTCTCAAGGGGCTGGGCCCGACACCCCAGCTCGGACAATGCGTTCGACCAGTCTTCATGAAGACGGAGGGCATCCCAGTTGCCCGAAACGAGCGTCAAGACCCCCCGAACCACGCGAGGGCCGTGATGCATCGACCATTTGAGCCGAGAGTTGCCCAGATCGACGAGGAGCATCACGAGATCTCCCCCGAGCCACGCAGAGACAGCTCGCCCATCGCAACCTCTCGCGTGCCTCGCTCGGTTCGAATAACCAACCGACCTGAGGCATTCATCCCCAGAGACTCTCCGAAAAATCCCCCGGCTTCGCCGACCACGGGCATAAGGCAGACCCTACGTCCCACATACACATCGAGGGCGTTGAATCGCGCAGCCAATGCCGGCGCATCAATGGTGGGAGCTGTGGCAAGGGACTCAATTGCGCGTGCAATCGGATCAATGAGCTCCCTCAGGGCGAGGCTGGACGACAGGTCTAGCAGCGCGGATGCATCAAAAGCCCGAGGAACCGGTGCGGTCCATCGCCCATTGATTCCCACGCCCGCGACGAGCCAGTCACGCGACTGACGACGAAGAGACTGGACAAGCACACCGCCAAATTTTCGGGTGCCAAGCATCAGGTCATTGGGCCACTTCAGTCCAAGCAAGCGCTGAGCACGCTCCTCAACCAAGGGCCAGAGGACCTCCACCACCGAGAGACCAATCCATGCGGGCCACGGGGCCGGACCCACCGCTGAGAGCGAGAGGATCTCCTGGTTCGCGGGCACAGGCCAGGCAAGACTCAGGCCAAGCGCCTCGCCCGAATGCTCCCATCGCCGACCATGCTGGCCGAGTCCCTCTCTTTGGACAAAGGAATACAGTCCGAATGGCCCTGCTTCACCATCAGCAATTCTGTCCAATGCCTCTGTGTGAGTGGAGCGCTCGGTGTGCACTTCATGTAGGGGCCACATCCTTGGCATGATACGGACATGAAGACATGGCTGCGCCCCCCGAGAGGCCCAGCGCTCAGCCTCTGGCTCTTTGCGCTCGGCTACCTCGTTGCGGTGGCCCTGGTCAGCCTCTACCCATTCTCAGGGTGGCGAATTCCGCAGCAGGCCCCATGGGCGTTTTTGTTCTCCCCGCTGCCGCGCTATCGAACCTTCTTCGACCTCTGGACCAACCTCCTGGCCTACCTACCCCTCGGTCTTGTGCTCTCAGCCTGCCTGGGCGCTCAGGGAGGCCGGCGAGGACCTCTGCTCGCGCTCATCGTCTGCGTCGCGCTCTCATTCATCATGGAGATCACTCAGTCCTTTTTGCCCACGCGCCGAGCCCAGTGGCTCGACCTACTCGCCAATAGCCTCGGGGCGTCTCTTGGCTGCCTTCTCTGGGCTGCACAGGCCCGCGGTCGACTGACTCGAGGGCTCTGGAGAACGCGTGCCTCCCCAACGCTTTATCCCGCCTGGTTCGAACACATTGGCTCCATTGGCCTACTCCTGGTTTGGTTTGCTGCTCAGGCGGCTCCGATGGGGATATGGCTCAGGATGGGCGATCTCCTCCCGCCCCACTGGGGGCTCAGGCCCCTGCCTTGGCTTCTTGATCTGGCCGACCCCGGCGAGCAAGGCGGCCTCGCCCTCACCATTTCACCCACCGAACAATTGATTGCCGAGGTCATCCTCGTGGGGCTTGGCCTGGCAGCATTCACGCTGGTGCTCTCGATACAAGCACGTTGGGATGATCCATCGCGCAGATCCTCCGCGACCCCGCTGCCATGGGGGCGCCTTGTCCTTCTGGCGCTCGGACTCTCGCTCTTCGTGCGACTGTTATGGATGATCGTGCTCTTTCCAAGTCCAAACACGCCGGCCCTGAGCAGCGAGTCTCTTTTAAATCTCATCGACACCCTGCTCTCACCCGGTGCACAGGGAGGGCTTTTTCTCGCCGCGCTCCTGAGTGCTACTGCCCTCGCCTGGCCTGCTCGGGTGCGTGCAGGTCTGTGTATGGTCCTGCTGCTCTTACTCGTCTTGCTCTCAAGTGGGCTGCCGAGCGCAGGCTACGCCCCCGCACTCACCCAAGACTGGTCACTGGGTCGCTGGTCAAACTTCAGAGGTGTCACCTCACTTGCGGCGGCCATCTGGCCCGCGCTTGCAGTGGGCTGGCTTTCGCTCTGGCTTGTCGCCACAGGCAGGCGGCATAATAGGACGCAATGAGTTATTACACCAAACATGTTTTCTTCTGCACCAACCAGCGTGATCTTGGTGCGGAGTGTTGCCATTCGGCCGGAAGCAGCGATCTTCAGGCGTACGCGAAGGCCCGTGTCACCCAACTCAAGCTCTCGGGCGGTTCTGGCAAGGTGCGTATTAATCGCGCGGGCTGTTTAAACCGCTGCGATGAGGGTCCGGTTTTGGTGGTGTACCCGGAGGCCGTCTGGTATCGAGTCTTCGACAAGGCAGATGTGGAAGAGATCATTCAGAGCCATATTCTTGGCAATACACCTGTCGATCGACTGCGACTGGCGGACTGACTTCGGGCGTGAATAGCCTGACTGAGCGGGTCATCCTCGCGGGGCCGGCCGGCGCGCTCGAGCTCGCCATTGATCAGCCAGAGGGTATGGCGCGGGGCATCGCACTCATCGCACATCCGCACCCCCTCTTTGGCGGTACCCTCGACAACAAGGTCGTTCAGACGATTGCAAGGGCGTTTCTCTCGCGCGGCATGATCTGCGTGCGACCGAACTTTAGGGGCGTCGGTCAGAGCACCGGCTCGCATGACAATGGGCAGGGCGAACAAGACGACCTTGTCGCGGCCTGGAGCTGGGCCGAGACCGCGTTCGCATCTCGCTGCGGCCCAAAAAGGTGGGCAGCCGGATTCTCCTTCGGTGCCGTGATGACTACCCATATTCACGCCCAGTGGGAAACCCTCGCAAGTTCTTGGGGTCTGAGGGAGGATCGCCCCTCTCGGACCGTTTTGGTGGGTCTCGCGGCCCAGCGATTTGAGCCTTCTCCCATTGACGGCAGCTGTCGCCTGATCCACGGAGAGTGCGATGAAGTGGTGTCCCTGCAAAGCGTGTTTGACTTCGCGCGAAAGATGAAACTGCCCGTAACGGTTCTCCCGGGTGCGGGGCATTTTTTTCATGGCCAGCTCATTGAGCTGCGCGAGTTAGTCTGTCAGGCTGTCATTGATGACTAAACGGTTTTTCTGCGCGCTCATGGCGATGCTGATGGGCTCTCAGGTCCTGGCTGCAAAGCCCGGGCCGAGCGTGAACTCCTCCCTCTGGCCAGAGCCCAGCGGCCTGGTCTCCCCGAGCTACATGCTGATCGATCTCAGCACGGGCCAGTCTCTCTCTTCAAGGAAAGAGGACCTGGAGGTTGCGCCCGCCGGCCTCACCAGTCTCATGACCGCCTACATCACGCTTTCTGCAATTCGTGATCGAACGCTGCGCCTGAATCAGGCGCTGCCGACCCCAGCCGAATCAGAGATTCCTCCTGGGCCTCGAATGTTTCTTGGGGCAGATGGCGCGAAGGTTCAAGAACTCCTGCGCGGACTCATGGTGGTCGGTGCGCAGGATGCTGCGCTCGCGCTCGCCAAGGGCGTCTCCGGTGACGAGGCCTCCTTTGTCCTGCTCATGAACCAGGCAGCGGCTCGGCTTGGCATGACAAAGACCCGTTTCGTAAATGCCACGGGCGCGGCCTCGTCGGAGGCGAGGACCACGGCAAGAGACATGGCCCTCCTGGCCGCAAGTCTTTTTCGCGAGTTTCCTGAGGCCTTTGAACTGAGCCGGCAACGATCGCTTCAATTCAACGGCATTTTGCAGACCAACAAAAACCGCTTGCTCTGGCTCGACCAGTCCGTCGACGGCCTCTTTGCTACCGATCTCACGGGCGGCTCTTCAGGGCTCGTGACCGCACGCAGGCCTCAGCCAATCGGCCCTCGAGAGCAGATCCAGCGGAGACTTCTCGTGGTCTTGCTTCAGGCCCCCTCGCCCGAAGTTCGCTCTCAAGAGACGCTCCGTCTTCTCAACTTTGGTTATCAACAATTCGATCTGGTTCGGCTTTTTCGCTCCGACGAACGACCGACTCCTCTGCCTGTTTTCAAGGGGGGTCAAGACAGCGTTCGGGCAGAATTCAAGCAAGATGTTCAGGTGGCGGTCCCGCGAGGCGCCGTTGAGCAACTTCGTCTCGAACTACAAAGACCTCGAGGTCTCGTAGCCCCGGTAACTGCCGGCCAGCCCGTTGGCCTCTTGCGAGTCTGGCTTGGCAACCTCGAGATTCATCGCGTGGAGATGACTGCGGTCGAGTCCGTCAAGCCTGCGGGTCTTTTGGGTCGCTCAATCGACAGCGCGAGGCTGCTTTTCCAGTCCCTACAATAGCCCTAGGAGTCATGATGGACGCTCTGTTTCCCTCCACTCTCAATCCAGACTCAATGGTCTACCTCAACCAGAGATGGGTGCGACTGGCAGACGCCCAGGTCTCGGTTCTCGATCGCGGCTTCCTGTTCGGGGACGGCATCTATGAGGTGGTTCCGGTCTATGGCCGCAGGCCCCTGGGCTGGGAGGGTCATGCACAGCGCCTTAGGATGAGCCTTGAGGCCATCTCGCTTGCCGTGCCTCTCGGACCGAGCGATTGGCAAGACATTGTGTGCAAGCTCATCGAACAAGAGGTCGCCGACGACCAATTTGTCTATATTCAAGTCACCCGCGGAGTCGCAAAGCGAGACCATGCGTTTCCGCGTCCCGCTGTGTCGCCCACTGTCTTTGCGATGACCACCCCCTTCAAGCGCCCGAATGAGACGGAGCGAACACAGGGGGTAAGGGCCGTCAGCATCCCCGACCTTCGATGGCTTCGGTGCGATATCAAATCGATTTCACTCCTGGGGAATGTTTTGGCCCGGGAGGCTGCGGTTTCTCAGGGTGCACAGGAGGCCATTCAGTTTCGTGACGGGGTTCTCACAGAAGGCGGGGCCTCAAACATCTGGGTCGTCAGGGACGGGGCACTCCTGTCGCCGCCACGTTCACCGCTCTTGCTTGAGGGTATTCGGCGCAGCATCCTCGCAGAACTTGCATCTGGTCTTGGCATTGAGGCTCAGCAGCGCGCCATCAGCCAGGCCGAGGTTGAGACGGCGGACGAGATCCTGATGACCTCGGCAACCAAAGAGGTCTTGCCCATCATCGCCCTGGATGGGAAACCCGTGGGCCAGGGCTTCCCGGGCCCGGTCTATGCGCGACTCCGAGAGGCCTATGACGCGGCCATTCGGGCGCTTGCCCACTAGGTCGTGAACAGACAAACGCTCCTTACCTTTCCTTGCGACTTTCCGATCAAGGTCATGGGCGAGTGGCGCGAGGACTTCTCCGCGGAGATTCAGCGTGCCGTCCTGCCTCTGTCTGGCCAGCTAAGTCCTGAACGAATTGAGGTGCGAGAAAGCTCTGGGGGAAAGTATCTAAGCCTGACGCTCCTGCTTGAGGCGCACTCCCAAGAACAGCTAGACGCCGTCTATCGGACCCTCACGAGCCACCCATGGGTGAAAGTCGTTCTCTGATTCGACGAGACTTTCGGCTTGCGGCGTATCGGCCGCTCATCGAAGAGATGCTGGCGTTTACTCGCGAAAGGTCCGCGCAGACGCCCGATGAACTCTGGTGTATCGAGCACACGCCGGTCTACACGCTCGGGCTCCAAGCCAGTCCAAAGCACATCCTGAGCGCCACCAGCATCCCCATTGAACACACAGACCGTGGCGGCGAAGTGACTTATCACGGACCCGGCCAGCTCGTTCTCTATCCCCTCATCCATCTGAAGCGCTATGGACTCTTTGTTCGGGAGTTTGTTCATCTCCTAGAGGAGGCCATCTTGATGCTGCTCTCGCATCACGGACTCGAGAACGCGGAGCGCTGGCCGGGTGAACCCGGGATTTACATGCGAGTGGGGCCAGAGGCCTGCCGAGCGAAAATTGCTGCGCTCGGTCTTAAGATTAGTCGAGGCTTCAGCACGCACGGTCTTGCAATCAATCTGAGCATGGACCTAGGCCCCTTTCGTCACATCAATCCTTGTGGGCATGCGGGCCTTCAGGCGATAGACCTCGATACAATGAATGTCCACCTGACCTGGGAAGAGGCCGCAGATCAGTTATGCCAGATCCTCACAACCCTGCTGAACGCTCGGCGCTAGACATCCGCCCCAAGGACCCTTTCGAGAAGAAAAAGGGCGCTGCAAAAACCTCGCGCATCCCAATCAAGATTGTCCCCTCAGAACCACTCGCAAAGCCCGAGTGGATTCGAGTAAAGGCGGCCTCGAGCAACAGTCGATTCCTCGAAATCAAGGCCATTCTTCGCGAGCACCGACTCCACACGGTTTGTGAAGAGGCCTCATGCCCAAATATTGGAGAGTGCTTTGGCAAGGGCACGGCCACTTTCATGATCATGGGAGATAAATGCACCCGTCGCTGCCCCTTCTGCGATGTCGGACATGGGCGCCCAGATCCTCTCGACACAGAGGAGCCAGTGAACCTTGCCAAGACTATCGCTGCGCTGCGCCTGCGCTATGTGGTCATCACCAGTGTCGACCGAGACGATCTCCGCGATGGCGGGGCCGCGCATTTTGTAGAGTGCATTCGGGCGGTTCGGCAGCACTCGCCGCAGACTCAAATTGAGATTCTTGTGCCGGACTTTCGAAGCCGGCTCGATCGGGCGCTTGGCATTCTGGAGGCAGCGCCTCCGGACGTCATGAACCACAACCTCGAGACAGTCCCTCGACTCTATCGGGCCGCTCGCCCCGGATCAGACTACCGCCACTCTCTTCGACTGCTCGAATCGTTCAAGGAGCGTGTACCTGGGGTGCCCACCAAAAGCGGCCTCATGCTGGGACTGGGTGAAACAGATGAGGAAATCCTGCAGGTGATGCAGGACCTTCGAGCCCACCAGGTCGACATGCTCACCATTGGTCAGTACCTCGCGCCCTCAAGCGCACATCTACCCGTGCTTCGCTATGTTCGGCCGGAGCAGTTCAAGATTTTCGAGGAGGCTGCAAAACAGATGGGCTTTGTCCATGCAGCAATCGGCCCCATGGTGCGATCGTCCTACCATGCGGACGAGCAGGCTGCGCTCGCCGGCTTTGTTAACTGAGCTTTCGCGAGAGCTCGCGGTCTAGCCAGCGCGAAAGGTCCTCAAAATCGGGCTCTCCCACGAAGCGCTTGGCGATGCGGCCCTCTCGATCGATGAGGAACGTGGTGGGTGTGACGCCCACGCGGCCATAGGCCTCTGACCATCGGCCATCCAGATCGTGGACCATCGTGAATGGCAGGCCCCGCTCAGAAACGAACTGTTCGACGTACTCGCGACGGTCGTAAGACATCGCCACGGCAATGGTCTCTAGCCCCTTTTCAGCAAAGGCCTGGTGAAAGGCGACCAAGGCAGGCATCTCTTTGACACAAGTCACACAGCTGGTCGCCCAGAAATGAACAAGGTAGGGACGGTCTCGCAACGCGGCCGTCTGCACCACCTGGCCGGAGAGGCTCTGGCCGCTGACGCTGGGCGCAGAGGGAAGTCTGAGCGCCCAAATGATGAGGGCCGCCACAAGCGCCACCAGTCCGAGGACAAGCGGGCCGCGGCGCAGAAGGGCAAGGCGTGTGCTCACCGGCGCTATCGAACCGGGGTGACCTGCGCCCCCGACCCGCCAGATGCCGCTGGTGACGCCGGAACAGGAGAGGTCCCCCGAGTCTCAGGAAGGGGCTGGCCCGCCTTTCCCGCGCTGTCGAGCGCGTTTCGCTGCTCTTCCGTGATGATCTCAAAGGCACGAACAACACGACTCACCCCCGGCACACGAGACGCCACATCGGATGCGCGATCCGCCTCGCGGTTGGTGACCAGACCCATCAGGTAAACGGCACCCGACTCCGTCACCACCTTGATGACGTTTGCATTGACATCGCGAGTGTCGATGAGCGCAGTCTTGACACGGGTCGTAAGCACCACATCTTTTCCGTAGATCGTCAGACTCGCTGGCACACCGACGATAAGTTCATTCACGACAACCCGAACGTTTTCGATTTTCTTGATGATCTGATCGACTTCTACCTTGGTCGCCTGATCGGGCACGTATCCGGTCACAAGCGCTGTGCGATTAAAGCTGGTGACGGAGGCGGTTACCGCCGAATCACCCTTGAATCGATCTCGAAGTCGCCCAAACGCTTTGAGCTCAATCTGCTGATCCTCAAGCTGAGCGCCCGTGGTTCGTCGATCGGTGATGGAGAGTGCACCGACCACCATACCCGTGGCAGCAATCGGGAAGCAGGCTGTGAGCGAGGAGCAGATCATCCCCGCGAGGGCGAGTAGGGCGATGGTTCGCGCTCGAAAGGGCAAGCGCGAAAGGCCAGAGAATCGTCCGGTCATGAGAAGTCCTTTTTGAGATGGCTTCATTATAGGAGCGCATCAACTGTAAATGCGTGTCGTATCCATTCCAGCTCACCGGCTTCAATAAGCACTGCATCGAAACGACAGACGGGGGGATGATTCGCAAACCGGCTCATCCAGATCTGGGCAGCCCTGGCCGTTCGTCTTCGCTTTTGCAGGGTGATCGATTCTCGCGCGCCCCCGAACCCCGGGCCGCTTCGACTGCGCACCTCGACAAAAACAACGACCGAGCCCTCAGCCATAATGAGGTCCAGCTCTCCCGCCCTAAAGCGCACATTGCGCGCCAGGCATCGCAGGCCCTGGCGCTGCAGGTAATGAAGGGCTTTGGTTTCTGCGTCATACCCCAAGGTCTGTTTATGGCTCGGCAAGAACACCCTCCTCTGTGGGGCCCTGAAGATCAGAGGCCAAAGACTGGCCTTTATGTGCTCGCCACGCCTATCGGGCACATGGGCGACCTTAGCCCCCGTGCCGCCTGGCTGCTCGGCGAGGCAGACGTCGTGTGTGCCGAAGACAGCCGTAAGACGCGCGTGCTGATGCGAATGCTCGGGCTCTCCCGAGACGCTTCCAGCCTCATTTCCGTTCACGCCCACAACGAGGCATCGGTCTGCCAATTTGTCGTGGAGCAGGGGCTCCTGGGAAAGTCTGTTGTCTTGGTCTCCGACGCGGGAACCCCTGCGGTGTGTGACCCAGGAGCGAGGCTGGTGGCCGAAGCCTGGCGCGTGGGCCTTGCGGTCTATCCGGTGCCGGGACCCAGCGCCCTCACCGCGGCCCTCAGCGTCAGCGGTTTCTTAGACAAGGAGGAGCGACCCACCTGCTTCTTTGGGTTTCTCCCGGCCAAGCAGGTCGCTCGAAGAGCCGTGCTCACCCAGATTCGACATCAAGGCGGCATCTGTGTCGCCTTTGAAGCGCCACACCGGATCCAAGAGGCGCTCGTTGATGCGCAAGAGATTCTGGGGCGAGAAGCTCCCCTGCTCATCGCAAGAGAGATGACCAAACGATTTGAGACTCTTTTGCGTGGGAGCATTCACGAGGTCCGAGAACAGCGTGCCATCGGTCTGGCCACAGATGCCCAGAGCGGACAGGGAGAAATGGTCTTGGTCTTTGGTCCCCGCTCAGAGAAACAGGTCAGGCGAAGGGACGTGGACCCCGCTGAGTGGGCGGCGCTATTGGCCGAGCACCTCCCCAAGCCCGCCGTGGCCAAGCTCTTATCGAAGGGCCTGGGCCTGAGTCGTGAAGAGGCCTACGCCCTGCTCATCAACGACTAGGCCAAGGAGCGAGATTTCTGGATCAAGAAGTTCAGCACCTGCAACACCCGCTCTTGACTCCCACCCGCCATCGCTGGTGATGTCACGAAGCGGCCCTGAACGGTAAAGCGCGGGACGCTATCCACTTCGTGGGCCGCCATCAGTGCGGTCGCTCGCTTCATTTCCGCGACAACCTCCGACGAGTTCCACGCCTTTTCAAATCGAGCCATGTCGATGCCCTGATCACGCGCCCAAGCGAACACCGCATCTTGGGTGTTAAGAGGCACTTGTCGGTCGTGAATGGTCTTGAACACCGACGCAGACTGGGCCTCGACAAGCTTTAGAGCGTTCAGCGTGTAGAAGAGCTGCTGCTGGACGGTGCCCCGAAAAGACACATGCTCGCGGCGAAAAGCAACCGACTTTGGAAGCGTCTTCACCCACGCGTTGAGTCGGGGTTCCAGCGCATAGCAGTGAGGGCAGGCAAACCAGAAGAACTCAATGACCTCGATTCGGCCCTTGACCTGTGTGGGCTGTGGAGCCCTGAGGGCAGAGAAATCAATGCCCTCATCGAAGGCACTCTGAGCCCGCCCAAGCAATGGCCAGGCTGAGAGAAGGCCAGAGATTGCAAGCAGCGCTCGTCGGGTCTCAAGATATTGGCTATGGTTCATGCGCATCTCCTCTCAGAGTCAGGGCACTACTCGGGCAGCACACGAATCACCGTGGACTCGACATTCACCTCGAGCAGCGCGGCTTTCACACGGTTTAACTCATCGAACTGCTGGAAGGGGCCAATTCGCACCCGATAGAGCGTCTCGCCATCTCGACGAGTCTGTGTGATTGCCGCCTCAAAGCCAAGAATGGCCAAGCGGGCACGCATCTGATCGGCCTCCGAATTGGCGCGAAAGGCTGCGACCTGAAGGTAGTAAGTCGTACCAGCCGGCTCTGCTGGGGGGGCCGGTTTGGCAGGCTGCGCCTCTTCAACGGCCTTTGGTGGCTCAGCACTCGCCTCTGCCTGGGCCTCCTCGGTCTTGGCCGAGGCAGTCGGCTTGTCCGCTGAACTCGGCTTGCGAAGGCCTTTGTCGACAAACGGCGATGGGGACACAAGGATGTAGAAGGCGACCAGGCCGGCAAGCATGAGGCCCGAAGCCATGCCCACCGCGAAGGTCATGAGCGTCCCCGAAAAGAGGCCAGCCTTTGGCTCGGGCACCGACGACTTGCCCGGTGCGTTGCGGGAGTGAGGAGTTTTGGTCGAGCCCGACATGCTTGTCATTCGAAAAGCTTACATCCCTTGCGTGTGTTACATGCGATCGGGGCAGGATACGCCCAACAGCCGGGTGCCCGCCCGAAGAACCGTCGCCGTGCAAATAAGAAGTGCCAATCGAGCCCGCTTGAGGCTCTCATCATCAATCAACACTCGATCCGTGTTGTAGAAACCATGGAGGTCCGCAGCGAGCTCGCGAAGGTAAAACGCAAGGTGATGCGGAGAGAGCTCCTGAGCCGCCAAGGCAAGGCAGGCTGGGTACTCGGCGAGTCGCCTACAGAGCTGGGCCTCTCGCGCACTGACGAGCCGCGCCTTGAGCGCCTGAAGATCGGGGTCGCTGAGCCCATCGAGCCACTCGAGCGCCTGAGTCCAAGACCATCCCGCCTGGCTGAGCACCTGCATCACTCGGGCATGCGCGTATTGGATGTAATAGACCGGGTTGTCGTCACTTCGAGATAGCGCGAGGTCCACGTCAAACACAAACTCCGTTTCTGCCTTTCGAGACACCAAGAAAAACCGGACCGCGTCACGGCCCTTGGCCTCGTCAACGCCAAGCAGATCGCCCTGCTCGTTTCGCAACTCCCCGGACCACTGAATCAAGTCGCGCAGGGTCACGTAAGAGCCCGCGCGCTTGGAGATCTTCACCTCTTGGCCGGCACGCATGACGGTCACCATCTTGTGGAGCACATAGTCTGGGAAGCCCGGGGGGATTCCGCAGTCGAGCGCCTGGAGGCCCGCCCGAACACGAGCAACGGTTCCATGATGATCAGAGCCCTGAATATTGATCGCGCGGTCAAACCCTCTGCGCCACTTCCCGAGGTGATAAGCCACGTCAGGGACGAAGTAGGTATAGCTCCCGTCGGACTTGCGCATTACGCGATCCTTGTCATCCCCAAAGGCCGTGGAACGGAGCCAAAGAGCACCGTCTTGCTCATAGGCATGGCCAAGGCGAGCGAGCTCATCAACCACCTCATCTACCGAGCCATTCTCATAGAGGGCTGACTCCAGGCTGAACTGATCAAAAACAACGCCGAAAGCGGTGAGATCGAGGTCCTGTTCGTGACGAAGGGCGGTGACTGCGAAGTGTCGAATGGACTCAAGGTTGTTCTCGTCGGCTGCGCCGACGATGGGCTGAGCATCCCGCGCAACAACGGTCTGGCCGGACATGTAGGCCTTTGCGATCTCAATAACGTAATCGCCTCGATAGCCGTCTGCCGGAAAATCGGGATCTTCGGGAGCGAGGCCCTTCGCCCGAGACTGCACCGACAGCGCAAGGTTCTGGATCTGCGCGCCCGCATCGTTGTAATAGAACTCTCGATGAACTCGCGCGCCCTGCGAAGCAAGGATGTTCGCCAAAGAATCGCCCAACGCGGCTTGTCGGCCATGTCCCACATGAAGGGGGCCGGTGGGATTTGCTGAGACAAACTCAAGCAACACCGAACCAGCTGATAAGGGGGGCTGGTGACCAAAACGCTCGCCCTGCGAGATGATCTCTCCGAGGACCTGTCCCCTGGCCTGGTCAGTGAGGGTGAAGTTCACAAAGCCAGGCCCCGCAATCTCCTCTCGAGCAACAAGGGCACGATAGCTGGGCTGACCTGTGAGACGCTCAACGAGAGCCCGCGCCACGTCGGGGGGCTTTCGGCCGAGCGGCTTGGCCAGACGCAGGGCGATTCCGGTCGCTTGATCTCCGTGCTCCGCCTGCTTTGGCTGATGCAAGCTGGCGAGAACATCAAGTAGTGTGAGGCCTCCCAGACTCGACTGCTCGGCTATCTCTTGTATTGCAGATCGCAGCATGTCGGCAAGTGCCGCTCGCTGATGGGCTAGCACAGGCGCTCCCGGATGGCACTGCGCACGATAGACGAGTTGCGCCGCTTTGCGTATGGTGCGCGCATGTCTGCTCCACATAATCCGCCCTCGCGCCCCGCTGGATACTCCCCGGGACACGGTTTGAAGCGTCTCTGGCCGGCCCTTATCAACTCCGTTCGCGGCATTCGCTACACCTTTCTATCCGAATCAGCCTTCCGGCTCGAGGTTGCAGGCTTTGCCTGCCTCTCTTTCCTTTTGGTGTGGTTGCCTTTTTTTGCACTTGAGCGACTCGTGCTCGCTGGCGCGATGGTGCTCGTTCTCATCGTGGAGTTGCTCAATACAGGCATTGAACTGTGCATCGATCGAATCTCAGCAGAGCGGCACCCCCTCTCAGGCTTTGCAAAAGATGCCGCGAGCGCAGCAGTGTTTCTCTCTCTCGCCTTCTGTGGAAGCTGCTGGATCACCCTGCTGGTAGCCCTCTGGCAAAGATCATGATCAGATCGTATCGAGGAGAGGGGCTGGGTCATGGCCATCGGATGGGGGCATTAGGGTCGAAGAGGTGGCGCGTCTGGCAGGAATCGAACCTGCGACCCTTGGCTTCGGAGGCCAATACTCTATCCACTGAGCTACAGACGCCTGTTCATCAACCAAGCCTTCTATAATACCGTCAGACCTCCTCCTAACTCCTACCCTGCAGAGAAGAATGAGCGACCACGACTCCCCCATCAAAACACCCAAGCAGCTCATCCTCGCGGTGGCCCTTGGCTTTATTGTGCCCATCGTCGTCATTGTGTTGCTCACGAAATACATCGGTGCGCAGACGCGCAGCGGGGCGGGAAGTTCTGCATTAACCCCCGAGGCTACTGCCAATCGCATCAAGCCCGTTGGCAAAATCATCACGGAACCAGAGGCGGGCCAGCAGGCGGCTACGCCCGCGGGTGGGGCTAAGGTCGTTCGAACGGGGGCGCAGGTTTATGCGGCCCAGTGTGCGGGATGCCATGCGGCCGGCGTGCTCGGTTCACCCAAGTTTGGCGACAAGGCGGCCTGGGCGTCCAGAATCGCCAAAGGCTATCCAGCGCTTCTCACTTCCGCCTTGAAGGGCAAGGGAGCCATGGGCGCCCAGGGTGGTGGGCAGTACAGCGATGACGAAATTGGCAAGGCGGTCGCCCACCTGGCCAACGCCGGCGGTGCAAGCTTCGCCTCAAAGTAACAACCCCTCAGCAGTGGGGCTAGACCGGCTCATCGTTGCGCTCGACAACGCCCTGAAAAGCCTCACGATTGGGGCCCCCCACTCCGGGCGCCCCTCCCCATCTGCCGATCTCCCAGACGGCTCGCTGACCGACTCCGAACGCAGGCACGCGGCTGGGCTCATGCGCGTGAACCATGCAGGGGAGATTGCAGCGCAAGGCCTCTATCAGGGACAGGCTTTCGTTGCCAGGGAGGCCGAGCTTCGCAGCCTCCTGCTCAATGCCGCCCGCGAGGAGGCAGACCATCTTCAATGGACCCAGGGTCGACTCGACCAGCTGGGCGCTCGCTCCAGCGTCTTCAACCCCCTCTGGTATGCGGGGGCCTTCGCGCTTGGCTTGGCTGCAGGGTGCCTTGGCCGAAAGAAATCACTTGCCTTTCTCGTGGAGACTGAGCGTCAGGTCGAGGCGCACCTCACTGGCCATCTCACACGGTTGCCACAGGCGGATACGGCCTCGCGCGCCATCCTCGAGAAGATGTCCTCAGACGAAAAAGAGCATGGGGAGTCAGCAGCTCGCGCAGGGGCCGAGAGTCTTCCGGAATGGGTTCAGGCAGCAATGAAGCGCTCCGCGAAGGTCATGACGCAGACCGCCTACTTTCTCTGATTAAGTGAGGCTGAGGGGGTCCACCTCCACGTGAACTTCGAGGGCGCGAAAGGCGGTGAGTGCGGCGGCCATCTCTCCAAGAAGTTGCTGAAGCGCGGGACGTTGACTACTCTCGAGCAAAACCTGCCATCGCGTCCTGCCCGCGAGCCGCTCGGGCACACGGGGCACCGGGGCATAAGCCCTTACGGGTCGATTCCCCGCAGAGATGAGGGCCAGCAAGTGGCTGAAAATCTCTGATGCCCCACGCTCGGCTCGGTCTGCTTGTGCGTGTGAGACTCGTATCGCCGCGAGAAATCCAAAGGGCGGCATTCCAGCCTCCTCTCGCTCACGCAGAAGCGCCCCCCAATACGACTCAAGCGTATCTTCCCGGCCGTCCTCAAGGGCGACAAACATCGCGTGGCTCGGGGTTCGAGTCTGGATGAGGACCGTTCCTGAGGGCCCCGCATCAGACCCTTTGTCGTGTCGGCCGGCGCGCCCCGAGACCTGGATCAGGGTCGCAAAAAGCCACTCGGGTGCCCGGAAATCGGGGTTTGCAAGCTGCGCGTCAGCATCAGCGACGACCACGAGTCGAAGGCCGGCAAAGTCATGGCCTTTCGCAACCATCTGGGTGCCAACAATCAAGTCAACCTCTCTGCGCTCAATACGATCTAGTGTGTCCTTCAGGGCGGCGGGTGAGGCCACGGCATCTCGATCAAGTCGAGCAAGTCGAGCATGGGGAAACCGCTCAATAAGGGCCTCCTCTATTCGTTGCGAGCCCTGCCCTGCGGTCTGAAGGTCTGTGCTGGAGCACTCAGGGCAGGCATGCGGCGGGGGCAGTTGACGAGCGCAGTGGTGGCAGATCAGGCGCCAGTTTGATCTTCGTTTGTGCAGAACCATGGGCACAGAGCAGTCTGGGCATTGCTGACGCCATCCGCAGGCGTCGCAGCAAAGAACGGGAGACCAGCCACGACGGTTCACAAAGACGAGAGCCTGTTCTCCTCGCGTAAGCGCCCGCTCAATCTCTCGACTCGCTTCCTCGCTCAGGCCGTGTTGGGGACGATCTCGAATCAGATCGACAATACGGGTGCGCGCGCGCGGTGCGCCGGTAGCCCGCAGCGTCAGCCTCTGGCGGGCGTATCGCCCGCGCTCTGCCTGGGCTCGGCTCTCAAGGCTTGGGGTCGCGCTTCCGAGCACCACCGGACAGCTCAATCGATGACCGAGCCAGACGGCAAGGTCTCGGGCTGAATAGCGCAGCCCATCTTGCTGTTTGTATGAATGGTCGTGCTCCTCGTCAACCACAATCAGCTTGCAGTTGGGCATGGGACAAAGCACCGCGGTCCTTGTCCCCACCAGTATTCTGGCTCGACCAGTTGCGGCGCGAAGCCAAGCTGTAGCGCGCACGCGCTCAGACAGACCACTATGAATCACCTCGAGGCTTTCATTCGGAAATGCTTCCTGAATGCGCGCGCTAATCGCTGGGGTGAGCCCGATCTCGGGCACCAGAACGAGGGCCTGCGCGAAGTGGTCGCGCGCGAGAATCTCTGCGAGCAGTTCCAGGTAAACACGCGTCTTTCCGGAGCCAGTCACACCGTGAAGAAGTAGGGGCCGACTCTCTCTTAGACAGGCCTCTAGGGCTTGCACCTGTTCCTCATTAAGGGGGGGCAGGCTCTTGGCGGCGAGAGAAGGTGTGGGGGACTCCTGAGGGGTCTGCCCATCCTCACTGGCCTCAGACACGGAGGTGCCGCTTAGAAGTTGACGAAGTCGAGAGGGGCGAGACCGCCCATGCTCGTGAACCTTTGGCGTCTTGAGCCAGCCTGGCAGGGCAGTCGCCGCAACCTGCCCCAGCGTGCGCTGATAATAGGCTGCGGCAAACGTGTAGAGATCGAGTGTCGACTGCCCCACGCGAGGCAGATCCTCACAGACCCGCTCAACCGCTTTGAGCTCAAACCCTCTGCCCCCTGAGCGGTCGGCCGAAGTCCCAACAGACGCCACAAGCCCAACCACCCTTCGGCGCCCGAGGGGCACGACGACCCAGTCCCCGGGGTGGGCGATCACACCCTCCGGCAGAAGGTAGTCCAGAAGCGGCAGTCCGGGCGTATCGAGGGCAATTTGAGCAATCACGGGGCTTTCCGGGCTGTGGACAACTCTGTGCAAAACCTGCTCTCGAGAATGCGGGGGAAATGCTCTGTCAAGCGAGAATCCACGCAGTTTACTGGGAGTGAAAAATTAATTGCATGAAAAACATGCAGTTAAAATTTCTTTCTAGGAAAAGCCTTAAAAAGAGAATCAATCTCCCTTAGAACCTTTTCCTGTGAATAAGCCGCGCCCGCAGGGACGCTAGGCCAGTCGACTGCTCTCCCTTGCAACGGCCTCCACAAGACAGCTCACGTGATCTACTGGGGTGAACTGGGAAATGCCATGACCGAGGTTAAAGACATGCCCAACCCCCGGCTGACGACGCCCAAACGACTGAACCACGCGCGCAACCTCGGCCTCGATGTGCGCAGGGGCGCCCAGAAGAACTGCGGGATCGAGGTTCCCCTGCAGCGCGACTCGCGCCCCAACGCGTTCGCGTGCATCGCGTAGGTTCACCGTCCAGTCAAGGCCAACCGCGCTGCAGCCGCTGGCGGCGACCTGATCGAGCCAGATGCCCCCGCCCTTCACAAAAACAATGGTCGGAATATCGGGGTGTTTCTGTTTGATGGCCTGGACAATGCGTCGAATCGAGGCAAGAGAAAAGGTCTCAAAGTGGCTATCGGCCAAGAGCCCGCCCCAGCTATCAAAAATCATCAGGGCATCGGCGCCACTCCGAGCTTGCATGCAGCAGTAGTCTGCAACAACGCGTTCCAATCGAGTGAGCAGCTCCAGAACAAGATCAGGCCTGCTGTAGAGCCACTTGCGAACAAAGAGAAAGTCGTCGTCGCTGCTGCCACCACTCAACATGTAGCAGGCTAGCGTCCAGGGGCTCCCAGAAAACCCGATAAGCGGCACGCGCCCTGCCAGTTCTTTCTGAATGAGAGACACCGCATCTGCCACATACCCGAGTGAGTCGATCACATCGACCGAGGGGAGCGCGGCGAGGTCTTTCTCGCCCTCGATCTTGCGATGAAATCGCGGGCCCTCTCCCTCAACGAAATGAAGGCCCATCCCCATGGCATCGGGAATGGTCAGAATGTCGGAGAAAAGAATGGCCGCGTCAAACCCGTAGCGATCGATCGGTTGTAGCGTCACCTCGCAAGCGAGTTCCGGTGTCTTACATAGAGCGAGAAAATTGCCTGCCTTCGAGCGGGTGGCGTTGTACTCCGGCAGATAGCGACCGGCCTGTCGCATCAACCAGACTGGGAGTCTCTCAACGGGCTCTCGCCGCAGAGCCCGCAAAAACAGATCGTTTTGAAGTGGCCGAGCTATTTCTGGCCCCGCAGCCTACGCAGCAGATTGAGTTGGGCGAGCGCCTCTGAGAGCTCGGCCTGAGCGGCCGCGAAATCCATGTCGGTGCTACGGTTCGCGAGGGCCTCTTGAGCGCGCTTGCGAGCTTCCTCGGCCTTGGCCTCGTCAAGGTCATGGCCACGAATCGCGGTGTCCGCGAGCACAGTCACGGCCTTGGGCTGAACCTCAAGGATGCCGCCTGAGACAAAGACCAGCTCCTCTTGACCGTCCTTCTGAATGCGCACTGCCCCGGCGCGAACGCGGCTGATGAGCGGCGTGTGTCCTGGCAGGATGCCCAGCTCTCCCTGCTCCCCAGGAAGCGCCACAAATTCGGCCTCACCCGAAAAGATTCTGGCCTCCGCGCTAACAACGTCTACTCGCATGGTGTGCGCCATTTCCGCCCCTATCGTTGTGCGTCTGACTACTGAAGCGTCTTGGCCTTCTCAAAGGCCTCGTCAATGGTTCCAACCATGTAAAAAGCCTGCTCGGGCAGCGAGTCGCACTCGCCCTCCACAATCATCTTGAAGCCTCGAATCGTCTCCTTCAACGGCACGTACTTTCCGGGCGATCCCGTAAAGACCTCCGCGACATGGAAGGGCTGAGAAAGGAAGCGCTGGATCTTCCGTGCGCGCGACACGGCGAGCTTGTCTTCGGGAGAGAGTTCGTCCATTCCCAAAATGGCAATGATGTCGCGCAATTCTTTGTAGCGCTGAAGGGTGGACTGAACGCCCCGAGTGGTCGCGTAATGCTCCTCCCCCACCACGTTGGGATCGACCTGACGCGAGGTGGAGTCCAGCGGGTCAACAGCGGGGTAAATGCCCAGCGAGGCAATGTCCCTCGAGAGCACGACGGTCGCATCAAGGTGCGCAAAGGTTGTTGCTGGGGACGGATCTGTGAGGTCGTCCGCGGGAACATAAACGGCCTGAATGGAGGTAATCGAGCCCACCTTGGTTGAAACGATTCGCTCCTGCAGACGGCCCATTTCTTCGGCCAGCGTGGGCTGGTATCCCACCGCGGAGGGCATACGGCCCAGCAAGGCCGAAACCTCTGTTCCGGCCAGGGTGTAGCGGTAAATGTTGTCAACAAAGAAAAGGATGTCTCGTCCCTCGTCTCGGAAGCGCTCGGCCATGGTGAGACCCGTCAGGGCCACACGCAGCCGGTTTCCGGGGGGCTCGTTCATCTGACCAAACACCATGGCAACTTTGTCGAGAACGTTTGACTCCTTCATCTCGTGATAGAAGTCATTGCCCTCGCGTGTTCGCTCGCCCACGCCAGCAAACACCGAGAGTCCCGAGTGCTGTTTGGCAATGTTATTGATGAGCTCCATCATGTTCACGGTCTTGCCCACACCGGCACCACCGAAGAGCCCGACCTTTCCGCCTTTTGCAAAGGGGCAGATGAGATCGATCACCTTAATACCCGTCTCGAGAAGCTCAACGGAGGGCGAGAGGTCTGCGAACTTGGGGGCAGCCTGATGGATGGCCCTGAGCTCATCACAGGCCACATCGCCTGCCTCATCGATGGGCCGTCCGAGAACGTCCATGATTCGACCCAACGTTCCATGGCCCACGGGAACCGAGATGGGCGCTCCGGTGCTGTTGACCGCCATGCCTCTGCGCAGACCATCCGAAGATCCCATGGCAATCGTGCGCACCACGCCGTCTCCGAGTTGCTGCTGAACCTCGAAGGTCAGTCCGTGCTCGACCAGTGCGTGCTCAGCACTCGCATCAAGCTTCAATGCGTCGTAGACCTTGGGGATGGCATTTGACGGGAACTGGATGTCCACCACCGCGCCAATGCACTGAACGATTTTTCCTTGAGCAGCTGTCATCTTGAGATCCTCTGGTTCTGGTTAGGATGGTCTGGCGAAGGCGGCGTTAGACTGCCGCAGCGCCTCCCACAATTTCTGAAAGCTCTTTGGTAATGGCGGCCTGTCGGGCCTTGTTATAAGAAAGCTGAAGCTCACCGATCAGTGACTTGGCGTTATCAGAGGCTGCCTTCATGGCCACCATACGCGCGCTCTGCTCGCAGGCCATGTTCTCCGCAACGGACTGGAAGATGACGGCCTCAATGTAGCGAAGCAGCAAGTCGCTCAGCACCACCTCCGAGCTAGGCTCATAAAGGTAATCCCAGGAAAATGCGGGATCGACGCGTTCAAGCTGGTCGTCAGACAAGGGCAGCAGCTGCCGAACGATGGGCTCTTGCTTCATGGTGTTCACAAAGTCATTGGACGCCAAGTAGAGTGCGTCGATCTCGCCAGCCGAAAAGGCGTCGAGCTGAACCTTGATGGGTCCAATGAGGTCCTCAAGCCGAGGGCTGTCGCCCAGATGGTCGGCATGCGAAACCACGCGACCGCCCATGCGATTGAAGAAACCAAACCCCTTGCTTCCGAATACGCTGATCTGAACCGGTATCTTTTTGGTATCCCAATCCTTCATTTTCATGAGCACCGCGCGAAGGATGTTCGTGTTCAGTCCGCCGCAGAGGCCCTTGTCAGTGGTCACCACAATGATGCCCACACGATGCACCTCGCGCGAGACCATGAAGGGGTGCACGAATTCTGGCGTGGCATGGCTCAGGTGGGCACAGATCGAGCGCACCGTCTCAACGTACGGACGACCCGATCGCATGCGCTCCTGCGCCTTTCGCATCTTGGATGCAGCGACCATCTCCATGGCCTTGGTGATCTTGCGCGTGTTTTGGACGCTCTTGATCTTGGATCGAATCTCTTTCGAGCCCGGCATAGCAAGAGTCCTTAGTAAGCGCCCGTCTTCTTGAAGTCAGCAATTGCAGCGCGAAGGCTGGCCTCATCATCCTTGGAGAGGTCCTTGGAGGCCTCCATCGAATCCACAAGCTTGGCGTGCTTGGACGCGATGTATTCGCGCAGTGCACGCTCAAAGCTTCCCGCCTTCGCTACCTCTACATCGTCCATGTAGTTGTTGTTCACCGCAAAGAGGGTCAGGGCCATCTCCCAGACCTTCATGGGTCGGTATTGAACCTGCTTCATGAGCTCGGTCACGAGGCGGCCGCGATCAAGCTGCTTGCGGGTCGCCTCATCGAGGTCGGAGGCAAACTGGGCAAAGGCAGCCAACTCCCGGTACTGGGCCAAAGCGAGTCGGACCCCTGCGCCTGTGTCCTTGCGCTTCATGATCTTGGTCTGAGCGGCGCCGCCCACTCGGGACACGGAAATTCCCGCGTTAATCGCGGGACGAATACCTGCGTTAAAGAGGTCGGTCTCAAGAAAGATCTGGCCATCGGTGATCGAAATCACGTTGGTGGGAACGAAGGCTGACACGTCTCCTGCCTGCGTCTCAATGATGGGCAGCGCAGTGAGGGAGCCTGTTTTGCCCTTGACCTCGCCGTGGGTGAACTTTTCAACCCACTCCGGGCTGACGCGAGCCGCGCGCTCGAGAAGGCGAGAGTGAAGGTAGAACACGTCGCCAGGAAAGGCCTCACGACCCGGGGGGCGGCGAAGAAGGAGAGACACCTGACGATAGGCAACGGCCTGCTTGGAGAGGTCGTCATAAATGATGAGGGCGTCTTGACCGCGATCGCGGAAATACTCGCCCATGGTGCATCCCGCATAGGCAGAGAGGTACTGCATGGCAGCCGATTCGGATGCGGAGGCGGCTACCACGATGGTGTAGGCCAGAGCGCCCGTCTCTTCGAGCTTGCGGACCACATTCATGATGGTTGAGGCCTTCTGACCAATCGCCACATAAACGCAGATGACACCGCTGTCTTTCTGGTTGATGATCGTGTCGACTGCAACCGCAGTTTTTCCGGTCTGGCGGTCTCCGATGATGAGTTCTCGCTGACCACGACCGATTGGCACCATCGAATCAATGGCCTTCAACCCGGTCTGAAGAGGCTGGGAAACGGACTGACGCCAAATCACACCCGGGGCGACCTTCTCAATCACGTCTGTCAGCTTGGCATTCACTGGGCCCTTGCCATCAATGGGCTGCCCAAGCGCGTTGACCACCCGACCAATGAGTTCGGGGCCAACTGGAACGTCGAGGATGCGGCCCGTGGCCTTCACAACATCGCCCTCTGTGACGCCCGTGTATTCGCCAAGCACCACGGCACCCACAGAGTCTCTCTCAAGGTTGAGGGCGAGGCCCAGCGTGTTGTTCGGGAACTCGAGCATCTCGCCCTGCATCACCTCAGAGAGGCCATGGATTCGGCAGATTCCGTCCGTGACAGACACGACCGTACCCTGGTTGCGGGTGTCCGCAGACAAGTTGAGGCCTTGGATCTTGCTCTTAAGAAGTTCACTGATTTCAGACGGGTTGAGTTGCATCACTTACTCCTAGTTCGTCAGGGCAGAGGCCATCTTGGTGAGTTTTCCGCTCACCGAGGCGTCGATTACTTCGTCACCAACCACAATACAAACGCCACCAATCAGACTGGGGTCAACAACAACCTCTGCCTGGGTGGGCTTCTTGAATTTCTGAGTGAGCAGAGCCAACACGTCAGCGGTCTGCTTTTCGTTAAGCGGCAGTGCGGAACGGATCTGCGCGCGCACAACACCCTCGTGCTCGGAGCGCAGACCATCAAACAAAGAAGATACCTCGGGGGCCACAGACAACCGCTGGTTGAGAGCGAGCGTGAGGACAAGATTCTTTTGAGTCTCGGTCAGGCCGCCCACCACTTCCACAAGAATGGTCGACAACCGCTCGGGCTCCACTGAGGGGTCGCCCATCAGCGCATGCACCTCGGCACTTGCGGCGAATTGGCTGAGCCGACGCAGGGCGAGAGACCAAGATTCAAAGACCTTAGGGCCGTGGGAGTGGGCCTCGTCCTTGGCGAGCGAGAACGCTGCTTCGGCGTAGGGCCGGGCGAGGGTGAGGGCTTCAGCCATCCTAGAGCTCGTTCTTCAGATTGGCGAGCAACTCGGCATGCACTTTAGCATCGACCTCTCGTCGAAGAATCTGGGAGGCGCCCTTGACAGCGAGAGCGGCAACCTCAGCCCGCAGCGCATCGCGAGCGGCCTGCATCGCATGCTCGGCCTCCGACTCAGCCGCCTGCCGAGCGGCGGCCACAATGCGCGCGGCCTCCGCTCTGGCCTGATCCAAAAGCGCATTGGCCTGCTGCTCCGCGCTGGCTCGAACGTCCCCCGCAAGATTGCGAGCCTTGGCCATCTCTTCGGCCACCCGACGCTCCGAGGCCGCGAGATCTGCTCTCGCTTTTTCGGAAGCAGCCAGCCCATCGGCGATCTTCTGGGCGCGCTCATCGAGCGCACGCATGATGGGCGGCCAGACAAACTTCATGGTGAACCATGCGAGAACAAAAAAGACAACCAGCTGGGCAAGGAGCGTGGCGTTCAGATTCACGGGGCAGTCCTTATTGAACGGTGGGGGGCCACGAGGCGAGGGGATCGTGCATCGATCCCGGGCGCCTGCGACACGGTCTTAGCCGGCAAAGGGGTTTGCGAAGGCAAACATCATCGCGATACCGACGCCGATCAGGAATGCAGCATCGATAAGGCCAGCCAGGAGAAACATTTTCGTCTGCAGGGCGTTCATGAGTTCGGGTTGACGCGCGGACGCCTCGATGAACTTACCGCCCATCAGGCCGATCCCGATACAGGCGCCAATAGCACCCAGGCCAATGATGAGACCGCACGCCAGAGCTACGAATGCAACGTTTGTCATGACAACAACTCCTCAGAAAGGGAAATGGAAACCAACAAGAAACATCAGTGACCCTCATGTGCCTGGCCAATGTAGACCAGGGTGAGCATCATGAAGATAAAGGCCTGCAAAACAACGATCAGGATGTGAAAGATGGCCCAGATAGAGCCCGCGATCACATGCCCGATAAACCCCGCCGTGGTGGCGGTCGCCCCCAGCAACGCGATCAGCATGAACACCAACTCACCGGCATACATATTTCCAAAAAGCCGCATGCCCAGAGAGACCGTTTTGGCCACGAACTCGATGAGATTGAGGCCAAGATTCGGGAGCCACAGCGCAGGGTGCGAGCCAAACGGGGCACAGAAGAGTTCGTGCACGAAACCGCCCGCACCCTTGATCTTTACGTTGTAGTAGAGCATGAGCGCCAGGACGCCAAGCGCCATGCCAAGCGACCCGTTGAGGTCTGCGGTCGGCACGATTCGGTGGTAACCGATTACTTGAGAGAGTCCGACCCACTCGAAGAACTTGTGTGGCAAGTCCACCGGCAAAAAGTCCATCGCATTCATGAAGACGATCCACACAAACACGGTGAGTGCAAGAGGGGCGATGAATGTTCTATTGCCGTGGACGATGCTCTTGGACTGATCCTCTACAAGCTCAACAACCAGCTCAACAAAACCTTGGAACCGGCCGGGGACGCCAGAGGTCGCTTTGCGAGCGGCAAGCCAGAGAAGAAAAACCGCAGTGATGCCCAGAGTGATCGACCAGAACAACGTGTCGACGTTCACGACACTGAAATCGATGATTTTGGTCTGGGGATGGCCGGTGCTGGTTAGGTGTCCGAGGTGATGGACGATGTACTCGCCAGCCGTGGGCGCATGATCTGCGGCCATTCATTTCCCCCAAAGTGTCCTCAACCTCGGTTTGTCTGGTCGGAGGACATCTCACGAACCAGCCGATCGATTTGTTCATTTGAGAGGCGTCGAGACGACCTCTCAGTCACAGCCAAAGAAACCATCCACAGCAGGGCAAAAGCCCCCAAACCAGACACGACCGCAGGCCACGCCGCGCCTGGCCACAGCTTCCCGAGGGCCACCAGCGCAAGGGTGGCAAGGCCAAGTTTGACCACCTGGCCACTGATCCAAACGATCGGGAGATGCTCTGAGCGCGCACCGCTTAGGCGCATCGCGAACAACACGTTCGGCGCCCACCCAGTTAGTCCACCAAACAAAAAAGACAGGGCGGTTACATACGAGAGGGCAGCCCAACAGACAATCGCTACAACAAGCAGCCCAAGCAACTGAAACGCAAGAACAGCGCGCATCTACAGGCGGGGGCCCCGCCTCAAAAGCCTGCAGAGTGTCGGGGCTGACTGCGGGACGAAGTGTATGACTTTCCTCGATGACATGTCAAAAAGACCGCCGAATCTCGGGGGGCAAAACTCGGGCAAGAAAACCCTCCAGCTCCTCGGTCGAGGCAAACTGAACGGTGAGTTGGCCGCCCTTGCCACGGGGAGACAAAGAAACAGGCAGGCCCAGATGATCCGCCAGCGTGCTCTGCATTCGGAGCCAGTCGGCGGGAACTGCTGAGCCCTCGCGCCTAGCCCGCGACCCCTTCTTCTCTGAGGAGGGTGCAGATCGCATAAGGTCTCGGACGCGATCTTCAACCTCCCGAACAGAAAGGCCGTTTGCCACGACCACCTCAGCCAGGGCCCGCTGCTGCGCGGCGGGCAGGCCAAGGAGTGCTCGGGCATGCCCCGCCTCAAGTCGGCCTTCACGCAAAAACTTGAGAATGCCCTCGGGCAGCGCCAACAAGCGAAGCAGGTTGGAGGTAGCGCTTCGGGACCGCCCAACCGCCTGAGCGGCTTCCTCGTGGGTGAGTCCAAACTCCTTGATGAGTCTCTCGATCCCCTGAGCCTCTTCAAGGGGAGACAAATCTCTTCTCTGCAGATTCTCTATGAGGGCCATTGCGAGCGCGGATTGATCATCCACCTCTCGAATCACCACCGGCACCTCCTCGAGCCCGGCACGATGGGCCGCGCGCACGCGCCGCTCACCAGCAATAATCTCAAAGCGCTTGACCTGCCCAGGAAGAGGTCTCACCAACACCGGCTGGATGACCCCCTGCACTCGAATGCTCGCGGCTAGCTCCTCAAGACCCTCCTCGTCCATGACGGTGCGCGGCTGGTACTGTCCCGGCTGAAGATCCACGAGCTTGAGGTGGCTTACGGACTGGGCCGCCTCAAGGCCGGAGGTCGCGCCCGAGCCCAACAAGGCCTCAAGCCCACGTCCAAGTCCTTTTTTCTTCGTCGTCATACTTTCGTCTCCAGCTGGCCCTCTGGCAGAGCAAAACCAAGACGGTCCAACAGCTCTTGCGCAAAGGCCACATAAGCAAGGGACCCTCGCGAGGAGGGGTCATAGCTCACCCCGGGCAGGCCATGGCTTGGGGCCTCGGCCAGTCTCACGTTTCTTGGAATTACCGTCTTGAAAACCTTGTCACTGAAGTGTGTCTCAAGCTGTTCACTGACTTGCTGAGAGAGCGTCATCCGAGGATCGAACATGACTCGCAGCAGACCAATGATCCGCAGGTCTCGATTCAAGCCCGCATGAACACGCTTAATCGAGTTCACCAAGTCAGAGAGGCCCTCGAGCGCGAAATACTCGCACTGCATAGGAATAATCACGCCGTGGGCAGCGCACAGGCCGTTTAGCGTGAGAAGGGAGAGCGAGGGGGGGCAGTCAACAAGCACGATGTCGTAATCGCTCGAAACGCTGGCCAAGGCCTCTCGCAGGCGATGCTCACGTGCCTCAAAGTCCACCAACTCAACCTCTGCCCCCGCAAGCTCTCGGTTGGCGGGCAACACATCAAAGCCGTCTGGCGACCGCAGCCTGACCTCTTGAAGAGATTTAAGCCCCACGAGCATGGGATACACAGAGGAAGTGAGGGATGACTTGTTTATGCCACTTCCCATGGTCGCATTGCCCTGGGGGTCTAGGTCCACGAGCAGGGCTCGATAACCCAACCGGGCCAGTGCAGCGGCAAGATTGACCGTGGTCGTGGTTTTTCCAACGCCGCCCTTTTGGTTGGCCACGGCGAAGATATGGGCTCCTCGGCCTTGCGTGTTCAGTTCGCTCTCCTCAACCAGATTAGATGACGCTCAACAGAACGCTCGCGGCCGACATCTTCGATCGAATCCAAAACGAATCGCTCCGGACATGTCGGGTGAGCGTAAAAAGTTGCAGATAAACTTTTGATTTCATTAAGCTTTCCGGCCATGTATAGCCACTGGGTCTGAGCGCCGGAGAGGGGCCATGTCAAGTCTAAAAACTGCTCAAGTGCGGCAAAGGCTCGGGATGCAATGATCGCATAGCCGGACTCGTCACTGAGGTCTCGAACGTCGACTTGCTCGACTCGAACTCGAGCGTTGAGGCCGAGCCGGGCACACACATGACGGAGGAAAGCCGCCTTGCGGGCCACGCGCTCAACCAGCGTCACCCGCAGATCGGGAAGGACGATTGCAAGGGGAATGCCCGGCACACCCGTCCCCGAGCCCACATCGAGAAGTCGCGGCGCCTCAAGCCCAGAAAGCTTTGCACTGAGGCTGGGCCAACAGGAGAGCGCATCGAGCAGGTGGCGGCTCACGGCCTCCGACTCGGTTTTTACCGCGGTAAGGCTATGAACTTGATTCCAGTGATGCAGCTCACTCAAGAACAACAGGAGCTCATCTTGGGCGGCCGGACTGAGCGGGTGGCTCGGTTGTTGCCACCCCGCGAGAAGAAGGTCCCGAAGGGTCGGCTGAGCCCTAGTCGGCATGGAGCTGTGCGGGGGTGCGCTTCCTTTTCAGATGGATCCAGAGCAAGGATATTGCGGCAGGGGTGACGCCTGAGACCCGAGAGGCCTGACCGAGCGTTCGTGGCATGGCCTTACCGAGCTTTTGTTGGACCTCAATGGAGAGGCCAGTGACTTCCTCGTAAGCGAAATCCTCGGGAATGACTGTTCCCTCTTGCGCGGCCTGGCGAGCCACTTCGTCTTTTTGGCGGTTGATATAGCCCTCATACTTCACCTGAATCTCGACCTGTTGACGCACTTGGGGGTCATCAGACGAGCCGGGCACGAGAGCAGACAAGGCCTCAAAACTTACTTCCGGGCGGCGAAGGAGTTCAATCATTGGACACTCTCGCTGAACGTTCACCCCCGGCAGCGCAGCAGCCAGCTCGGCCGCATCGAAATGAACCGGGTTAAAGATGGTGGCGCGCATTCGAGAGAGCTCGCGCTCGATGGCCTCTCGCTTGGCCTCGAACGCGACCCAAGTGGGGTCGTCGACCAGCCCAAGCTGACGACCAATCGGCGTGAGGCGCAGATCTGCGTTGTCCTCTCGAAGGCTGAGCCGATACTCCGCACGACTCGTGAACATTCGGTAAGGCTCCGTGACCCCCCGCGTGACCAGATCATCCACCATCACCCCAAGGTAGGACTCATGTCGACCGGGAGTCCAGGCCTCCTGGTCTGCCGCCAGCCTCGCAGCATTCAACCCCGCCAGCAGCCCTTGGGCGGCGGCCTCCTCATAGCCTGTTGTTCCGTTGATCTGGCCCGCAAAAAAGAGCCCCGAGATGGCGCGAGTCTCAAGGCTGGATTTGAGCGCGCGCGGATCGAAGTAGTCGTATTCAATGGCATAGCCAGGCCGAAGAATGTGGGCCTGGGCAAGCCCTCGCATCGAATGAACGATCTCGAGCTGCACATCAAAAGGCAGGCTCGTCGAGATGCCATTGGGATACACCTCGTGGGTCGTGAGCCCTTCGGGCTCAAGATAGATCTGGTGGCTCTCCTTATCCGCAAATCGATGCACCTTGTCTTCGATAGACGGACAATATCTTGGGCCAACGCCCTCGATCACGCCGGTAAACATTGGCGATCGGTCGAGTCCCCGACGAATAGCGTCATGCGTCTGCGAGTTGGTGTGGGTCACAAAACAAGAGACCTGTTGGGGGTGCATGTCGGCCCGGCCTCTAAAGGAGAAAACGGGGACTGGATCGAGATCACCCGGCTGCTCTTCGAGGACGCTCCAGTCTATCGTTCGGCCATCGAGACGGGGTGGCGTTCCGGTTTTAAGTCGGCCCTGAGGGAGGCCGAGCGCCCGCAGACACTCAGAGAGGGCAATGGCCGGCGGATCGCCCGCTCGGCCCGCAGAGAAGTGCTCGAGGCCCACATGGATTCTTCCGTTTAAGAAGGTTCCCGCTGTGAGCACCAACGCGCGCGCGCGAAAAACAATGCCAGCCTGGGTCTTGACGCCCGATACGCGACCGCCCTCCAAGAGCAAATCATCGACGCCCTGAGCAAAAAGCCGCAGCCCGTCTTGGTTCTCTAGCACCTCCCGAATGGCTTGGCGGTAGAGAACGCGATCGGCCTGCGCCCTTGTGGCCCGAACAGCTGGGCCCTTGGACCCGTTCAAAATACGAAACTGAATCCCCGCCCGGTCCGTCGCCAAGGCCATCGCACCACCCAACGCGTCAACCTCTTTCACGAGGTGGCCCTTGCCAATGCCACCAATCGATGGATTGCAAGACATCTGCCCGAGCGTCTCCAGGGCGTGCGTCAGCAAGAGCGTGCTTGCGCCCGAGCGAGCGGAGGCCAGCGCAGCCTCGGTGCCCGCGTGCCCGCCGCCCACCACAATCACATCAAAAGGGGTTGGAAAATCCACCGTCCATCCTCGGACATCTGAGACGGCGGATTATAGAAACTTTGGGGCTCCCCGCCTATGGTGTTTCACGTGAAACTAAAAAATGACCACCTGCCGGACGGCCCTCCCCTGATCCAGCGTGTCCAGAGCCTCGTTGAGATCGTCCAAACCAATGGTCCGATCCAAAAGCAGATTGACCGGCAAAAGCCCCTGTTGGTAAAGGCTGATGTAGCGCGGAATGTCTCGCGCGGGCACAGAGGACCCCATATAGCTCCCTTGGACCGTCTTCTCCTCGGCGATAAGGGACACAGGCTGCAGGGGCCACTGCGCATCCGGCCTCGGCAACCCCGCAGAGACCATGGTTCCACCCCTTTTCACGACTCGGTAAGCCAAATCAAGGGCAGACACGGCGCCCGCCATCTCAAAGGCGCGATCAACACCGCCCCCGGAAGCCGCCCGAACCTGCTCCACTGCGTCGCTATCCGTCGCAAGCACCACATGGGTCGCCCCAAGCGTCCTTGCGAAGTCGAGCTTCTCGGGGACTCGGTCCACAGCAATGCGAGTCGTCGCGCCAGCAGCCCGTGCGGCCAACAAGGCGGCGGCACCGACAGCACCAAGCCCAACCACTGCAACGGAGTCGCCCGCGCGCACTCGGCCAGTATTGAACACTGCGCCAGCCCCTGTAAGCACCGCACAGCCAAACAGCGCAGCGACCTCCCACGGCAGGCCGGGTTCGAGACGAACCGCGGAGTATTCCGAGATGACGACCTGCTCCGAGAAGGCCGCAACACCCATGTGGTGATGAAGAGGTCTCCCCATCCAGCTCAGTCGGTGGTGTCCGCCAAAGAGGCTCGCCGAGGCATTCGAAGCACTTCCGGGCTCACACAACACCCCGCGTCCGGTCAGGCAAGGAACACAATGCCCGCAGATTGGCTTGAACACCATGACCACGGCGTCACCCGGAGAAAACCGAGTCACCCCGGGGCCAACACCCAAAACCTCTCCCGCAGCCTCGTGACCGACGACCAAGGGGGTGGGCCAAGGCCGATCACCGTTGATCGCAGATAAGTCTGAATGACACAGGCCTGCAGCCCGAATTCGAACTCGGAGTTCCCCCGGCCCCGGCGGATCAAGCTCAACCGACTCAACGCTCAGGGGTCGGCTGCTCGAGAAGGGGGCCTTTGCACCGGTCGTCCGAAGGACTGCAGCCCGAACCCTCAGCGCCGAGCCCTCAATCACGCGCCAAGTCCTCCGAGGGTCACGTACTTCATCTCAAGATACTCGTCGATCCCGTGGCGAGAACCCTCCCGACCGAGCCCGGACTGTTTTACGCCACCAAAAGGCGCCACCTCATTCGAAAAGACGCCGCTATTAACGGCCACCATTCCTGCCTCTAGCGCGTGAGCGACACGAAAAACGCGCCCCAAATCGCGGGAGTAGAAATAGGCTGCCAGCCCAAAGACCGTGGCGTTCGCCCGCCTCACAACCTCCTCCTCCGTCTCAAAGACAAACAAGGGGGCCACCGGACCAAAGGTCTCTTCGTGGGCAATGCGCACCCCCTCGTGGACGTCAACAAGAACGGTTGGCTGGAAAAAAAGACCACCGAGGGCGTGGGGCTCACCACCAACAAGCACGCTGGCCCCTTGCCCCACCGCATCCGAAATATGCTCTCGAACCTTCTGAAGAGCGGCTGCCTCAATGAGGGGTCCAATCTGGATACCCGCTTCAGTGCCGGGCCCAACACGAAGCGCCCTAACCTGCTCGGCAAGCCTTTGAGCAAAGGCATCGTAAATCCCCGCCTGAACGTAAATTCGATTCGCGCACACGCAGGTCTGCCCAGCATTGCGAAACTTCGAAGCAAGCAAACCGACAACAGCGGCGTCCACATCGGCATCGTCAAACACAATAAAAGGAGCGTTCCCCCCAAGCTCCAGAGACAACTTTTTAATCGTCTCTGCAGACTGTCGAAACAAGATCCGCCCCACCTCGGTCGATCCAGTGAACGATAGCTTTCGAACTCGCTCGTCCCTGCACCAGGCCTGGCCGATCTCCGGCGCAAGCTCGGCATCAGCAACGACGACGTTGAACACCCCCGGTGGGAAGCCAGCTCGTTGGGAAAGTTCCGCGAGGGCAAGGGCAGTCAAGGGCGTTGCCTCAGCGGGCTTTACAACGACAGTGCAGCCTGCGGCGAGTGCAGGTGCACACTTTCGAGTAATCATCGCCAAAGGAAAGTTCCATGGCGTGATCGCTGCAGCAACGCCAATCGGCTCCTTAAAAACAAGAAGTTCCCGATCCGAGCCTGTGGAGGGGATGACCTCCCCATAGGTTCGGCGAGCCTCCTCCGCAAACCACTCTACAAAGCTCGCGCCGTAAATCACTTCGCCCTTGGCCTCCGCCAGGGGCTTTCCCTGCTCAAGCGTCATGAGTCGCGCGAGGTCATCGCTGTGGGAAACGATAAGTGAGAACCAGGCCCTCAGGATCTGCGCCCGCTCTTTCGCGCTGCGAGCCCGCCACCCCGCAAAAGCGGCCTGGGCGGCATCAACCGCCCTGAGGGCCTCGACCGCGCCCATACGAGCAACCCTCGAGAGCACTTCGCCAGAGGCTGGATTCCGAACCTCGAAACGCGCACCCGAATCGGCACCGACCCAAGCACCATCAATCCACCCATCGGTCCTTAGCAGTGACCTCTCGCTTAACTGAACATCTGCAACATGCTGCATCCCCCGCCCCCCCCCCTTCTAGATTGGATCAACCCACGTCATCAACTCGGCCGTCGTCCAGGCCATTCTGAGAATCATGACGGCCAGGAGTCCAAGAAAGAAGACCCTCACAAAAGCGCTCCCCCGCCTCACGGCAGTCCTTGTGCCCAAAAAAGAGCCCGCAATATTGCAGCCCGCCATGACGAAGGCCGCCGCCCAGATCACTTCTCCCTGTGGGATGAAAAAGAGCAGAGCCCCGAAGTTGGTGGTCACATTTACCATTTTGCTCGCCGCGGAGGCATGTAAAAAGTCGTACCCAAACCAACGAACGAAAACGAAAATTAAAAACGCGCCCGTACCCGGTCCAAAAAACCCGTCATAGAAGCCCAGCGCCGACCCCACCAGCGCCGAGGCCAACATGGCCCGCCCGCCCTCGAACCGAGGCTCGTGAACCAGACCAAGTGTCGGCTTTCGAAGGGTTGCCGCCGCGACCACGACCAACAAGAACAGCACGAGGGGCTGCGCGACAACCCGGGGCAAAAGACTCACCAGGCTCGCGCCCACCCACGAGAACACACCGGCACACAGAACGGCCGGCACAACCACCGTCCAGGGTAACCTCACGACTCGCAAGTAACGCCAAGCCGCAAACGATGTACCACTCACGGAGGCAACCTTATTGGTCCCAAAAAGACTTGCGGCAGACTGAGAGGGAAAGCTGCCAAAGAGAGCGGGAACCTGAATAAGCCCGCCGCCGCCCACAATCGCGTCCACGAATCCCGCGCAAAAGGCAGCAAGCCCCAAAAACATCAAAACCTCATCAACAGACCCCAGGGCCATCCCCCCATCCAGCGCTTTGAGCGATCATCCAACCATGAGCGCTTCGATCGGGCCGCGCCCGAGCCGTCCCCATTCTATCGCCCTCACCGCGGGGGACCCTGCGGGCGTCGGCCCAGAAATCACGCTGAAGGCGCTCCACGCCCAGCCTCAGCTGCGCCCCTTCACACGCGTCTTCGCAGACGCCAAACACCTCTACCAAGAGGCTCATCGCCTCGCCATTCCCGTAGACGATCTGATCGTTGAGGATGTCGGCGGCCCGGGCCACTACACCCCCGGACTTCCATCTCGAGAGGCAGGCGAGACGGCATACCGTGCCATTGCGGCGGCCGCCACCTTCTGCGCAACGCAGGCCGCATCCCTCGTTACCGCCCCAGTCAGTAAGTCTGCGCTTGCACTCGCAGGGCACACCTGGCCTGGTCACACAGAACTCCTGGCCCATCTCTCAAACCCGACATCGCCTCCGGACGTGCGCATGATGCTCGCAACCCCTTCGCTTCGAGTCGTGCTTCACAGCACTCATCTCGCCCTCTCCGAGGCGATCGCTGCGATCTCCGCAGAGTCACTCCTAAGAACGATTCGAATTGCCAATACGTCCTGCCCCGGGCTGAAGCGACCCCGGGTTGCCGTCGCCGCGCTCAACCCCCACGCATCCGAAGGTGGTCTCTTCGGTCACGAGGAGGCCGAAATCATTACTCCGGCAATCAATACCGCGCAATTGGAGGGCATCGACGCATCAGGACCTTGGCCGGCTGACACCATCTTCATGCAAGCCAGCGGAGAGACTCAACAATCGCGGCGCTTCGATGTCGTCGTTTGTCAGTACCACGATCAAGGCCTCATCCCCATTAAACTGCATGGGGTCGACGAAGGCGTTAATGTCACGCTCGGACTGCCCTTTTTCCGATCAAGCGTCGACCATGGAACCGCGTTCGACATCGCCGGCCGCGGCGTCGCCTCCTCCCGATCCCTAGAACACGCCCTGCTGCTCGCCTTCGCGCAGGCCCAATGAGCCCTCTATGAATACAGGATCACACCCCCTCGAGCTCCTCATCCTGTCGACGGGAGGAACCTTCGAAAAAACCTACGATACGTCAACGGGCGAACTTGGTTTTTGCAAGACGGGGCTGTCCGCTTGGAGGTCGACCTGCCGGCTGCCCAGCTCGGTTGAGACCGAATGCCTCATGCTCATCGATAGCCTCGACATGGATGACTCACATCGCGTAGCGCTGGCCCAGCGGATTGTGCAAGCCAAGCAAGACCGCATCGTCCTCATTCATGGAACCGACACGCTCGTCAAAAGCGCAGCAATCATCAACCAACACAAAAGAGCGAATCAGGTCGTGGTGCTCACCGGCGCGATGACGCCCGCAGCCTGCGCTGACTCTGACGCCTTGTTCAATCTAGGTGCGGCGGTGGCCTCAGCGCAGACCTGCGCACCGGGGGTTTATGTCGCCTGCTCCGCAACCGTTTTTCCCTGGGACCAGACCGAGAAGGACACAGCCTCAGCCACCTTTGTCTGGAAGACTACTTCCCAATACAAAACCGACTAAAGATCTCGCCCAGAAGATCATCAGCTAAAAACTCGCCAGTCACTTCAGAGAGATTCAGTTGAGCCAGCCTGAGTTGCTCGGCAAACAACTCGAGCGAGCCCTCTTGAGCGAGTGCAGCACAGCCAGAGAGATTCTCTTGAGCCCTCCTCAGGCTCTCAAGGTGCCGGGTGCGCGCGCTCAAGACGCCACCGGCCTCCCCTTCGGACCACCCCGCGCGGGCCTTAAGCCGAGTGCGAAGCTCATCAAGCCCTGCGCCCGTCTTGGCAGACACCAAAAGCTCGTCTGGCCCCCCGCCCTCGGGGCGGGCTAAGTCAGCCTTATTCCAAATCACCCACACCCGGCCAACATCGCGAACACCCGACTCAAGCCCCATGTGCTGGGCGACCCCCGCCTCTTGAGCGGGATCCGATTGGATGCTGCCGCTCGCATCCCTCAGAAAAAGAGCCAAGTCCGCCCCCTTAAGCGCCTGCCAGCTTCTCTCGATGCCCATCTGTTCAACGGGATCCTGAGTCTCGCGAAGCCCTGCCGTATCAATCAGCTCAATCGGCACTCCGTCTAAGTGAATCACGCGACTGACGCGATCTCGGGTCGTACCAGGCAGCGCCGTCACGATGGCAGCCTCCTCCCCCGAGAGGACATTAAGCAGCGAAGACTTCCCCACGTTGGGCGGACCGCATAGGACCACTCGAAGGCCGCTCGTAAGCGCAGCGCCTCTTTGCGCTGTATGCACAACCTGCGCAAGCGCCTCCTCACACTCCCGGAGACGGCGACCGAGCTGCTCGCTAACAGAGAGCTCCAGACCCTCCTCGGGAAAATCCAGGCAGGCTTCGGCGCGGAGCCGCACGTCCGTGAGTCGGGCCTGGAGCCTATGAACCGAGTCACTGAAGGCCCCGCGCAGGGACGCAAGTGCTGCCCGAGCAGACTGCGCGCTTTCGGCTGCGATAAGGTCGCTGACGGCCTCGGCCTGCGCAAGGTCAATCTTGCCGTTGAGAAAAGCGCGCTGTGTGAACTCACCGGGCCTCGCAAGCCTTACCGGACAGTCGGCTAGGCTCTGTGTGAGGCAGGCGGCCTGAACCAACTGTGGCGCCGCAATCCCGCCGTGCCCCTGAAGTTCTAAAACGTCCTCGCCCGTGTACGAGTGCGGGGCCTCAAAAAAAAGTGCCAAGCCCTGGTCGACAACATCTCCGTCGCAGGAGCGAAAAGAGGACAGCGTCGCATACCGAGGGGTGAGATCCTGGCCACAGACCGCCTGCATCACTCTGCGCGTCGCGGGTCCCGAAACACGCACAATTCCAACGGCTCCGGGCCCGGCCGCCGTGGCAATCGCGACAATCGTGTCACTAGGTGACGCCATTCACCCGCTTCATGATCACCCACTGTTGAGCGATCGAGACCACGTTATTCACGAGCCAGTACAACACGAGCCCCGCCGGGAAAAAGAAAAAGAAGACGGAGAACACTAGTGGCATAAAGAGCATGACCTTGGCCTGGATAGGGTCTGGGGGCGCCGGATTGAGCTTGGTCTGCAGAAACATCGTCGCAGCCATAATCACTGGGAGGATGTAGTAAGGGTCTGGCGCGGCGAGGTCAGTAATCCATAAAACCCACGGTGCGTCGCGCATCTCCACGCTTGCCAGAAGAACCCAGTAGAGAGCAAGAAAGACCGGTATCTGGACCAGCACGGGAAGACAGCCCCCAAGCGGATTGATCTTCTCATTCTTGTAGAGCTCCATCATCGCCTGGTTGAATTTGGCCTTGTCGTCCCCATAGCGCTCTTTGAGCGCTGTCATACGGGGCGCAACGGCCTTCATCTTTGCCATGGACTTATAGCTCGCGGCCGAGAGCGGATAAAAGAGCGCCTTGATGATGATGGTGAGAAGGACGATTGCCCAGCCCCAGTTTCCCACCAAGGCGTGGAGCTGCTCAAGGCTCCAGTAGATGGGCTTTGCAATGAAGGTTAGCCAGCTATAGTCCACAACGAGCTCGAGCCCCGGGGCAAGGCCCTCGAGCGTTCTTTGCACCTGAGGCCCGACATACAGCAAAGCCTCGTGAGTCTGCTGGGCGCCAGGGGACACCTCCGGAAGCGCCTGAATGAGGCCCGCGGAGTAGAGGTTGTTGCCAAGCCGTCGAGTGAAAAACTCTCGTGGCGCCTGATTGCTCAGTATCCAGGCCGACACAAAGTAGTGCTGAATGAGACCAATCCAACCGTCGGGCGCCTGTTTAACGTGGTCCTGTCGACCCTTCTCAATGTCGGAAAAACCAACCTTCTGAAACTTCTTTTGGTCTGTGTAAAGCGCGGGCCCAGTGAAGGTCTGGTAGAACTGACTCTCCCCGGGGGGCGGATTGCCTGAACGCATCAGTTGTAAATAAAGACTGGGGTTCACAGGATCAGCCCCAGTGTTCAAAACGGTATGCGACACATGGACCTTAAAGCCCGATGGGTCCAGGGAGATGGTCTTCATCAGCTTTACGCCGCCCGACTCCGACGCCAAGACGACCGTCCTCTGAGCGTCTTGACCAGACTTAAGAGGAACCGCAAAGAATGCCTGGGTGTGATTAGGAAAGGCCTTTCCCTGGGCGCCCTGACCGACCAGGCCTGTCTGGGCCTCAAACTCTTGCCCCGGTCGGGTGTCGAAAAGCCTGACGCGACCCCCCTCATAGTTCGAGGAAGGCTGGTTCAGCAATACAGCTCCCACCAATCGAGCGCCCTGAGTGTCGATTTCGAGCGCCAAGTCTGTGTTTCGCAAGACAACGCGCTCACCTGTTTTAGAAGCAGAGTCCCCAAGGGCCTGCCCCGCGGCAGCCGCCCCGCTGGGCGGAGCAAGCTTGTCGAGCGCCACCGACGGCGAGGGCACCCCCCCGGCGGAGGCGCTGGCCTTGTTTGCTGACTGACTGAGGTCGGGCTGGTTTGCGGTCGTCGGAGCCTGTGAGGCCCCCTGCCTCATCCATGCCTCCCAAAGCAAAAACAGGGAGACGACAAAAACAAGCGTTAACACGGTCCGACGTGCGTCCATGGAGTGACAGCCCTATGAAAGTGTTGTGTGTGATCGGGACGGGGGAGAAACCGGATCATATCCGCTGCCGCCGCCCGGTCGGCATCGACACAGGCGCTTTACGCCCATCCATCCCCCACGGAATAGGCCGTATTGTGCAAGCGCCTCGTCAACGTACTCAGAGCAGCTAGGCACAAACCGACATCGCGGGCCAAGCACAACCCTCAAGGAGAGCTGGTAGAGGCGAATAGCTGCTCGAGCCAGAGCGACAAAAGCCCTCACTTCACCCCACCCCAGCGCCCAAACGCCCCCGAAAAGGCGGAGACCAGCTCAAGTCTGAGCCTTGCGACATCGTCTTGGCTATTCATGGGGCCGGGCTGTCTTACTCGCACCAAAATATCGAGGCGCTCTCTGGGCGCATGGAGCCTGAGAAGCTCGCGTGTCCAGCGCTTGATCCTGTTTCTCCACACGGCTCGACGCACAAGCTTCTTGGGAACAATGAGGCCCAGCCGAATCTCGGGCTCCACGCACTCGAAGGCGAGCGAGGGTGCGCCCTGATTCGGGCGCTCCGAAGCGGGATCTCGAGGGCAGATCGTCACTGAAAAGCGGCCCTCAACGCACAGCGGCCTCTGAGACAAGAGTCGGCCAAACTCATCTTGACCGCTTAGGCTAGAAAAGTGCACGGGGGCAATAGGCGCCCCGGCTGCAGCCCTCTTAGACGGCCAGGCGCTTGCGGCCTTTGGCACGGCGGGCCCGAATCACGGCACGACCGCCCCGAGTCTTCATCCTCACCAAGAAACCGTGGGTGCGCTTGCGACGAACCACGGAGGGCTGAAAAGTGCGCTTCATAATCAAGCTCCAGTTAGGGAACCGCAAACTATAAAACAGTCGGCCAAAAAGTGGAAGCCCTTGCAGCTGGCGGCCCCTGTGGATAACTCGCCTCCTCGGGTAGAATTGCGGGATGCTTCCGGAGCACCAAACCCCCCAATCGGACCACCAAGCGAATTGGCAAGATTGTCTCAGGGCGCTGGAAAAAAACCTTCCGGCTCAACAGTTTCGTACCTGGGTGCAGCCCCTGTCCCTCCAGGGGGTAGACGACTCCTCGAGCCCCTCTCGGGTTGTGATCTGCGCGCCCAATAGATTCAAACAGACCTGGGCCCAGGAACAGCTCCACGACACCCTCTCTCAGTGGTGGCAGGGTTGTCTTCGCAGACCGATCAGCCTAGAAATCACGGTCGCACCCACCCCCGACACAGAGATCAAGGAGGCGACCGCTTCGGACCAGATTGCCCAAGAGCCAAGGTCTGTCCTAACAGAGCTCGACGAGCGCGCGCTCAATCGCATCTCGGCGGTGACCAGTCAGGCCCAAGAGGTGGCCCGACTGAACTCTGAGTGGACCTTCGATAACTTTGTTCTCGGGAAGGCCAATCAGCTCGCACGGGCGGCAGCTGTTCAGGTCTGCGAAAACCCCGGGGTGGGCTACAACCCGCTCTTTCTCTATGGCGGCGTCGGGCTCGGCAAAAGCCACCTCATTCACGCCGTCGGCAACGCCCTCCTTGAGCGCAATCGTTCGGCTCGAATCCGCTACATCCATGCAGAGGCTTATGTCAGTGATGTCGTTCGAGCCTACCAACGCAAATCATTCGAAGAACTCAAGCACTACTACCACTCTCTCGATTTGCTTTTGGTCGATGACATCCAGTTTTTTGCGGGGAAATCTCGAACCCAGGAAGAGTTCTTTTACACCTTCGAAGCGCTCATTGCTGCAAGAAAACAGCTCATCATCACAAGCGACACCTATCCCTCGGAGCTCGGCGGCATCGACACCCGCCTCATCAGCCGGTTTGGATCCGGACTCACCGTTGCGATCGAAGCACCCGAGCTTGAAATGCGTGTCGCCATCCTGTTGAGGAAGGCTGACCTCGATAACCTACCCCTTGGCGAGGAAGAAGCGTTCTTTATTGCTCGACAGCTGAAATCAAATGTTAGAGAGCTTGAAGGGGCTCTTCGAAAGGTCGTGGCCTATTGTCACTTTCACCAAAAAGAGCCCTCTATAGAGGTGGTTAAAGAAGCGCTAAAAGACCTCTTGTCCATTCAAAAAACATCCATCTCCGTCGAAAACATTCAAAAAGCGGTGGCCGACTACTTCAAGATCAAGGTTGCCGATATGTATAGCAAGCGCAGGCCAGCCAACATTGCCCACCCTAGACAGATTGCTATGTACCTGGCAAAAGAACTGACTCAAAAAAGCCTTCCAGAGATCGGAGACCTTTTTGGCGGTCGGGACCACACCACCGTGCTCCATGCAGTACGCAAGATCACAGAAACCCGCCAACACAACTCTGACCTCAATCGTCAGATCCACATCTTGGAACAACAAATCCGTGGATGACTAAGGCATAAGGCTCGAATAACTTGTGGACAAGTTCAACCCCCGAAGGAAGTTCTGAAAGTTATCCCCACTATTCAACGTCTCACTCGCACTTACTCACAGACCTTAAACCCACTTAACTCATTAAAAAACAAGTTCTTTTCTCGCTTATGCACCGCCCGGAGCCTACTTAACTACTACTACAAATGAGAAAGAATCATGATCTTAATTAAGGCCCAACGAGACGCTTTGCTCAGACCCCTTCAGATGGTCAGTGGCATCGTTGAGAGACGACACACACTTCCCATCCTCTCCAATGTGCTCATCCAAAAAAAGGGGGCCGTGGTCTCGCTCATCTCAACCGACATTGAGATGCAGATCACAAGCTTTTCTGAGATGGGATCAGGCAGTGAGGACGTTGCAACAACGGTCTCTGCACGAAAACTTCTCGATATTCTTCGATCCCTGCCTAACGAGAATGAGGTCACGGTGTCCCTTGCAAATCGCAAGATGTCGATTGCCCAGGGGAAATCTCGGTTTCAGTTGCAGACACTTGCCGCCGAAGAGTTTCCAACCGTTGCCCAGGCACCCGAGTTTCCGGCCCACGTCACCCTCTCTCAGAAACAATTTAAGCAGCTTCTGCACCTCGTTCATTTCGCGATGGCGCAACAAGATATTCGTTACTACCTTAATGGACTTCTACTGGTCATTGAAGCAAATGAACTCAAAGCGGTTGCAACGGATGGTCACCGGCTTGCGTACTGTGCGATGGCCGCTTCCGAGGAATCTGGAATACGCATTCAGACGCAGGCCGAGCGCCTGGAGGTGATCGTGCCTCGTAAGGCCATCATGGAGCTACAGAAACTTCTCAATGATTCCCCGGACGTGATTTCAATTGATCTAGCCACCAATCAAGTGCGCTTTAAGCTCAATTCGGTTGAGATTATTTCCAAGCTTATTGAAGGTAAGTTCCCCGACTATCAGCGCGTTATTCCCAAGGGCCACACTAAGCACCTCATGCTCTCCCGCGAGGTCTTATTGGGGGCTCTTCAACGCGCGGCCATTTTGACCACAGACAAGTTCAAGGGCGTGCGCCTTTCACTTTCAAATGATGTGTTGAAAGTCTCGTCAACCAATGCCGAACAGGAAGAGGCCCTTGAGGAACTTGAGGTGGCCTATCAGGGCGAGCCGCTCGATATTGGCTTTAACGTCCAATATCTCCTTGATGTGCTCACCAACCTAAAAAACGCTGATGTTCAGTTGTCGCTCCAAGACTCCACCAGCAGCGCACTAATCACGACCCCAGCGGAACCTGAATTCCGATATGTCGTGATGCCGATGCGCATTTAAGCCTTTAGACCAGAGACTCCTATGACAACCGCGCACGATTCTGATCAATCCCCTATCGCGTCGACACCCAACGCCTATGATGCTTCGGCTATCCAGATGCTTAAGGGGCTGGAGGCTGTTCGCAAGCGCCCGGGCATGTATATCGGCGATACCCACGATGGGTCCGGCCTTCATCACATGGTGTTTGAGGTGGTTGACAACGCAGTCGATGAGGCGCTTGCAGGCCATTGTGATGAGATTGTCGTCACCATTCACACCGACAACTCCATTTCGGTAACTGACAATGGCCGAGGCATACCTACAGACACGCATAAGGACGATGAGATGGGGCGCTCTGCGCTCGAGATCGTGCTCACCGAACTGCACGCGGGAGGAAAATTTAACCAAAATAGTTACAAGGTTTCGGGGGGGCTTCACGGTGTAGGCGTGTCTGTCGTGAACGCTCTGTCAGATTGGCTTCGGGCGACCGTGCGCCGAAATGGAAAAGTTCACTTCATGGAGTTTCGGCAAGGCGAGCGTGTGGCGCCGATGGAGGTGACAGGCCAAACCGATCGCCACGGAACCGAGATCCACTTCCTTGCAAGCGTAGAAACCTTTGGGAAGGTGGAATTCCATTTTGATATTCTGGCCAAGCGCCTTCGTGAACTCAGCTTTCTGAATAATGGCGTGCGAATAAAGCTCGTCGATCAGCGCGAAGGAAAAGAGGAGGACTTTGCTTTTTCGGGGGGTGTCTCCGGCTTCGTGCAGTACATCAATAAAAACAAAACCGTTTTGCACCCCAAGGTTTTTACTGCAGAGGGCGAAAAAGACGGCATCTCGGTTGAGATTGCCATGCAATGGAATGACAGCTATTCCGAGCAGGTCCTCTGCTTTACCAACAACATCCCTCAACGCGATGGCGGCACACATCTGACGGGTCTGCGGGCTGCCATGACGCGTGTAATGAACAAATACATCGTCGATGAGGACCTCGCAAAAAAAGCCAAGGTGGAGACGACCGGCGACGATATGCGCGAGGGACTGACCTGTGTCTTATCGGTGAAGGTACCGGACCCCAAGTTCTCCTCACAGACCAAAGAAAAGCTGGTCTCAAGCGAGGTGCGCCAGCCGGTTGAGGACGTAGTGGGGCGTATGCTTGAGCAATTCTTGCTCGAAAATCCCGCAGACGCTCGAGCCATTTGTGGAAAGATCGTCGATGCGGCCCGAGCCCGCGAGGCGGCGAGAAAAGCCCGGGAGATGACCCGCCGCAAAGGCGTTCTCGATTCTTTTGGGCTCTCAGGAAAACTTGCAGACTGCCAGGAGAGAGATCCAGCAAAGGCCGAGATCTATTTGGTTGAGGGGGATTCTGCCGGCGGCTCCGCAAAACAGGGGCGAGATCGAAAGTTCCAGGCCATCTTGCCGCTAAAGGGCAAGATTCTGAATGTTGAAAAGGCGCGATTTGACAAGCTCATCGCCTCTCAAGAAATCGTGACGCTCATCCAGACGCTTGGAACTGGAATCGGCAAGGAAGATTACGATCCGAGCAAGCTGAGATACCACCGCATCATCATCATGACGGACGCGGATGTAGACGGCTCGCACATTCGCACGCTGCTTCTCACCTTCTTCTATCGCCAAATGCCCGAGCTCATCGAGCGGGGGCACATCTACATCGCCCAGCCCCCCCTATACAAAATTAAACACGGCAAAGAGGAGCGCTACATCAAAAACGATGAAGAGCTTCAGCGCGTCATTCTCGATCTGGCGCTCAAGGATGCAAGCCTGCTCATGCCCGACGGCCTGGCCACGCCGGCTGTAAGCCTGCCAGAGCTCTCACAGCTCTACCTTAGCTCTCGTTCCATACGAGAGCGGCTTTCGCGCGTTCTGGACGAGCGCGCTCTGCTCGCAGTGCTCGATGGCGTTGATCTTGACCTCTCCTCAAATGACGCCGCAATGCAGACCGCAGAGCGACTCTCTGCCTGGATCGCGGAGCAGGCCCGCCGAGCCCCTGCGCAGACCGCGTCGATACGCGTATTCGCTGACTTCGATGCGCAAAAGGAGTCTTGGCGGTTGCGGGTAGAGCGCATGCTTCACGGCAACCTTAAGCTGAGCACTGTGGACCACGACTTTCTTCAAAGCGAGGACTATCGGCAGCTCAAAGAAGCGGCCAGCCGGCTCACCTCGGCGGTGCCGCCAGGAACTCGTGTTCGCAGAGGGCAGGGCGAGGGCGCGAAGTCCTGCGTGGTTCAAGACTTTGGACAGGCCATGGACTGGCTGGTCTCCGAGTCCGAGCGCAGCCTCTCGCGGCAGCGCTACAAGGGCCTTGGTGAGATGAACCCCGAACAGCTCTGGGAGACGACCATGAATGTTGAAACCCGCACCCTGCTTCAGGTCAAGATCGAGGATGCCATTGCGGCTGATGGCATCTTCACCACGCTGATGGGTGAAGAGGTTGAACCTCGCAGGCAGTTCATCGAGACCAACGCCCTGCGTGTAGCCAACCTAGACGTCTGATCGGGAAACAGCCCAAAGCGTGAGCGCAAGCCTTGAAGGCCAACTGGTTGTTGCGATCTCCTCGCGCGCGCTTTTTGATTTCGAAGAAGAAAATGAAGTCTTTGAGCAGTCTAACGATGCAGCCTATATGGCGCTTCAGTGGGAGAGGCTAGAGACCCCAGCCAACCCTGGTGTTGCCTTTTCTCTTGTTCGAAAGCTGCTGGCCTTTAATACCAAGGACCACACCAGGGTCGAGGTGGTCGTGTTGTCCCGCAACGACCCAGTCTCGGGCCTGCGCGTCTATCACTCAGCCAAGGCCCACAGCCTGCCTATTCAGCGGGGGGTGTTCACGAGGGGACAGACTCCCTACCGATATCTTCGGCCCCTCTCTGCCCACCTCTTTCTCTCGGCCAACGCCCAAGATGTGGAGCAGGCGCTTGAAGCGGGCTTTCCTGCGGCTCACGTCTTCTCCCATTCGGTCCGGCAGCCAGATGGGCACCCCGATGAGCTAAGAATCGCCTTCGATGGAGACGCCGTGTTGTTTTCAGACGAGGCCGAACGGGTCTTTCAGAGTCATGGCCTCTCGGCCTTTGTGGCCCACGAGACAGACCAGGCGCAGACCCCGCTTCCGCCGGGCCCCTTCAAGCCGCTCTTAGAGGCCCTCCACGCGCTTCGTCATGATGCCCAGACGGGCTCGATGAAGATTCGAACCGCCCTGGTCACCGCACGGTCTGCCCCCGCTCATGAGCGGGCCATTCGCACGCTCATGAACTGGCAGATTGAGGTGGATGAGGCATTTTTTCTCGGTGGCCTCGACAAAGGGGGTTTTCTTCGAGAGTTCGAGCCCGACTTCTTCTTTGACGATCAGACCCGACACTGCGAGTCAGCTGCCCTGGCAGCGCCCACTGGCCATGTTCGGTCCGGCATCGTCAATGAGGCCTCAACGAAGACCGAGCCCTAGGCCTTGGCTGTTTTTCCCTTGGCAGCCTTTTTGGCAGCCGGTTTGCGAGCTTCAAATTCAAAGCCAACCTTGCCCTCCGGCGTTTTGACGAGGTAGGCCTTAAACCGACGCCGCGTTCGAGCAGAGACAAATCCATCGAGCAGGTCGGTGCGACCCGCTTCGAGCAGTTTGCTCATCTGGTCGGGTGAGATCGTCTGCTGAAGAATCATTAGTCCGGAGCGGAAGTCACAGGTCTTCTCTGGCCCCAGGCTCTTCTCGCAGACATAAGCGTTGCCGTGAGCGAAGACACCTGCCGAGCATTTGGGGCAGTCGCCCAGGCGAGTCGCACCCGAGAAGTCGACGGGCTGCGCATCGTCATCGGAGGCGCCCTGTCCGAAGTCGAACTCGAGTTTATTGTCGTCCGTGAGTCGAAGACTCGCTGCAAATGGGCGCCCCATCTTGCTTCGAAAGCCATCGACGGGGCCCAGACTCCGAGTGGCCAGAAGTGTCTCGGCCTCCTGGGTCTCAAATGTTCTTCCGCCAGGAATCTTCGTGATCGAGAAATCGCAGGCGGTGCATGCAAACCGGCGGTAGTTTTCCTTCACGACCCCTCCACACACTGGGCAGGGGGTTGCGAGGGTGGCGTAGTCACCCGGTATGGTCTCGTTGGAGAAGTTCTTGGCCTGCTCGACCATGTGCTCCGTCATGGAGGCGATATCGCGCATGAAGGCCTCTCGAGAGAGCTTGCCATGCTCAATCTGCTTGAGCTTGAACTCCCACTCTCCTGTGAGCTCGGGCCTTGAGAGCTCCTTTACGTCAAGGCCTCGCAGGAGCGTCATAAGCTGAAATGCTTTCGCCGTTGGGATGAGCTCGCGGGCCTCCCGCACCATGTACTTTTCGGCAAGTAGGCCTTCAATGATGGCGGCTCTGGTGGCGGGTGTTCCCAGCCCCTTGCCTGCCAGGACTTCGCGCAGTTCGTCGTCGTCAACGAGCTTGCCCGCCCCCTCCATGGCAGACAGCAGGGTGGCTTCAGAGTAGCGAGCGGGCGGCTTAGTTGCATGCTCAATCGCGGCGACTGAACTCGCAAGGGGCCTCTCGTCTGCTGAGACAGGCACGAGGCTCGCGTCATCAGCATCCAGCCCTTTGCCATAGACCGAAAGCCATCCGGGAGCGACCAATACCTTGCCCTCGGTTTTGAAGTGTGCGTTAGAGACTGTGCTCACGCGCGTGGTGACGAGGTATTCGGCCGGCGGAAAGAAGATGGCCATAAATCTGCGCGCAACGAGGTCAAAGATTTTTTGTTCGGGCTCAGACAAGGCCTTTGGGACGAGCCCCGTCGGCACAATGGCAAAGTGGTCCGAGATTTTGGTGTTGTCAAAGATGCGCTTGTTGGGCTTAACCCAACGCGAATCAATGATGAGTTGAGCTGCCTGCTTAAAAGAGGAAATGCTTTTGAGTGACTCTAGCGTGCTGAGCACTGTTGGAATGTAGTCTTCGGGAAGGGCCTTGGAGTCAGTCCTCGGGTAGGTGAGGACCTTGTGTTTCTCGTAAAGCGCCTGAGCAATCCCGAGTGTGTTCTTGGCCGAAAAACCAAATCGAGCGTTGGCCTCCCTCTGAAGGCTCGTCAGGTCAAATAAGGCCGGCGCCGCCTGGGTGGAAGGCTTGCTCTCCTCGGTGACGGTGGCCGACCCTCCTTGGCAGGCTTTCGCAACAGCATGGGCTGCCTCTGCACCCCAGATGCGCTCCGCTCGAGCGTCGGGGTCGTCTTCCGGTTTCTTAAACTGGGGGTCAAACCACCGTCCCTCGTAGGTCCCGCTCGATGCGTTGAATGTGGCGAGCACCTCAAAATAAGTTCGTGGCTTGAATCTGCGAATGGCCTCTTCCCGCTCGACAACGATGGAGAGCGTCGGAGTCTGGACGCGCCCGACGGTGGTTAGAAAAAAGCCCCCCTCCTTTGAGTTAAAGGCGGTCATGGCCCGAGTGCCATTGATGCCGACTAGCCAGTCTGCCTCCGATCGACACTGGGCTGCCTCTGCAAGAGGCTGCAACTCCGCGTCTGTTCGCAGGGCATCAAAGGCCTCTCGAATCGAAGCAGGTGTCATCGATTGAAGCCAGAGCCGCGAGATCGGCTGCTTGGCTTTTGCGTAGCGAACAATGGTGCGAAAAATCAGCTCGCCCTCACGCCCCGCGTCGCAGGCGTTGATGATGCGAGTCACATCTTTGCGCTTGATCAGCCTGGTCAGAGTCTTGAGCTTGGCCTCAGACTTGGGCAGGGGGCGAAGATCAAAATGCGGCGGAATGACCGGCAGGTGCGAAAAAGACCACTTCCCGCGCTTTACCTCGAATTCTTCCGGGGCGGCTATCTCAAGCAGGTGTCCCACTGCTGAGCCGATGACGATGTCGCCTCGCTCGAAGACGTCATCTTTCTTTTCAAAGCCCCCGAGTGCGCGCGCAATGTCGGCGGCTACAGAGGGCTTTTCGGCAATGACCAGGGCTTTTTCCATTTTTTTAGCATAGCCCGTTTCCTCAATCGCGACGCAAACGGCTCCAGGAGCCATCCGGATGCCGAGTTGCCAGGCCGGCGAGTTCGCACATGAGAAGTCCTGCAAGCGTGTCTCCCAGGGAGCTCGCATTCATATTCGCGAGGCTCTGAGCATCGACTGGTTCAAAGCGGAGTTGGGCAAAAACGGTTCGGGCTCGCTGGTCCTCAAGGCCGGGAAAGGCTGATTGCGCTGAACCCCCCTGCGCTGTGGTTCCGAGCCCGAGGGGGTCCGTGGCGGCTCGCGGCCGCTGCAGCGCTGAATTGGGCGCGCAACCAAGGTCTTGCATGAGCTCCTGGGGGCTTTGAACCAGTCCAGCCCCCTGGCGTATGAGTCGATGACCGCCTGCGTGAAGGCCGCTGTGAATTGAGCCCGGCACAACAAAGACATCTGAGCCCTGCTCCAGCGCAGAGAGTGCCGTTGAGATGGACCCGCTACCCTCGGCAGCCTCAAGCAGGCAGACCGCCTGAGACAGGGCTGCAATGATTCGGTTGCGATGCAGGAACTGAAAGGGCCGGGGCGGAACACCCTCCTCATACTCTGATAGCAAGAGCCCTCCCGCATCGAGAATGTCTTGCGCCAGCCTCTGGTGGGCGCTGGGATAGATGGTGTCAAGGCCGTGGGCAAGGACAGCAATGGTCCGGCCGCCCCCGGCTGCAAGGGCGCCCTCGTGCGCTGCGCCGTCGATGCCCAAGGCAAGCCCGCTCACCACGACAAATCCCGCCTCAGCCAGGGCCTTGGCAAACCATCGGGCGTCAGACATGCCCTGGATGCTCGCTCGACGGCTCCCAACAATTGCCAGAGCGGGCTGCCCAAGCAGCTCGGCGTCTCCTCGGGCAAAGAGGTGGGCAATGGGCGGGGTGAGCGCATCAGAAAACGAGGGAAGCGCATCGCGCCCAAGGCGCGTAATTGGTGTTGGCATAGAGGGGCTCCTTGCGAGAAAATGGGCCCCAAGGCTAGGCGCCGCTTGTCGCGGCGCCATCCTCCGACCGACCTAACCATTCCAACCGCTCTTATTGCTGCCCCATGGCCCTTCTCACCATCCTTCACTACCCCGACCCTAGGCTTCGCACGGTTGCAAAGCCTGTCGAGCGAGTTGATGATCGGGTGCGCTCAATCGTGCGCGACATGGCCGAGACCATGTACGCGGCGCCGGGTATTGGGCTCGCAGCCACACAGGTGAATATTCACGAGCGCATCATCGTGTTGGACGTCTCTGAGGAGCACGACCATCTTCGAGTGTTCATCAACCCTCAGATTCGCGAGCGCAGCGCCGAGCGCAAGGTCTACGAGGAGGGCTGCCTCTCGGTTCCCGGCGTCTATGACGAGGTCGAGCGACCGGATCGCATCACCGTGGAGGCACTCAACGAACTCGGAGAGCCATTTACGGTTGTGGCCGACGGGCTGCTCTCGGTCTGCCTGCAACATGAGATCGATCATCTTGATGGAAAGGTCTTTGTCGATTACCTCTCTCGACTCAAGCAGGGCCGCATCCAGACCAAGCTAGTCAAAGAGCAGCGCTCTGCCGTTCGCGCTTAGATGCGCCTCGTTTTCGCCGGCACCCCGGAGTTTGCCGCCTCGCACCTGCGCGCGCTCATTGCCGAGTGTCCCGTGCTCGGCTATGAATTGGTTGGCGTCTTTACACAGCCCGATCGCGCCTCAGGCCGGGGCCTTCAGCTCACGCCCTCCCCGGTTCGTGCGCTGGCGCAGCTGCATCAAATCCCTGTGTTTACGCCCAATAGCCTGCGCTCGGATCGTCCAGGTGGGCCTGAAGGGCAGCGTCAGCTTGCCGCCCTCGCACCCGACTTGATGCTGGTCGTGGCCTACGGACTTCTGCTGCCCAAAGAGGTCCTGAGTCTTCCGCGACTAGGCTGCATCAATGTGCATGCTTCCTTGTTGCCGAGATGGCGGGGAGCGGCCCCGATTCAGCGGGCCATCGAGGCAGGAGACACGCTCACAGGCGTGAGCCTTATGCAGATGGAGGCCGGGCTTGACACGGGGCCGGTCTGGTCTGTCCACCCCCTGGCCATTGAACCGACCGATACTGCCGGACTGCTGCACGACAAGCTCGCCGCCCTCGGTGCCCAGGCCCTCGTCGACTTGTTACGACGGCAGCCATTTGAGCGCGAGACGCCGGCACCACAGCGTGAGGATGGCGCCTGCTACGCAGCCAAAATAACCGCACAAGATCGCCGGATTCCTCTGGGCCTTGATGCCGTGACCGTGTTTAATCGCATTCGCTCCCTCGATCCCTCCCCCGGAGCCTCGCTGGTGTTTCGTGGTCAGCCTGTGAAGGTGGGCGGCGCAGCCTTGGTCGACCCGTCTGGGCGGTGGGCTGAACCCGGACGGATTGTCTCTGTGCCTTCTGCCTCTCAAAGCGGGTTGGTTGTGGCTTGTGGGCAAGGGCTCTTGGGGCTGGGCTGGCTGCAAAGAGCGGGAGGAAAGCGGCTGGGGGCCGCGGAGTTTGTGCGTGGAGTGGGTATCTCGGTGAACGACGCATTTCTTTTAGAGGGGGGCTCGGACGCAGATGTTTAACTGGATGAAAACTGCTGTACTCATGGCCGCCATCGTGGGCCTTTTTGGCGTTGTGGGCAGCTGGCTCGGCGGGTCTCAGGGCCTTGTGTTAGCGCTTATTTTTGCGGGCGTCATGAACATCGGGGCGTACTGGTTTTCTGATTCGCTTGTGCTGCGCATGTATGACGCTCGTGAGGTAGACATGTCCACGGCGCCCGAGTTTGTGGGCATGGTGCAGGACCTCGCGCAGCAGGCCGGCCTGCCGATGCCCAGGGTCTATATCATTCAGGAGGATGCGCCCAACGCGTTTGCAACCGGGCGCGATTACGAGCACGCGGCGGTTGCAGCGACCACCGGGCTCCTTCGCCTGCTCTCGGCCAGAGAGGTTCGGGGCGTGATGGCCCACGAACTTGCGCACGTGAAGCATCGCGACACCCTGATCTCAACCATCTCTGCCACGATGGCCGGTGCTATTTCGGCGCTTGCCAACTTTGCAATGTTCTTTGGCGGGCGGGACAGCGAGGGCAAGCCCGTGAACCCCGTGGTGAGCATCCTCGTGATGATCCTAGCCCCACTTGCGGCCAGCCTTATTCAGATGGCGATCTCCCGGGCGCGCGAGTTCGAGGCCGACCGAGGCGGAGCCGAGCTCTGTCAAGACCCGCTCGCGCTTGCTGATGCGCTCACCAAGCTCGATCACTACGCAAAGGGAACGCTATTTCAGGCCGCAGAGGCCCATCCTGAAACTGCTCAGATGATGATCATGAATCCGCTGTCAGGCGCCGGGCTTGCTGGCCTGTTTTCCACCCACCCCTCAACGGAGGAGCGCGTCGCTCGCCTTCAGGCGTTGGCAGGCAGCATGCGTGCCTGAGCTCCACCAGCAGTTTCGCGAGGCAGCGCTCGCAGTTCGAGCGCTGCTGGATTCCGATTCATCCCCGCAGACCCACCCGGGCTTTTCTGATGCCGCTGTTCAGGACCTCGCGTATGCGGCCCTGAGGTCTTGGGGTCTCGCCCAGGCCCGACTTGCTCGGCTGGCGCCCAAGGCGCCCGACCCCCTCCTGATGTCGCTTTTGTCGGTCGCGTTCTCTTGCCTGTCTCGAGCCTATCGGGCAGATGCAGTGGTGGTTGACCAGGCCGTGCACTGCGCCCGCGGTTTGGGCGGAGAGCCCGCCGCTCGATTTGTCAATGCGGTCTTGAGAAAAACGTTGTTGCATCCAACCGATGCGCAGGCTGATGAGCAGACCCCTCTCGCCCTCTGGAATGCGCCTCGGTGGTGGCAGGAGAAGATCCTCTCGCAACTCGGCCACGATCGAGCGGAGCAGGTTCGTAAGGCCCAGCGAGCGCACCCGCCGTTTACCTTGAGGCTTCTCGGCACCGAGCTCGAGCAGAGAGAAATCGCCCATCGACTGGGCAAGGGTGCGCAGGACCTGCGCTGGCTTGGTCCCCAGACTGTGATCCGTGAGCCCGCCTGCGACATGGCCGAGCTGCCCGGCTTTCCCGAGGGCCTCGTTCGAGCCCAAGACGGCTCTGCCCAGAGGCTTTTTGGTCTCCTTGGGCTCAAGGCAGGTGATCAGGTTCTCGATGCCTGTGCTGCGCCGGGCGGAAAGAGCTTTCTGCTGGCTGAGCAGGCTGCCGTCGATGTCTGGGCTTTGGACGCGTCGAAGACCCGACTGGCTCGACTCTCTCGCGAGATGCAACGCCTTTCGGCGCGGCTCGCAGGAGAGGTCCACCCCGCTCAGGCGGACCTCCTTCTCGATGACTGGCCAGACCTTGTGCCAAAAGAGTTCGATCACATCGTGCTCGATGCGCCATGTTCGGGCTCCGGCGTTGTCTGCCGACACCCCGAGATTCCGTGGCGGCGCTCGGAGGCTCAGCTGGCAGGACTTGTTCGAGTCCAGGCCGAGCTTTTGCAGAGACTTTGGAAAAGACTCAAACCGGGGGGAGAATTCGTCTATATCGTGTGCTCCATCTTTGAGGAGGAGGCTCAGGCGCAGGTGAATCACTGGATGGACCAGCAACCCGATGCGACACCCCTGTCCTCACCTGGCCTTATTCTTCCGGCTCTGGGTGAGCGCGACGGCTTCTTTTACGCCCGCTTTCAAAAAGCGCGATGAATCACGCTGCGCTGCGCCCCCTCGTCTTTGTGTTGGCTCTCCTCCTGAGTCTGGGCCTAGGTGATTGGCCTGGAGCCTGGAGGGCCTCGGGCGCCCATGCTTCTGAATCTGTTTCGGGTGACCCCTCTCTTACGCTGACCGATCCCCGACTGGTGGTCGACGAGATGGCTGGATACGCGCTCTCTGGTCAGGTCAGCGTGCAACTCAGCGCACCCCTTGTGGCAGCAATCGATCGCGGAGTGACGCTGACTTTTGTTTCCGAGTTTCAATTGGTTCGCACTCGTTGGTGGTGGTTTGACTCGGAGGTCTACCAGCACACACGCACGGCGCGCCTCACCTTTCATCCTCTGACTCGTCAATTTCGAGTCAGTGTCGATGGCGCCAAGGTGCAAGCTTTCACCGACCTCACTGAGGCCCTTCGTGCCGCTCTGGCGCTCAAGGGCTGGCGTGTCATGCCCGAGCCCATTGCCACAGAAGGCTTGCAGGCACGCGTTCGGCTCCAGCTTGATGCCAACGCCCTGCCCAAGCCGCTTCAGGTCTCTGCACTGACCGATCCCCAGTGGAAGCTCGACACCGGCTGGGTCCTGACCAAGGGACCATGAGCCTCACCCTAAGACTGGCCCTTGCCCTGGTCTTTGTCTTGGCCGGTGTGGTGCTGGCCCTCTTGTCGATGGCCTCTGGCGTTGGCAGTCAGCTCGACGAGATTTATCCCTGGCTGCTTGGCACAAACGTCGCGCTGACGGTCGTCATGGCGATACTTGCTGGGCTTGTCACGCTGCGGGCCTGGAGGCGTTATCGCCAGCGCGTCTTTGGGTCGCGTCTCATGATTCGCCTCGCCCTGGCATTTGCCCTGATGGGCATTGTTCCTGTGCTCTTGGTCTCTCTGGTCTCGGCGCAGTTTCTGGCAAGAACCATCGACAGCTGGTTTTCGCAGAGCGTGGAGGGCGCCCTAGAGTCTGGTGCCGCCCTTGGCCGAGCGACCCTCGACTCTATCCAGTTTGATGCCCTCAATCAGGCACGAAGGCTTGCATTAGCCCTTGAGTCTGTGCCGGATGAGCGACTCACCGAGGTGATCGAGTCGCTCACAGAGGGCCGGGAGGGTCTTGAGGTCTTGGTGCTTGATGCTCGCGGCCGCGTCATCGCCATCCGGAGCGCTTCGTTATTTCGGCTTGTTCCCGACATGCCCTCTTCAGAGGCGATGAATCGTGCTCGCGCGGCCAGACAGTTTGTCATCGTTGAGCCCAAGCCCGACGCCAAGGACGGCCTTCAGGCGCGAGCCCTGGTGGTGTCGTGGCAGCCGGGCCCCGGACCCTCTCAGCAGCGCCTTGTTCAGTGGCTTGAGCCCGTGCCCGATGCGCTCTCTCGAAACATTGAGGCCTTGAATACGGGCTATAGCGATTACCGACAGCTTGCCCTGGGCAAGCAGGGTATTCGTCAGATCTACGGTGTCACGATCACGCTCTCGGTCTTGCTTGCCGTCTTTGGTGCGCTCTCGGCAGCGGTGCTGCTGAGTGGCTGGCTGGCGGGCCCACTGCGCTCGCTCGAGCGTGCGACCAGGGCGGTTGCCGGGGGCGACTATCCGCAGCTACGCGAGGACTCCGTGGACCATGAGCTCAATGACCTCTTGCGTTCATTCAACGAGATGACACGACAGCTGGCCGAGGCGCGTCAGGTGGCAAGGGAGAGTCAGCAACGACGAGAGGAGTCGGCGGTGTTTTTGGAGCAAGTGCTCTCGCACTTGTCTGCAGGCGTGATGGTCTTCGATGAGGGCTGGCATCTGCGTCAATTCAATCCAGGCGCAGAGAGAATCTTGGCGCTTGAGCTCTCTCTCTATCTCGATCTCTCACTAGATGTCTTGCCTGTGCTCTCGTCGGTGGCCCAGGACATTCGCAGTGGATTGGCCGATCGAAGTGAGGACCAAGGCCAATTTGAAGTGACCTCGGTCGAGGGTGCGCCCATCTCTTTGTTAATGAACGCTTCGCGACTGCCCTCCCCGGTTGCTGGTCAGCCACCCCAGTTTATTTTGGTGTTCGATGACATCAGTGCGCTTTTGTCTGCCCAGCGTGCCCGCACCTGGGCCGATATGGCACGACGACTTGCCCACGAGATTAAAAATCCCCTCACCCCCATTCAACTCTCCGCTGAGCGGCTTGAGCGCAAGCTCTCTGGCCGCGTCGGCGCCGAGGAGCAAGAGTGGGTGAGCAAGGCTTGTCAGACGATTGTGAGTCAGGTCTCTTCTCTGAAGGCGATGGTGGATGAGTTCCGAAACTATGCCCGCCTGCCCATGGCTCGGCCCGAACCCCTTGAGCTGGGCCTGTTGATTTCTGAGGTGATGCCCCTCTATGCCGCAGACCCTCGCGTTCGCCCCTCAATGTGGCCGGCAGCCTGCTGGGTCATGGCGGACCGAGGGCAGGTGATCCAAGTCATTCATAACCTCATCCAGAACGCACAGGACGCAATGGAGTCCGTGCCAGGGGGTGTTATCGAGGTGGGCTGTGCCATCGAGGGTGGGCCTCAGACGGCGAGGGTGGTGCTGCGCGTGGATGACGAGGGGCCGGGCTTAAGTGCCGAGATGGCGGGCAGAGAATTTGAGCCCTATGTCACAAGCAAGGCCAAGGGCAGTGGGCTTGGTCTTGCGATCGTAAAAAAAATCGCCGAGGAGAATCATGCTGAGGTCAGCATTGACAATCGCCGTGACTCGCAGGGTCATGTGGCTGGCGCTCGAGCAGAGCTGAGATTTGCGCAACTGATCTTGAAGGCAGAGAATTCCTTTCATGGCTAACATCTTGATTGTCGATGACGAGCTCGGTATCCGAGAGCTGTTGCTTGAGGTGTTGGAGGACGAGGGTCACTCCATTGTTTTGGCTGAAAACGCGGCGCAGGCCAGGGCCCAGCGAGAGGCTCATGCACTCGATCTGGTTCTTCTAGATATTTGGATGCCAGACACCGATGGTGTGACGCTCCTCAAGGAGTGGTCCGCACAGGGTGTTCTCACCATGCCGGTCGTCATGATGTCTGGGCACGCCACCATTGACACGGCAGTGGAGGCCACTCGAATTGGCGCTTTCGATTTTCTTGAAAAGCCCATCGCGCTGGCCAAGCTGTTAAAAACGGTCTCGGCCGCCTTGGCGCGCGCTCAGGCCCAACGAGCTTGGCGCGATGCTGTTGCGCAGGCCCAGCAGGCCGCCAGCGAGGCTGCGCCCACACCGGAGCCCGAGCCCGACCCGAGCGAGGCTGCCCGAGAGGCACTTATGGCTTTGAACCTTGATGCGCCCTTGCGCGAGGTGCGTGAGGCCTTCGAGCGCATTGTTTTGCAATATCAGCTGGCTCGGGAGGGGGGGAGCATGACTCGCCTGGCTGAGCGATCTGGCCTTGAGCGCACCCATCTTTATCGAAAGATTCGCCAGCTGGGTATGGAGCCAGTGACTCGCTCTAAGCCGCCCGGCGGAAAGGCAGCTGCCTAGTCAGCCTTTGTGTTTCGGCTCCCTAACCAAGAGCTGTGCAATGAGTGTGAACAAGACCCAAAGAGCGAGCACGCCGAAGGCTGACTCGAAGGCGACCATGGGGTAGTGTCGAACGCCCCCTGCCACCTCACCCTGCCAGAGGGCATCAAGCACGGCGCCAAAGATTGGGGGCAGCACAATGCTTCCGGTCATCACACACAGGTTGACGAGGGCAATCACTGTTGCCGTTCGGCGCCCCTGCATAAGGTCTTTGGCCCAGGCAAAACTCAGCACCATGGACCCCGCGCAGAGACCAATGAGCCAGAGCGCAGCGACGGTGAGCACCACGGAGCCAGCCAGCCAGCCGCTCGCGAGCGCTCCAAGCCCGAGCGCAGTGCCAATGGTTCCAGCCAGCAGAGGGCGTTTGCGGCTGCGTTGACGATCGGAGTAGGCGCCAAAGAGCACGCCGCCCACCGCAAAGCCGACCATCATCACTGACGAGAAAAGAGTGGCCGAAGAGAGCGAGAGTGAGAATTGACTCGTGAGAAACGGCACACTCCAGAGCCAGCCAAGGGCTGCCAGACTGCCCGTCACCCCCATCTGACCCAGGCTTAACAAGGCAAGGTCTCGGATGGGCGTTTTATGGGGACCAGAACTCTCGGAGCTCGCTGGGTGTGCATGATTCTCATAACCGAGTTGCTTTGGTTCGTCTCGTAGCTTCCAGAGGATGAGACCGGCCAAAAGGGCTGCTACCGCTGCGCTTGCATGAATAACCTCGCGCCAGCCCAGGGCCTGCGCAAGAAGGCTCAAGGGCAAGCCAGACAGAACCGCCCCACAGCCCCCAACCGCGAGGGAGAGCCCAGTGATGCCGGCAAATCGCGCAGGGGAAAACCAGTGTGAGGCAAGTTTGAGCATGCCCACCCATGCCACGGCGCCGGAGGCCCCAACAATGAGTCGCCCCACGATGGCTTCTGACAGCGAGGTGGCTGAGGCGAAAAAGAGCGCGCCGACCATTCCAAGGGCGGCCGATGCCGCCAGCACCATTCGACCCCCGAAGCGATCGATGAGCATGCCAGCCGGAAGCTGCAGGCCCGCATAGGTTATGAAGTAAGCCGAGGAGAGGCTTCCCAGCGCGACTGCTGTGGGGGCAATCTCTCGCGAGAGATCAAGGGCTAGCGCAGCCGGTGAGACCCTCTGAAAAAAATCGAGCAGGTAGAAGGCTGCAGCCATCCCCCACATCAGAAAGGACAGCCGAAGGGGAGGCAGATGCGACGAGGTCACCCGGCCTTAGTAGTGGAAAAAGCCTTGGCCGGACTTGCGACCCAGTCGTCCTGCGGCAACCATTTCTTTTAAAAGGGGTGCGGGCCGATACTTTGGATCCTCAAAGTAGTCGTGCAAGACATCCATGACTGCCAACAAGACATCCAGTCCGATGAGGTCGGCGAGCGCCAGGGGGCCGATGGGATGTGCACAGCCAAGCTTCATGCCCTCATCGATTTCCGACGCGCTGGCCAGCCCCTCCGAGAGCACAAAAACAGCCTCGTTGATCATGGGACAGAGCAGGCGGTTCACGACAAAGCCCGCGCTATTCTTGACCAGAATGGGGGTCTTGCCAATTGACGTGGCCAGCTCAGCAATCTGAGAGGCCACCGAGTCAGCGGTCTGTAGCCCCTGAATAACCTCCACGAGAGGCATCATGGGCACGGGGTTAAAGAAGTGCATGCCAACAAACCGCTCTGGCCGCTTCAGTTGTGCCGCCAGTCGCGTGATGGAGAGTGACGAGGTGTTGGTGGCGATTACAGTCTGCTCCGACACCAGGGCTTCAACAGCCTGAAGGATCTTGACCTTGATGGCCTCATTCTCTGTGGCTGCCTCAACCACGAGCGCGCACGCTGAAAGTCCCGAGACCTCTGTCACTGTCTGAATGCGCCCCAGGGCCTGTGATTTTTGCTCCTCCGTGAGCGCCCCTTTTTTAATGAGTCGGTCGAGAGAGCCGGAGACGGTTTGCAACGCCTTTTGCAGGGCGGCCTCTTGAATGTCTTGTAGAAACACTGCGTGGCCGGCCACAGCGAAAGCCTGTGCAATACCGTTGCCCATCGTCCCTGCGCCAATGACACCGATCTGATTGAACATAGTGGTTACCCCCTTCGCTCTAAGGCTATCACCCTCAGATGTGCTCCGATGACATGCCAGAGAAGCGATAAAGCGCAAGGGTTGCACGCAGGGTGGTTGCCCAGGTCACTCGATGAACCTCGCCGCCGGTGTCCTCGCGCACATACAGGCGCTCCATAACGCGCATTCCCATCTGATGGAGCAGGGCCTCAAAGTCTTTGGTCGTTGCGAGGTGTCGGTTGGGCGTGTCGTACCACTCATAGGGCAGACGATCGTTGACAGGCATGTGACCGGTCAACAGTGATTGGATGTGAGACCAGTGACCAAAGTTGGGGATGCTGACAATCACTTCTCGGCCAAGCCGCGCAATATCTCCGAGTACGCGCTCGGTCTGATGGGTGGCTTGAAGTGCCTGCGACAAGATCACCAGATCAAAGTTTGCATGCGCAAAGATGGACAGGCCACTGTCTATGTCGGCCTGAATGACATGCACACCGCGAGCCACGCAGGAGAGCACCTTGCCCTCGTCAATCTCCGCCCCATAGCCCCGGCACCCTTTGTTTTGAGAAAGCCATTCCAGGAGCGCTCCGTCGCCGCAGCCCAGGTCGAGCACCTTTGCCCCCCGGGGAACCCACTGGGCGATGAGTGCGAGGTCGGCCCGAAGCCCGCTGAGCGCGCCCGTCATATCTGCGCCCTTAGCTGCTTGAAGTTCTCTCGCACAAACGCGTGATAGCGTGGGTCGCTCATCAGAAACGCGTCGTGCCCGTGGGGCGCATCAATCTCCGCGTAGTTCACAGCGGAGCCGTTTTGAATCAGCGCCGACACAATCTCCCGGGAGCGTTCGGGCGGAAAGCGCCAGTCTGTCGTAAAGGAGACCACCGAGAAAGAGGCCCGCGCCGGCTCTAGGGCCCGAGCAAGGTCTCCCCCCGTGGTGCGGCTGGGATCGAAGTAGTCGAGCGCGCGAGTGATGAGTAGATAGGTGTTGGCATCGAAGTATCGAGAAAACTTTTCTCCCTGGTGACGCAGGTAGTTTTCAATTTCAAACTCCGCCTCAAAGCCAAACCGATAGCCGCCCCCGTTGTCTCTGAGCGAGCGGCCAAACTTCTGCGCCATATCGTCGTCCGAGAGATAGGTGATGTGGCCAATCATGCGCGCCACGGAGAGGCCATGGCTGGGAACCACCTGATGGGCGTAGTAATCGCCACCATGAAAGTCCGGATCTTTCAGAATTGCGCGTCGCGCGACTTCGTTAAAGGCGATGTTCTGGGCTGAAAGTCGCGGAGTCGAGGCAATGACAAAGGCATGACGAACGCGCTCAGGAAAGGCAATCGTCCACTCCAGGGCCTGCATCCCGCCAAGGCTGCCACCCATGACTGCCGCGAACTGAGCAATGCCGAGTCGATCGGCCAGGAGCGCCTGGGCCCTCACCCAGTCTTCTACCGTGACCACTGGAAAGTGACTGCCGTAGGGTTGGCCCGTCGCAGGGTCGAGGCTGGCCGGGCCGGTGGATCCAAAACAGGAGCCCAGATTGTTGACACCCAACACGAAGAATTCGCGCGTGTCGAGCGGCTTGCCGGGCCCCACCATGTTGTCCCACCAACCCAGGTTCACGGGCCCCTGCGCATAGGTTCCCGCCACATGGTGTGAGGCATTGAGGGCGTGACAGACCAAGACCGCATTGGAGCGGTCTGCGTTGAGGGTTCCGTATGTCTCGTAAGCCAAAGTAAACCCAGAGAGGCTCTGGCCACTGGCAAGCGAGAAGGGTTCGTGAAAATCCGCGAATTGCTCAACCACGGGCCCGACGGACCCAGATTCTGTTGCGTGATGCATGGGGGCTAATTTGACACACTTTTTACAGTTGGACCCCTTGGCAGGCCCGACACTTCGTCTCCCATTCTGAATTGAAAGGAGCCCATGAGATGTCGGATTCAATTGCTCGCCTGCTCGCAGCCCACCATGCCCACCAGCAGACCCCAGATGCCCAGCCCATCCGCGTACCCTCCGAGGCGCTTGGGACCAGCCTGTCTTCGGGCAATCGCCGAAGCCTCAAGCCCGGAGGCACCGCAGTCATCCGGGTGGAGGTGCGGGACGCTGCGCAGGAGGCCTCTCCCTGGGCTGCGCTCACACCCCGGCAGTTTGAGGTGCTGGGTTATCTGGTTGAGGGTAAGCCCACCAAGACGATCTGCCGGTGCCTTGGCATGTCCGAGGGGACCGCAAAGGTGCACATCAGCGCCATTTTGCGCGCCCTCAATGTGCGCAACCGGGCCGAAGTGGTTGTGGCGGCCTTTCGGGCCGGCTGGGCTCAGGCCGTTGTTGACCGCAGGTCCTGAGGGCTTGATTTCGAGAGATTCGGCAGTCCCGCCCGAATTCGTTTTGCATCGGGCAGGCGCAACAGCCTGCCCGTGGGCCGCGAGAGTGCCGCAAAGTCTGAACGCAGAATCTCTTGCTTGACCCGAAGCAGCTCAATGGGGTGCATTGAAAACTCACGCAGTCCGAGCCCCAGGAGCAGCTGGGTAAAGCCCGGCTCCCCCGCCATCTCCCCACATAAAGAGATGGAGGTACCCGCCCGGTCACAGGCTTTAATCACGTCCCGAATGAGCCTGAGAACGGCCGGATGAAGCGGTTCATAGAGGTGGGCCACCTCGCTGTCGGTGCGGTCAATGGCCAATGTGTACTGAATGAGATCGTTGGTGCCAAGAGATGCAAAATCGATGTGGGCAAGCAGGCTGTCAATGGTGATGGCTGCCGAAGGCACCTCAATCATGGCTCCGATGCGCACAGCCCGATCGAAGGCGAGCCCCCTGCTGCTGAGCTGGTCCATCGCTTGTTGAATAAGCCTGCGGGCCAGCACAACCTCTTGGGGCCCGCTCACCAGTGGGATCATGATTCGCAGGGGGCCAAGGGCTGAGGCGCGCAGGATCGCGCGCAGCTGCGTGAGGAAGAGTTCAGGCTCGGCCAGACAGAGCCGAATAGCCCGCAGGGCAAGCGCGGGGTTTGTGGGAATCTGGCGGCCCGCAGAGAGTGCAGGCACGTCCTTGTCTGCGCCCGAGTCGAGCGTTCGGATGGTGACACTTCGACCGGCCATCGTCTGAACCACCTGCGAGTAGGCATTGAACTGCTCTTCCTCGGTCGGTGGTGTGGCCCGGTTCATGAACAAAAATTCACTCCTGAAAAGACCCACCCCGTCACAGCCGGCATCCAGCGCGGCCTGTGCGTCCTCAGGAAGATCAAGGTTGGCCAAGAGCGAGATGGGCACCTGATCTAGCGTGACCGCGGCCAGGCTCTTGAGTCGCTTGAGCCGCTCGTTCCTGAGTCTTTCCTCGGCAAGGCGCTGATGAACGTCAGCACGCAGGCCCGCATCAAGGCTGCCTAGAACCGTTCCGGAGGCGGCATCCAGAACGATCTCCTCACCCTGCTTGACCAGTCCATGAAGCGATTGCAGCCCCACCACGGCCGGCAGACCCAGGCTGCGCGCGAGAATGGCGGTGTGGGCTGTGGGGCTGCCCGAATCGGTGGCAAACCCAGCGAACTGATGCTCGCGAATGAGCAGCATGTCCGAGGGCGCAATGTCGTGGGCCACCAATATCCAGGGCAGGTCGACAGGAAGATCTTGCGAGCGTTGCTGCTTAAGGGCCGAAGAAAGACCCTCGGCCCCTTGCATCACCTTGAGGACGCGCTCAACGAGCTGCTGAACATCGGCCTTACGTTCTCGAAGATAGGGGTCCTCAATGGAGTCAAACTGCTCGGCCACCAGCTCAAACTGTTGGACCAGCGCCCACTCAGCGTTGCAGGCCTCTGTCTCAATTCGCGCGAGGGTTGCATCGACCAGAAGTGGGTCATGCAGCACAATAGACTGGAGGTCAAGAAAGGCCCGCACCTCGGCTGCCGGGTCTTGCCCTAGGGTTGCGCGCAGCTGATCAAATTCAGCCGATACCACCTCAAGCGCAGCGCTAAACCGAGCCTTCTCCTCGGGAATCTGGTCTTGCTCGAGAGATCGTCGGGGCAGATCAAATGAGGCGGGCGCAAGCACCCAGGCTCGACCAAGGGCAAGGCCCTCTCCGACACCAATGCCCGAGACGGCCCAGGCCACGTCTAGCCGCCCTCGCCAAAGCGATCAGCAATCAGGGCTTTGAGGGCGGCCATCGCCTCTTCTTCCATGGGCCCGTCGGTCTCGATCTCGACGTCAGTGCCCGGCCCGGCGGCAAGCATCGTGACACCGAGCACGCTCTTGGCATTGACGCGCTTGTCCCCCTTGCTGATCCAGACCTCACAGGGGTAACGAGTGGCGGTCTGTGAGAGTTTTGAGGAGGCCCGAAGATGAAGACCCAGGGCATTGATGATGCGGACGGTTTCTTTTTTCACGACACATGACCTTCGGAGAAAAAACTTGCACAGTCTGCCTGGCCCTTCAAGATTCTTTGGGCCAAGGCGGTGGGGGGCTCGTCTCGGTGAGTGAGGGCACGCAGAAGCATCGGCAGGCTTACCCCTGCGACGCCCGCAGATTCGCAGGGGCTGTGGGCCATCCAGGCCGATACCCCGTTGGCCGGTGTGGCTCCGAGGAGGTCGGTGAGGATGAGCACATTGGCGGGACGCCCTGAAGCCTCCCAGAGATGCTGCAGTCGCTCGGCCACCTGCTCTTTTTTCTGACTCTCCAGCACATCGAGGACCTGAAGGTCCGAGAGTTTCTGAGAGAACCCATGACAGGCCACCGCATGCAGGGCCGAGGCCATGGGCGAGTGACAGACCAGAAAGATTTCGGTGTGGACAGATTCAGACAAGATGAACCTCTAAGCGCTCAATAAAATGATCTGCAACGGCAAAGCCCGTCTGCTGCTCAATCTCAACAAAGCCTGTTGGGCTCGTCACGTTGATCTCTGTAAGGTAGTCCCCAATCACATCAAGCCCCACCAGAAAGAGTCCACGGTCGGCAAGTTCTGGGCCGAGGGCCCGCGCAATCTCCAGGTCGCGCGAAGTGAGGGGCCTTGCCTCTCCCCGCCCTCCGGCGGCGAGGTTCCCGCGCGATGCGCCCTCGGGAGGAATTCTGGCCAGGGCATAGGGAAGGGGTTCCCCGTCAATGATGAGGATGCGCTTATCGCCCTGCGAGATCTCGGGAACCCAGCGCTGGGCCATGATCTGTCTGCGGCCGTGGTCGGTGAGCGTCTCAAGAATGACAGGCAGGTTGGGGTCGCTTGCATGGCTCAGAAAAATACCCGCACCACCCATGGCATCCAGGGGTTTGAAGACAACGCGCGCATGGTCTTTGGCAAAGGCCGAGAGGCGCTCCATATGGGCCGAAACGATTCCCTCGGGCGCAAAATCTGAGAACTCCAGCACCGCGAGTTTCTCGCCGTGGTCACGCAGGGCAACGGGCCGATTAAAAACCGGCATGCCAGCGCGCTCGAGCAGGTCGAGCATCTGTGTGGCCACCAGATAGTCCACGTCGAAGGGCGGATCCTTTCTCATAAGCACCGCATCAAAAGTGCCGTGGTCAAAGTGGCCGTCCTCAAGCACCTGCCACCAGCGCCCGTCTCGCCACTCAGACGCCTCTTGAATTCGAATTTGCGCTGCATGAATCACAAGGTGGGGCCCTAGGAGCTGACGCCTTCGCCCCTCGGCCCAGTCGGCAATCAGCCCACAGGGCTCAGCCACCCAGATGCTGTGGCCCCTGGTCTGCGCTGCGCGCATCATGGCAAGCGTGGAATCTTTATGCGGCTTGAAGGTCTCTAGCGCGTCACAGACAAAGAGAAGCCGGGCCACAGGGCTAGGCCGTCCGATGGGCAGCGGGATGTGTGGCCTCGAGCTCTCGAGAGGCTGCCAGCAAGGCGAGGCGGGCAACCACACCATAGAGATAGAGGCGATTGGGCGCCGCATCCGGCTCGTGGTCAGCAACGGGTGATTGGCATCCCATCTCAAATGGCAGGGGAACAAAACGCGCTCCGGGCGCATTGAGGTTTTCGTCTGCGCCACGCTCAGAATGCACGCGATAGAACCCGCCCACCACAAAGCGATCAACCATATAGACCACGGGCTCAGCCACCGCCTCCCCATCTTCGAGGAGCACGGTTTCAAACGAATGAACGCCTTCTTGGATGAGAACGTCAGAGACACTCAGACCCTCTTTGACAACCGCCATCTTGTTGCGCTGTTTGCGGTTGAGGTTGCGAACCTCCGATGCGTCCCTCACCATCATGATGCCCATTCCATAGGTTCCTGCATCGGCCTTCACCACGACAAAGGGGGTCTGCGTCAGGTCGTACTCTTTGTATTTGTTTCGGATGCGGGCAAGCATGGCGTCAACCTTCTCTGCCAGCGCGTCCTCGCTGGTCCGAGACTGAAAGTCCACGCCCTGACAGCTGTCAAAGAAGGGGTCGATGAGCCAGGGGTCGATCTGCAGCCGTTCAGCAAACTCTGCTGCAACACTGCGATAGGCCAGAAAGTGCTGAGACTTTCTGCGCGAGACCCATCCAGCATGCAAGGGCGGAAAGACTCGCTGTTCAGTGAGTCCCTGAAGAATCTTTGGAACGCCGGCCGAGAGGTCGTTGTTGAGTAAGACCATACAAGGATCGAAATCTTTGACGCCCAGTCGCTCTCCCGTCCGAACCAGTGGTTCCAGCATGAGCGTGGTTGGCAGCCCGTCGATGCCCTGAATCTGAATGGGAGTGGCCGAGGAGATCTCGGGCACGAGGGTTCCAATGCGCACCTCTAGGCCCGCCTGACGCAGCAGCCCAGCAATGCGAGAGACATTGCGCAGATAGTGAAGATTGCGGGTATGGTTCTCAGGAATGAGCAGCACGCGCCGGATGTCAGGGCAGTGATGCTCGATCGAAGACATCAGCGCTGCAACTGCAACGGGCAGTGCCTCGTCGCTTAGGTTGTTAAAGCCGCCCGGAAAGAGATTCGTGTCGACAGGAGCGAGCTTGAAGCACGCATTGCGCAAGTCCACTGATGCATAGAAGGGGGGCATGTGGCTCTTCCACTGCGATCGAAACCAGTGTTCAATCTCGGCGCTGTGATCGAGCACCCGACGCTCAAGGTGCAGCAGATGGCCACAGAGGCTTGTGGAGAGTTGGGGGGTCATACCTCATTTTAGCCCCCGTAAAAAAAGCCCGCGGCGCTCTCACACCGCGGGCTCAACCGCTCAACATCAATCTGAAACGATTTACATGTAGTACGCCTTTTCGCCGTGGGAGCTCACGTCCAGGCCCTCACGCTCTTCCTCCTCCGAGACTCTCAGACCCACCAGAAGTTTCACGATGGTCAGAGCCACAACAGAGACGATGGCTGAGATGACGATGGTGGTGAGAACGGCCTCCGCCTGAATCATGACCTGTCCCGAGATCGAGTATTCCGGCCCGACCGCATTGGCCACGTAGTCATAGATGCCCGTGCCGCCGAGCGAGGGCGCCGCAAACACGCCGGTGAGCAGCGCACCGACAATGCCACCCACACCGTGCACGCCGAAGACATCGAGTGCGTCGTCGGCCTTGAGCATGCGCTTGAGACCCGTCACACCCCACAGGCAGAGAAAGCCTGCTGTTGCGCCGATGACCAGGGCGCCAATAAGCCCTACGAATCCCGCTGCGGGCGTAATGGCCACGAGTCCGGCCACTGCTCCGGAGGCTGCACCCAGCATGGAGGGCTTGCCTTTGGCCATCCACTCACCGACCAGCCAGGCCAGAACGGCAGCAGCGGTTGCAAAGAGTGTGTTGGTCATCGCCAGAGCAGCCGTGCCCGTTGCTTCCAGGTTCGAGCCTGCGTTAAACCCAAACCAGCCCACCCAGAGCATGGCCGCACCGACCATGGTGAGGGTCAGAGAGTGAGGGGTCATGGCCTCTTTGCCGTAGCCGATGCGCTTTCCAACCATGTAGGCAGCCACGAGACCCGCCACGCCGGCATTGATGTGGACCACCGTGCCACCGGCAAAGTCCAGAGCACCCTTGGCCCACAGCGCGCCTGCGGCTGCCGTCACTGCTTCGAGGGTCTTGGCATCTGTGATGGCATCCGGGCCGTCCCAGTACCAGACCATGTGCGCAACGGGAATGTAGGAGAAGGTAAACCAGAGCACGAGAAACAGCAGGACCGCGGAAAACTTCATGCGCTCAGCGAATGCGCCGATGATGAGGGCGCAGGTAATGGCGGCAAAGGTTCCCTGAAAGGCCACGAAGACCAGCTCAGGAATGACCACGCCTTTGCTAAAGGTCGCAGCCACAGAGTCGGGCGTGATGCCCGCCATGAAGAGCTTGTCGAGGCCGCCAAAGTAGGGGTTGCCGCCGGAGAAGGCCAGCGTGTAGCCGTAGATGGCCCAGAGCACAAAGATGAGCGAGGCGCCCACCATCACCTGCATGAGCACCGAGAGCATGTTCTTTGTGCGAACCAGTCCACCGTAGAAGAGGGCGAGGCCCGGAACAATCATCAGAAGCACCAAGACGGTGGAGATGAGCATCCAGGCGGTATCGCCCTTGTTGGGAACCGGAGCGGGGGGCGCGGCTGCTGCCACGGCCGCTGCTGTGGGCGTGTCGGCAGCCATGGCCAGGCCGCAGACACCAAGAAGACCAAGACCAGTAGCCAGCATGGCCGAGGGCTTGGCAAGACGAGCAAGAAGGGGGTTCATATAAGCCTCTTAGGAAATGAGCAGAGAGAGTTCTGGAGAAGGGAGGGGTTAGAGCGCGTCTTTGTCGGTCTCGCCGGTTCGAATGCGAACCACCGACTCCAAGGGCGTGACGAAGATCTTTCCGTCGCCAATCTTTCCGGTGCGCGCCGCGGTTTCGATGGCCTCGACGACACGCTCGGCCAACTCCTCTGTTACAGCCACCTCCAACTTCACCTTGGGCAGGAAGTCGACCACGTACTCGGCACCGCGATAGAGCTCGGTGTGCCCCTTCTGTCGCCCAAAGCCCTTCACCTCGGTGACGGTGATGCCCTGAACGCCAATGGCCGAGAGGGCCTCTCGGACCTCATCGAGCTTGAAGGGCTT